>Ga0181573_10000764_pt1 | contig 33214 bp, 30 predicted proteins | sample 101ome_25_FD_148643 | JGI IMG/M metagenome (GOLD analysis project Ga0181573, IMG submission 148643) | Coastal salt marsh microbial communities from the Groves Creek Marsh, Skidaway Island, Georgia - 101409BT metaG (spades assembly) | ecosystem: Environmental > Aquatic > Marine > Intertidal zone...
CACCGGTTGCCTTACAAGCAACTATTTTATGCCAACGTAAGTGGTACCGCTGAACTGATACGTCTTGCGCTGACAGGAGCGATGACGCCGGTATCGTATATTTCTACTCTAGGGGTTAGTGCGCTGTCGGCTCCGGATCTCATTGATGAGGACAGTGATATCCGAGTGGTAATCCCCTCGGCGGAGATCAACCAGCATTACGCTAATGGTTATAACGTCAGTAAGTGGGGCAGTGAGGTTCTTCTGCGTGAAGCGCACGACAATTACGGGCTCCCCGTGGCGGTGTTTCGCCCCGGGATGATACTGGCGCACCGTCGCTATCAAGGCCAGCTCAATGTGCCCGATATGTTGACTCGCTTACTCTACAGTCTTGCCGTGACCGGTGTCGCACCCGCCACTTTTTACGCTGAAAATCTCGCTCAGGGTAGGCCGCCGGGGCAGTACCAAGGCTTCGCGGTTGACTTCCTCGCCGACGTGATCACTGATATCGCCTCGGTAGCGACACAGACGGGTTTTCAGAGCTTTAATTTGGCGAATTTGGACGACGCTGAGATTGGTCTTGATCAGTTTGTCGACTGGATGATCGCCGCGGGTTGCCAAATAGAACGGATTGACAGTTATTCATCGTGGCTGGCTCGATTCGAGACTGCCATGAATGCGCTGAATGAGACACAGCGGAGCCAATCGATGCTGGCTCTGCTGGGGCCGTATCGAGAGCCACAACGTACCCAAGGTGGCGCAGGGCTGAAAACCGCTCGGTTCAGAACTGCAGCGGCCGATGCCGGTTATGACGTTCCGCACTTATCCCAGGAATTGATTGAAAAGTATGTGAGTGACCTACGATATCTGGGCTTGCTGAGTCGCTGATGTCATCCGATTCGACAGCATTTTTTCAGACACGTTTCGCTCCATTCACCAAGGCATTCGATGAATTGTCTTTAACGTCCCCTGAGCTGGAGACGTTACGGCAGTACACCTGTCGATTTGATGTTCTCAATAATGTTCATGCTCTCGACGGCGTCGCTGATACGCTCGATCCGGAATTGGCGCAGTATCTAGCCAATGTGTCGCAGAAAAGAACAATGGAATTCCTGGCGGGTCGCTATTGTGCTTTGCGTGCACTCGAGTCAGCTGGGGCGAGTAGCGAGTGCTGGGTGGGCAGGAGCCCTGAGGGCCTGCCGCTATGGCCTACGGGTTGGGTCGGTAGTGTCTCGCATACTGGCGGTCTGGCAACGGCGGTTGCTGCTCCGAGGCGTGACTTCGAAGGACTGGGTGTTGATGTTGAGAGGGTGATGCCTGCAGAGCGATCCGATCGGCTGGCTGAAAAAATAGTGGCGGGGTACCCACTTCCTAAAACCGAACTCGCGAAGCCTACTTTGATCACATTGGTGTTTTCGGTGAAGGAGGCGCTTTACAAGGCACTCAACCCGATCGGTCGTTTGTCGGGTGGCTTTGATAGTGCGGATATCGTGGACTGGGATTTCTCGCGCTGTCGGTGTCTTGTCAGACTGAGGGATAAGGCGGTGCTTCGACCGGAAGCAGCTAGGGACTATGTGGCGAAATTTTCGGTAGGTGCCGATGCGACCGCCGCTTTAATTGCGGTATCCCGGCATGAGAGCCAGGATCCGCAATGATTTTTCAGACCCCAAAATATGATTCAAGATGGCGCAACGGCACTGTCAAAACTTGCGATCGGTGGCGGCTTTTTGCCAATAGCATAACCAGGCACGCGTAGATCCACCTCTGCGCACAGCAATATTTAGCCGGCCAGCGAAGGGCTGCGTCTGTTACCTGCACCATTGACTCATTTTACAACGACACGAACGCGATCGAGGTTGTAAAGCCGAGTCTGGGGTATGCCCGCGCGACCTTCACGTTGGGAAACGCCGCGCAAGACGGGGAAGTAGGTTCCGGGCTGATCGAAACTGTGAGTGATCGAAACGTCGATGTCGCTCTGATTCCCTGAGACAGCAGACCTGACTGGGAAAGATCCCGTGCCATCGAAGTCCCATTGCACCTCAACCACGCTCCCTGCATCCGCTGGCGCTTCAATCGTGCCATTGAGCGTAAACACCTGCCCAGGTTTGACTTCGATGCGCTGACTGCCATCGACCGTCAGCGATACCACGGGCTGGATTCCTGCGCGTTCTGACGCGGTTTCAGGGACGACAACTTGACCGTCGACTAGTTCGTATTGGGTACTTTGCGCTGGCTCGACGCCGTGCTGTACCCAGGCGGCGAGGTCGCGAAGCGCCTGGTTCAGTACGCCGAGATAGGGGACGACGCGGGTCGGATCATCCTGTTGCGCATGGTCGCCGTGCAGTGCCCGGTCGGTCATCCAGAGGCGATACCGCTGATCGATCGCATCACCCAAGTTGTCCTTAACACGATTGTGATACCAATCTGCCTGCCAAGGGAGTGCCTCTTGGTCCCACAGGCTTTCGACTACGATCATCTTGCCATCGAACTGGCCTGTGGGGATCGAACCGACGGCGTTCCTGGTAAATCCTGGACCTAGCAGCATTGGCCTTTGGGGATACAGCGGTTCGCCGTTTTCATCTCGGTACTGGTTCCATGTCGGATACTCGTTGCCCGGCGGAACCTGATGGCGATGGTAGGTCTGCACAGCAAGGATATCGCTGTTGTCGAGTCGAACAGCATCATCGGCCTTGACCGAAACCAGAAGTCGCGGATCATTGATTCCTGCTACGACGATGTCGTCCACGACCTCACGGATATTTAATTTCTGCCCAGAGGGCAGCACAAGGTCGGAAAGCAATAGCCAACCCTCGGGCGGCGCATCGGATAGGCGGAAAGCCACAGGCATTTCATCCGCGGAGCCCAGTCCCATTGCTTGCCAGGCGAGGTCGGCCGTCCCCTTACCCTGGCCGGGCTGCCGGCCAATTTCCAGTCCCATTGCTGTCGCCTCGCCGACACTAATCACTTCGACCACGCGCGTGTCCAATTGGATGCGCGTTTCTTCGTAGAGTTCGGGCCGGTCGTGGCCTTCGTAACCCGGTTTGTTCCAGAAGTCTTCAAAGAAGGTAGGATCCGCCATGCGGATACCGCCGAACAGGAGGGCAAATGCGTGTGGCCCCATTGTCCGCCAGGCATACCAAGCCTGAGGTTGGAAGCCCATGCGGGTCACTTCGCGAAGGGCGGCAGCCTCGTCCTCATCGAGCGTTGCATACGGATCGCCGTTGCCGCCTGCATCGAGCGCGTCCACAACATCGTCGAGTTTGGAGCCGACAACCCGCATAGTGTGCAAGCGAACTGTGAACATGTTTGGGATTGCCATCGGGGAGCCCATCACAAAGGGTACGGCACCATCCCAGACCCCCGTTGTATTCTCGATACTGCCGATAGTTCTATAGGCACCGCCACTGCCACCATAGGCGTAGCCATAGGTGCGATGCGGCCCGTAGACACTTTGAGCGAGATGTCGGACAAATCGCGCCGCCGCGGCGTTGGCGCGATAAGCCCCAATCGTCTGGTCGGCACCGATCGACATCTGCGCCGCGGCTTGGCCACCGCCGTTCGTCTCTACGAAAATGGCGCCGCTATTGAGCGCTGCGGCAATGCGGTCCTCCTCGCCAGAACGCCCCTGGGAGATCATCTCGCTTCCTGGAACCGGCGTAATATATTGAAAAAATCGGTCGTCGTAGCGGTCTTTTTCTGGGAAATGAAACGAGAAACGCGTATCGGTGCCCCTGAAACCACCGTGGACGTAGCGATGGCGTTCAGGCGTATCGCGCCATTCATCGAGGTCAACATAAGGTTCGGCGAAAACGTGATCTTCTATACTGAAGTTTTCTGCATTTAATGGCCGATTCGGTGCATTGTCTGCTAGCGCAGCGAGTTCTGCAGAGAACAATAATGCAATCAATCCCACTCGAATGCCTATCTCAGCCTTCTTACCTAACCTAGATCTCGCAAACATCACAGCCTCACGCATCAACCAATCCAAAAAGCGGTACGCCACAGATTATCATGACGCGTAACGAACTTGGGCGAAGTTTGCCCCGGCTGCTGCTGAAAAATGAACGAACTGATTCGTTGCAGAGGCCACCGATGCGGTTACCGCTGACGCCTAGTCGTCGATAATGGCAACCGCGCGGGTCCAGCCAGCCGATGCGCCGCGGATTTTGTGTGGAAAACAGCTCACGGTGAAGCCGTGACTTGGAATCGCTTCCAAATTATGAAGCTTTTCGAGGTGGCAGTAGCCAATATGGCGCCCAGCCTTGTGTCCCTCCCAAATAATGCTGGCGTCGCCATGTTCGGCATAAGCTTGAGCAGTGTGTGAGAACGGGGCATCCCAGCTCCAAGCATCGGTGCCCGTGACACGAACGCCGCGCTCAAGCAGGTACATGGTTGCCTCGTAGCCCATGCCGCAGCCTCGATGCACGTAGTCATTTGAGCCATACGCCATACCGGCAGCCGTGTTAACGAGCACAATATTCAGCGGCTCAAGTGTTACCTCGATACGCACCAGTTCTGCTTTTACATCAGCCGCTGTGACCACATAGCCATCAGGAAAGTGCCGAAAGTCCAACTTGATACCGGGCTGAAAACACCACTCCAACGGTACCTCGTCAATTGTTGAGGATTTCTCGCGCCCACCGGCTTTCTCATTCATAGTGCTGTGATAGTGGTACGGTGCGTCTAAGTGCGTGCCATTGTGGGTCGATAGCTGCACGAACTCGACAGCCCAGCCCTCGGCATCGGGCAAGTCTTCCGCTCCCAGTCCATCAAAAAACATGGCGACTTGCTCCACGCTATCGTCGTGAGCAATATATTGAATCTTCGGCTCCATGCCTGGTGGGTCACTCACCACATCGTTTTCCAGAAAAATAGACAAATCGACAAATCGGCGCATTCGGGGCAGACTCCTTTTTTGTGGCTGCCGTGCATAGGCACGTTTAAGTAGTCAGCATAACCTGATCTAAAAAGGCCCGTGAAGGCAGTATGAGTATTAAAAACGGATTGGTCCTCGATACATGCGATGACCCTGACAGATCCGCCACAAAGACTGCCGACCTCGATGTCGATGTTGAAAACACGCTTTAGGCGCTGGGCCCAGGTCATGGCGGCATGGCGCTCGGCGGGTGTGCGGACTTCTGCGTTGGAGTTGGACTTGATGCCCTTCGCAACTCACACCGGCATGCATGGAGAATCCGTTGGCCTTGGCGACCCGCTCTAAACCAGGATCAGGTCGCTCCAGCGGACGGATGGTGCGGATCATGAACGGTTTACGTCCCTGCTGTGGGCCGACGGCTATGCGGTAGGAGATGGAACTGCCCAGAATCTGCGGCATGGCATCGGTATCCTCGGCGGGGTCGAGGTCCAGCCAGGCGCTCTCAGTGTCCTGCTCCAGTAAGCCCTGGCGCTCGAGGCAGCGGCCGACGCGTTGGCTCATCAGTTGAACCAACTCCTCCAACTCGCCCTTGTCCGGCGCCTTCACACGCTGGAAGCGGGGTGCCCTGTTGTCGCGATGCACATAGACGCCAAATCAATGACCGCGGGCGCCGCCGATGTCGAAAGGGTGTTGGTAGCTACGGGTGGACTTGAACCACCGACCCCAGCATTATGAATGCTGTGCTCTAACCAGCTGAGCTACGTAGCCACAGGTTCCCAAAGGAGCGCGAATTCTCCGGAATTCGATGCCTGAAGTCAAGGCTGATGGGGCGCTAGACGTTAAATCGAAAGTGAATCACGTCGCCATCCGCGACAATGTATTCCTTCCCTTCAAGTCGCCACCGGCCGGCATCTTTGGCGCCTTGCTCACCGCGATTGGCAATAAAGTCATCGTAGCCAATGACCTCTGCGCGAATGAAACCTTTTTGAAAATCGGTGTGGATAACACCCGCGGCTTCAGGGGCTGTGGCGCCCACCTTTACGGTCCATGCACGGACCTCTTTGACACCCGCAGTGAAGTAAGTTTGTAGATTGAGCAGTGCATAACCGGCGCGAATCACTCGATTCAGCCCTGGCTCTGTCATACCCATCTCCTCGAGGAACTCGAGCTTTTCATCATCCTCTAGCTCAACGATCTCTGATTCGAGCTTATTGCAGATGGCCACCACTTGGGCACCCTCTACGTGGGCCCGCTGGGTCACCGCATCGAGATGTGGGTTGCCCTCGAAGCCATCCTCGGCAACATTGGCGATATACATGGTGGGCTTGGTCGTTAAGAGGTGTAAGCCTTTGACGATCACCGCCTCCTCGGGAGACAGATCGAGCGCTCGAATGGGTTGCGCTTCGTTGAGCTGTGGTAGCAGTTTATTTTCCAAAAGATTCTTCAGTGCGACAGCCGTTTTATCGCCACTCTTAGCGGTGCGCACGACCTTCTGTAGCTGCTTTTCACAGCTTTCTAGGTCAGACAGTGCCAACTCTGTGTTGATGGTTTCGATGTCAGCCAACGGATCAATGGCATTGGCCACATGAATCACATTGGGGTCTTCAAAACAACGCACCACATGCGCGATGGCGTCGGTTTCGCGAATATTGGCGAGAAACTGATTGCCGAGACCTTCCCCTTTCGATGCCCCGGCAACGAGACCGGCGATATCCACAAACTCCATGGTCGCAGCGATCTCTCGCTCAGGGTTCACGATTTCAGAGATTGCGTGCTGGCGCGGGTCGGGAATCGTCACCACGCCGGCATTAGGTTCGATGGTGCAAAAAGGGAAATTCTCCGCGTCGATACCCGCTTTGGTGAGCGCGTTGAACAGCGTCGATTTGCCGACATTGGGTAGTCCGACAATGCCACATTTGATGCCCATGGTTAGGGTGTCTCCTCAATCATTGGCGGTGAACCACCATCAAAACTATGTAATTGGGTCATGGCCTTGACCATGTTACCGGCTAGCAGCACCGGTAAGGTTGCGATCGACTCATCAATGGCTGATTGAATGGCGGCACTGTCATCCTGACTCGGCTTCGACAGTACCCAACCGCTGACTTTGCTGGCATGGCCCGGATGCCCAATACCGATTCGTAAACGGAAAAATCCCGCCTGCCCGGCAAGGGCAGGGACGATGTCGCGCAGGCCGTTATGACCACCGTGGCCACCGCCTTGCTTGAACCGCGCCTGTCCGGGCGGGATGTCGAGCTCGTCATGAGCAATCAAAATCGATGCCGGTGCCACCTTAAAAAAAGTCGCCAGTGCGGCGACCGAGCGACCACTTCGATTCATGAAGGTTGTCGGTATGAGCAGTCGCAGATCATTACCGGCAACAACGCCGCGCCCCACTCTGCCATGAAATTTAGATTCATCGCTTAATGTGATCGAAGCCGACTGCGCGAGCTGCTCAACAAAAAGGGCACCCGCATTGTGACGGGTGCCCTCATATTCACGACCGGGATTACCCAGCCCAACAATCAGTCGGATATCCGACATCGCGGATTAAGACTCAGCGTCTTCCTGGGTGTCGTCCCCGGCTTCGCCCTCAGCGTCGTCTGCTGACTTGCCACCTTTTGGCGGAATGACGGCTGCGATCGCGAGGTCATGATCATCACCCAGAGCCAGTGCGGTCGATGTGACCCCCGTCGGAAGCGCAATATCGGATAGGTGCACAATCTCACCTACTTTGACATTGAGCATGTCGACTTCGATGTACTCGGGAAGGTCTTTAGGCAGACAGGAGACTTCAACTTCCGTGGCCTGGTGCTGGATCATGCCACCGCCAAGTTTCACGCCATCGCACTTTTCTTCGTTGGTGAAGTGCAAGGGCACGTTGACCTTCACTGGCTTGTCCGCTTGAACGCGGAGGAAGTCAGCGTGCATGCTAAAGCCCTTCGCTGGGTGACGCTGAATATCTTTCAGAATCACGTTTTCTGTGGTGCCACCCACGTTGACGTCAAGGATCGCCGTAAACACAGCCTCATTTTCGAGCAACTTTTCGAAGTCCTTGCGAATCAACGAGATGTTTACAGGGGCGGCATCACCACCGTAAATAATCGCGGGTATTTTGTTTTCGAGACGACGCAGGCGGCGGCTCGCACCTTTCCCTGCATCGGCTCGCGCTTCAGCTTCAATCGTAAAAGATTCAGACATGGTCTGGCTCCTTCTTAAAAACATCACGTCGCTTGCGACCGGCTCGGTGATGGGTGGGTAATACGTTATTCGACGAATAACGCGCTAATAGATTCTTCATTGCTGACGCGCCGAATAGATTCCGCGAGCAGGTCGGCCAGCGTCAGTTGACGGATTTTCTGGATGGCTTTCGCCTCATCAGCTAATGGGATGGTATCGGTCACCACTAATTCATCGAGTTCTGAATTGCGAATATTCTCCAATGCAGCACCCGAGAGAACTGGGTGCGTACAGTAGGCAACCACCTTCACAGCGCCACGCGCTTTGAGGGCGCCGGCCGCCGCACACAAAGTGCCCGCGGTATCGACCATGTCGTCAACCAGAATACAGGTTCGGCCCTCGACGTCACCAATGACATTCATAACCTGAGCCTCGTTCGCTCTGGGCCGACGTTTGTCAATGATGGCCAAATCTGCCTCATCGAGTTGCTTTGCAATCGCGCGAGCGCGGACCACGCCGCCAATATCCGGAGAAACGACCATCGGGCTGTCGTACTGCGACTGAGCAATATCGGCATTCAGCACAGACGACGCGTAGACATTGTCGACGGGACAGGTGAAAAAGCCCTGGATTTGCTCGGCGTGCAGATCGACTGTGAGCACGCGGTCGACACCCACTGCGACCATCATATCGGCGACGACTTTCGCAGAGATTGGGACCCGCGCCGAACGCACCCGCCGGTCCTGACGTGCATAGCCAAAATAGGGCACCACTGCGGTGATACGCGTCGCAGATGCTCGACGCAACGCGTCGATCATCAGCAGCAGCTCCATGATGTTGTCATTGGTTGGTTCACAGGTACTCTGCAAGACGAAGACATCTTTACCGCGAACGTTTTCATTGAGTTCAACGGTGATCTCACCATCGGAGAACTTCGCCACCTTGGCATTGCCAAGAGACAAGTAAAGACGCTCAGCCACCTTGCTCGCCAAGCTGGGGTTCGCGTTCCCGGTAAACACCATGATTTTGGAGGACATCTGTGCCGCCTCATCCGCGTGAAATGGCTGGGGTGGGAGGATTCGAACCTCCGAATGGCGGGATCAAAACCCGCTGCCTTGCCACTTGGCGACACCCCAATAAACTATTTATTCGCTCGCAATGGCTTGTGCCGAGGGCGTCTGATTCATCCCTTGCACCACCCATGTCTGTACCCTCGGCGGCGCGGCATTCGCTACCGCTTGAGCCGCAGCGCGGCTCCCAAAGCGCGCAAAGACACAGGCACCGCTTCCCGTGAGTCTCGCCTCAGAATGATTTCCGAGCCAAATCAACGCGTTGCGAACTTCCGGATAGCGCCGCTCGACCACATTTTGCAGGTCGTTGCGATGCTGCCCGTCGAAAAAGGCCGACAATGTAATGGTGTGGCTGTCTCGTGTCAATTCCGGTGCCGAAAAGATTTCGGCAGTACTCACAGCGCAATCGGGCTTTACAATTAAAAACCAATCCTCGGCGAGCGTCACAGGTGTTAAAAGCTCACCGACACCCTCGGCCCAGGCCGTCTGCTGGCGGACGAAAACGGGCACATCAGCGCCCAACTGCGAACCTTTTTGCGCGAGCTCATCAAGACTGAAACCAAGCGACCAGAGTTGATTGAGGGCAAGCAAGGTCGTCGCTGCATTAGAACTGCCTCCGCCGAGGCCGCCCCCCATAGGAATGACTTTCTCGATATGGATATCAACACCGAGATTGCCGTGTCGCAACATCTCAGCTGCGCGCACGATGAGGTTCTGTGAATGCGGCACCGCGATGTTACCTGTTAGGCGAATCCCCGGGTGCTCCGAGGCTTGAAAGCGGATTTTGTCGCCCCAGTTGACCAGCTGAAACAGAGTTTGCAGTTCGTGATAGCCGTCACTGCGTTGTCCGACGACATGCAAAAAAAGATTGAGCTTAGCCGGAGAGAGCCACTCCCAGCCACTCATGGTACTTCCTCCTGCAAAATCCAGGTATCAAATGCCATTCGCAATTGGCCGGCCGCGGATGAGACTGTAATCAGAGCCGGCACGCGAAATCCTTGCGCGATCATCCATCGACGCACCTCATAGTCAACGCCAACTGGCAATTCCTCGGGTTGGCCTAGTGCGATACCTGCCAACTGACGGCCGCTTAAAGTAGTCAACCACAAACCTTCTGGCGGGACAGAGTCCCCAAGTAAGGGCTGGAGTGATTCTCGGTCTCTGGCGAACCATCTCGATTCAAGACGCGTGAAAGTCTGGGCGCCAAGATAAAGCGGTCCCGAAAGCACAATTTCATCGTGATCAACACCGAGCCGGTGCCAGCGGAAGTAGGCGCTTGAAGAATCCTGCTGGTGGGTGAGTAAGATCTTGCCGGAGGTCTGCCAGGTCGTTGCTAAATTGACTGCGTTTCCGCTTTCGCCTGGCGTTATCGGTGTCGCACACGCGGTCAGTAGACCGACGACACACGCGAGAAGCAAGCGTTCTATCACAGTATTAGTCCAACGCAACCAATAGCCGCTGCAACACTTCGCGGATAAGTGGGTTGTCCGGTGACCGCTGAAGTCCATCTCGCCAAACCGCTTTTGCTTGATCAGGTTTGCCTCGATGCCACAGGACCTCTCCTAAATGAGCTGCGACTTCCGGGTCAGGTAGCTGGGCGTAAGCATTACGCAGATAATCTTCGGCCTCTATGGTACGTCCCAACTTAAAGTAGACCCAGCCCAAGCTATCGAGAAAAGCTGGGTCACCGGGTTTTAATCGCAGTGCGGCCTCGATCAGCGAGGCCGCTTCTTCATACCGCGTCGTGTGCAAGGTCAGACTGTAGCCGAGCGCATTGAGCGTCATCGCGTTATTGGGTTGCTGGCGTAAAATTTCGCGCAGGTCGGACTCCATGATGCTGATGTCACCCATGGACTCAGCAAGCATGGCGCGCCCATACTTGAGCCCCAGCGATTGCGGCATATGCGCGATACCTTGGTCGTAAACCGCCATAGCATTCAGTGGGGCGCCGTCACGCAGTATCTCGGCCTGTAATAGGTAGAGACTCTCACTTTGCGGGGCAAATTGTTCTCGCTGCGCGTCAAAAAACGCCTCGAGCCGAAGCGTGTCACCATCCTCTAGCAACAGATTGCCCGCACGTTGGATAGCCTCGCGGTATTGATCAGAAGGTTTTACCGCGCCATATTCCGCCACTGCGGCGTCAAACTGACCTAGTGCTTCATACACGCGACCTAGATAAAGATGTGCCTGGTCGAGATGGGCGCCGAGATCGATCAGGGCGCGAAGTGATGCTTGCGCGCGATCAAGTTGATCGAGCTTGATTTGCAGCATGGCGATATTGAGTCGGTACTCAGGCTCATCTGGCTCATTCTCGATCAGCATGGTGAGGACCTGCTCGGCTTCAGAGAAGCGTTCAGCACTGGCGAGCAGTCTTGCATATTGGAATTGAGTATCTTGAGGTTCACTTAAGTTATCGATGACTGATTCGATGCGTGCAAACGCATCAGCATGGCCCAATTCAACTTTTGTCTGGGTCCAAATGACCAAAGCCCGCGTGTCGTCTGGATGATTCAGCAGCGCGGTATCGAGTTCGGCCAGCGCGCGTTGAAAATCGTTATCTAAGCGCGCAATGAGCGCCGCGGTGAGTGTGATCTCCAAATTCCCGGGCCATTGCAGAGCCAGTTCTCGCAGCTCGCGAGTAAAGGTCAGCTGATCGGCGCGGTTATGCGTTTCATAGTAGGGGATTAGCGCTGGCAAATTTGGCTGGCCACCGCGCCGTAGCGCAATCTCTGCATAGTGGAGCGCTCGGTTCAATGTTCCTGACTGGGCAAGTAGTGCCATCGATGTGATAGCCGCCGCGGCGTCCTGCTCGTCGAGTTCGGTGAGTCGCAGCGCGGCCTCAAGCGCTGCATCTTGATCCTCTAAATATTGCGCGAGTTGCAGCGTCCTGCGGGCGATCGCAGGATCTTTGAGCAAAAGTGCCTGCTCGAGCAGTAGGTCGAGACCGCGTTCGAACTCGAGGTTTCTCAGGGCGAATTCAGCGCGAAGCAGCGGTGCTAGGCTGTTTTCAGGGATCGCGTTTTCGAATTCAGGCTCGGTGTAGCTTGGCGCGTCATTGTCGCTGTCGGACACAGTGGTGACAGTGATATCCGGTTTTTCGCTTGGCGCAGCAACTGGGTCGTTGAGACTTGTGGCGCAACCTTGTAGCGCCACCGCAATCACGGCTGCCAATTGGGCGAATCTATGAACGATCGATGTTGTCATGGGCTAATGATGACATAGCCATGCGGTGAAACCCATGATGGGATCTCCGCTTCGGTATTTGTTATCATCAGCGCTCGGATTCAGGGGGGGAGTGCGCCGGGTCGTGTTGCCTGCAGTCTTTGCCATAGGAATAAACCATGATTCTGCCTCACTCGAGGTGCGGGAGCGGGTTGCTTTTGCGCCGGAAAAAATCCCCCAAGCGCTATCGGAAGCTTTAGCGCAGGCACCTATCGAAGAGTTGGTCATCCTGTCGACCTGTAATCGTACCGAGTTGTATGGGGTGCTGCACAGCGATGCGGATGCGCTTCGGGGCGCGGAGAGTATTCTGACTTGGCTGGCGGCCTACCACAACGTACCGCTCAGTGAACTCAGTCAGTGTGCCTATCAGAATCATGGTCGCGCAGCGCTGACCCATTTAGTGCGTGTTGCCGCTGGTTTAAATTCTATGGTGTTGGGCGAACCCCAGATCTTCGGCCAATTAAAATCAGCCTACGCAGTGGCGCAAGAAGCCGGCGCGATCGGCGATGGTCTAGGCCGCTTGTTTCCTGAGGCCTTTCGAGTAGCCAAGCGGGTCCGAACCGATACCGCGATTGGCGAAAACCCTGTTTCTGTGGCCTATGCGGCAGTTGATTTGGCCGGTCATATTTTTAGTGACCTTAGTGCGCACACGGCATTGTTGCTCGGTGCGGGCGAGACCATTGAATTGGTTGCACGGCACTTGCGTGAGGCCAAACTCGGGCGGCTGATTATCGCTAACCGAACCTTGGCTCGTGCGGAGGCTCTGGCGGAGCAACTCGATGCCGAGGCGGTTTTGCTTGCTGATGTGACAGAACGTTTGGCTGAGGCTGATATCGTCGTGAGTTCAACAGCGAGCCAACTGCCGATTCTGGGTAAAGGAGCGGTAGAGGCGGCCGCCAAGCAGCGTCGGTGGCGGCCCATGCTGATGATCGATCTGGCTGTCCCGCGAGATATTGAACCGCAGGTCTCGGATCTCCCCGATGTCTATTTATACACGGTGGATGATTTGCGGGAAGTGATCGAAGAAAACCTTAAACTGCGCGCATCCGAAGCGAGCAAAGCTGATGAAATTGTACATCAGGGCGTGGTCGATATTGAGACTAGTTTGGTGGCACGACAGTCAGTGGATATTGTACGTAGTTATCGACACTCGGCTCTGACAATTCAAGAGGCTGAGCTCGAGCGCGCCCTGCGGGCGATCGAACGTGGTGAAGATCCGGAAAAAGTGCTGCGAAGACTTGCGCGCGACCTCACCAATAAGCTCATTCACGCGCCGACAACAGGACTGCGTCGCGCTGCCGAGGAGGGCGACGTCAACCAGATATCGCGTATTGCAGAACTCTTAGGTGTGGCGCAACGCGACGAGGGTACAACCCTGCAGTGAAAGCCTCTCTTCTTAGTAAGTTAGATCATCTCGTTGACCGATATGAGGAAGTCTCCGCTTTGCTTGGCGATCCTGAGGTTATCGGTGACCAGGCGCAGTTTCGCCAACTGTCTCAAGAGTTCGCGCAACTGAGCGATGTTGTCGAAGCATTTCGTCAATACCGACAGTGCTGTGACGACATGACCGCCGCAACCGAGATGTTGTCAGATAGTGACACAGACTTGCGCGACATGGCGCGAGAGGAGTTAGAGCAGCTCGAGGAGCAACAAGACGCACTTGCGGCATCGCTGCAGCTGCTATTACTCCCAAGAGATCCCCGCGACGGCCACAATGTCTTTCTCGAGATTCGTGCGGGAACTGGAGGGGATGAGGCAGCTATTTTCTCTGGTGATTTATTTCGTATGTATCACCGATACGCAGAGTCGCGGGGTTGGCGACTCGAGGTGCTCTCAGAGCGCCCTGGAGAGCACGGGGGTTACAAGGAGCTCATCACTCGGATTGCTGGTGAGTCTGTTTACGGGCGTTTGAAATTTGAGTCCGGGGCGCACCGCGTACAGCGTGTTCCCGAGACAGAGAGTCAGGGACGTATTCATACGTCAGCGTGCACTGTGGCGGTCATGGCGGAACCTGATGAAGTCGAGGAGATCGAAATCAATAAGGCAGATCTGCGTATTGATACCTTCCGATCCTCAGGCGCGGGTGGTCAGCACGTGAACACCACGGATTCTGCAGTCCGTATTACGCATCTGCCTACGGGGATAGTTGTCGAGTGTCAGGACGAGCGCTCGCAGCACAAAAATCGAGCGCGAGCGATGTCTCTACTGCAGGCTAAAATCATGACGGCGACTGAGAGTCGACAGGCGGCAGAACAGGCGGCAGAGCGCCGCTCTCTAGTCGGAACAGGAGATCGCTCAGATCGCATCCGAACGTATAATTATCCACAAGGCCGTGTGACCGATCACCGAATCAACCTGACCCTTTATAAGCTCGGAGAGGTCTTAGAGGGTGATCTTGATGCCGTGATCCAGCCGCTCCTGCAGGAGCACCAAGCGGATCAGTTGGCTGCGCTCTCTGAGTCGTGACACCGCGCGAGCTTCTGGATCAATCCGTATTGCCTCGAGCAGAGGCTGAATTGCTGTTGGCACATAGCGTGGCGCGCGATCGCGCTTGGCTGTTTAGTTATGCCGATGACTCATTGACGCCCGATCAGGTGCTGCAGTTCAAAGATCTTGATCGACGCCGAGCAGCGGGTGAGCCTATTGCTTATCTTCTCGGTTATCGTGATTTTTGGAATCTCCGACTCACGGTGACGCCTGATGTATTGATCCCAAGAGTGGACAGCGAATTGTTGGTCGAATGGGGACTTGAGTTGCTCGCAACCGACCTGCTTGGTCGAGTACTCGATATGGGTACGGGCAGTGGTGCGATTGCTTTGGCGATTAAAGCCAGTCAGCCGACGGCTGAGGTGTACGCTGTCGATCGCTCGGTGGGCGCGCTGCGCGTCGCTCGCGACAATGCGCAGAACCTCGGATTAAAGGTCACCTTTTGCCAAAGTGATTGGTTTGCAGGATTACCCGTTGGCTCGTTCTCTCTCATTGTCGCAAACCCGCCTTATATTGCTCCGGAGGATCCGCATCTCACCTGCGGTGATTTGCGCGCAGAACCGATCGAGGCCTTGGTGTCGACTGAGAAGGGGTACGCAGATTTGTATCAGATTATTGCGGGTGCTCAGAATCATCTTGAACCGGGTGGATGGTTGTTACTTGAACATGGCTGGGAGCAGGCAGAGGGTGTTCGCTCCGCCTTGCATGGCGCAGGCTTTCAACAGATTCAAACGCGACGTGATCTAGGGGGACGGGAGCGTGTTTCTGGCGGGTGCTTGTGATGCTGAGTGATTCCGATCTCGAGCGTTTTTCTCGTCAGCTGCTAGTACCCGGTATCGACTTGGCAGGCCAGGAGCGATTGCGCGTAGCGTCGGTCGCGGTCGTGGGCTGTGGCGGGTTGGGTAGCATAGCGGCCCACTATCTTGCCGCGGCGGGCATCGGACACCTGCGATTGATCGACGGCGATGTCATTGCACTGAGTAATTTGCCGCGGCAATTGCCTTTTAGTGAGGCTGATATTGGCGCATCAAAGGCTGAGAATTTGGCGTCGTTTTTGCGCTCGCGTTATCCGCGGGTTCAGATTGAAGCGATACCGCATGCGCTGACCGAGGAGCTTGGGCAGGCTGATTTGTTGGCCGTCGACGTGGTTGTCGATGGCACCGATAATCGCGCATCACGGCTACTGATCGATCAGGTCACTTTTTCCATGGGCGTGCCTTGGGTGCTCGGCGGCGCTGTCCAGATGTCGGGACAGTGGATGGCCTTTGATGGAGATCGTTCAGCCGGGTGTTATCACTGTTTTTCCGATCATCCTGCGATGTCGGAAGGGCAATGCGCTAGTTTGGGAATAATCGGCCCAGTAGTGGGCGCGGTGGCAATGCAGCAGGTAATTTTGGTGTTCAAAATCCTAACTGACGTTGGACCACCGACCTGGGGCCAATTGACCGTTGAGGATTTTCGTCGCGGGGAACGCCATCAATTGATGCTCAGTCAGCAGTCTCAGTGCCGCCTGTGCGGAGTTGGTCGGGGACTTGCATAAGCGGTTGTAGCAGCAGAGTGCGTACTCTCCCGACGAGTAACAGTGCACACACGCTAATACCAATAATGATTCCATACCAGAAGCCAGCGACACCATCGCTCGGGCTATCTGCGCGAACCAAGCCAAGCCAGTAACCTAGGGGCAGCGCGATAAGCCAATAAGAGAGTGTCGTCACCCAAAATGGGAACTGCATATCTTTGTAAGCCCTAACAACAAATGTCATGACGATTTGCAGTGCATCAACCACAATGAATAAAGCGGCGAGAGCCACGATTCGAACCGTGATGTCGGCGACCTCGACCGAGTCGGTATAAAGCGAGACAATGGCTCGGGGGAAGAGCAACATCACACTCGTCATGGCAACAGCCAATACTGCCGTCACGATCAAGCCAATTGTCAGTGCGATACGGATGCCTTGCGGGTTCCGTCCCCCGATAAAGTGGCCCATCCGCGTCGCCATGGCAGTACTGATCGCTAGCATGGGGATATAAAAAGTATCCCAGACATTAAAGGCAATTTGGTGCGCTGCCATGGCGTTATCACCAAGCGTTGCGACGAGTAATGCGATCACCGAAAAAACGCCCATCTCGAACGTAAAGGTCAGGCCAACGGGGATGCCGATTCGCAATAGCTGCATCTGTGCCGAGACAGTCGGCCAAACGACTTGCCAGGCTGGTAAGTAAGGTGCGAGTGTGCGCGAGCCAATGACATAGATGCTAATGATGCATGTACTGATCCACATCGATACCGCAGTGGCTATGCCGCAACCCACCGCGCCGAGCTCGGGAGCTCCCCACGCGCCATAGATCAACGCATAGTTCAGTGGGATGTTGGTGAGAAAGCCTATCCCGGCAGCCCAAGCAAAGGGTTTAGTAATGCCGACACCCTGAGTGTGATAGCGCAGAGTCATGAAGATCCCAATCGCAGGAAAGCCCAGCGCGACCATCTCAACGTAGCCCTCAGCGAGTGCCGCTGTACCCGGTTCTATCGCTAGCCAGTTCAATAATGGGCCACTCGCAAAGCAAAGTGGCATGACCACGAAGCTCAGGAAAACTGCGAGCCAGAGCGTCTGCGGCAATTGCTCTCTGATAGCGTCGAAACGCTGCGCACCAAAATTTTGGGCGATGATACTCGCGGTGCCCAGCATCGCTCCGAGCACCAGTAGGTACAGTGGCAGCCAAATATTAAAGCCTATGGCGATAGCCGCTAGGGTTTGCTCGTTGTAATGGCCCGCCATCATCGAATCAACGATACCGGTGCCCATTTGTGCTGTCTGTGCGATCAACAAGGGCCAAGCGATTTGCCACAGCCGCTTGAGTTCTGCGCGCCAATCTTCCACGTGAGTGACTACTCAATTAGTATTTTTGATCAATGCAATGTAGCACGATTGCTTGTGATAGACTCGGCCCCTCAAAAATGACGAGCCATTCATATTTATGTCCAAGCAGAGCCAATCCAACGCGGCAGTCGCGTGGGACCCCAATTCATTTTCGGTCCCGCCCGCTGAGGGAAAAATTCGATTTCATGACCTAGGTCTCAGGAATGAAATCATGCGGGGGGTTGCCGAATTGGGCTTTGAGTATTGCTCGCCGATCCAGGGTCAGGTGCTGCCACACACCCTGCGGGGCTCTGACGCCATTGGTAAAGCGCAAACGGGAACTGGTAAAACAGCGGCCTTCCTCATCACTATTTTTAATGACTTACTGAACCACCCGCTAGAGGATGAGCGTTTTCTTGCCGAGCCGCGGGCCGTGGTGATCGCGCCTACGCGTGAGCTGGTGATGCAAATCGCAGCGGACGCTATCGAGCTTGGTCGCTACACGGGCCTGAATACGGTGACCCTGATTGGTGGTGCCGATTACCAACGGCAGCTGCAGCAGGTCAACGCCCGTGTTACTGATCTGGTGGTGGCGACGCCGGGTCGATTGATCGACTTTATGGAGCGTCGAGATCTATTTCTTGACCGTGTTGAAACGCTGGTCCTTGATGAAGCGGATCGAATGCTCGATATGGGTTTTATCCCCCAGGTAAAACGCATCGTCCGTAGCACGCCGAAAAAAGAAGACCGACAAACGCTATTGTTCTCAGCGACATTTACGCAAGACATCATCAATTTGGCAAAGCAGTGGACGTACAATCCCGTCACGGTTGAAATAGAACCCGAGCGGGTGGCGACTGCGACGATCGATCAGCGGGTTTACTCTGTCGCGAGCCATGAGCGGTTGACTGTGCTGCTTAAAATTCTTCGCTCCCCTGAGGCCTCCAGTGTCATTGTGTTTGCTAATCGTCGCGATCAGGTCCGGCATTTGCATGAAAAGCTTCGTAAAGCCGGCATTTCCTGCGGACTTCTCTCGGGTGAAATTACTCAAGCCAAGCGGACCAAAACCTTGGAGCAATTCAAATCGGGCCGGATTGCTGTTTTGGTGGCAACCGATGTGGCGGGACGAGGGATTCATGTGGATGGCGTGAGCCATGTCGTGAATTACAATCTGCCTGAGGATCCAGAAGACTACGTACATCGTATTGGGCGCACCGGGAGAGCAGGGGCCACCGGAATTTCCATCAGTTTTGCCAGTGAAGACGATGCTTTTTTGTTGCCTGATATCGAGGCGCTACTCGGTGAGCGACTCAAATGTACTCCACCTCCCGCCGATTTGAGCACTGAACACTGATCGGTTAGGACGCAGCCTGTCGTCCCTCTTCACACCAAAACAGTGTTGCTCCGGCGACTGCGGCGGGGATGACCACCAAGTTCACGAGGGGAATACCAGCGACGAGCGCGACAATGGCACCAAAGCCAAGACTACTTAAACGCCTTCGCGCACAGACTTCGCGTACGGCGCGAAAGCTCAGTCGGTGGTTATCCATAGGATAATCGGCGAATTGCAGACTCATCATCCACGCGCCCAGTAAAAACCAAAGCGCGGGCGCCGCAGTATTCAGTAGCGGTATAAAACTGAGAATGAATAAGGCCAGAGCCATCGGCAGGTAATAGATCAGTTTGCTGAGCTCCCGCAAAATGCCACGAGGTAGTTGTAAGAGTGCAGCGCCTAAGCCCTCCAATGCCGGTACAGGTTCTCCGGTGACTTGTTCTTCAACCTTCTCAGCAAGCAGGGCGTGAAACGGCGACGTGAGTATCAGCACGATGAGAGTTGACACGTACCCTGTCAGTAGCCCAGCTAGGAGCCAAAGTATCGGGGCCAAAATCCATGATAGGAAGTCGAGCCAGTCAGGTAACCAGGATAGCGTAGCCTCATACCATTGACTCACATAGCCGTAGACAGCGGCGCCCAGTAGCGCGAAAAGTAAAATGTTTGTGGCTAAAGGAATGATAATGAAACGGCGCAATCCCGGCGTCTTCAGTAGCATCATTCCGCGAAAAAAATAGTTGATGCCTGTAAAGACACTGCCTTGCATAAAACACCTGTTTCGATCTGCTGATTTCTGTGTTTGGGTGAGACCGACTATAATGCAGGCTCAACAGGAATTCGAATCCTATGCACGACGACGAGCTATTTCAGGAGCAGATGGCGGGCGTGACACCGTTACAGCGGGAACCGCGCGCACGACTCAAGCGCGATACGCCGATCAGCACTGAGGCGCGACGAGCGGCCGCGCAGGGATCTCCGAAACCGGTACACCCTTTGGTTGATGAGGGGGTTGAGCCACTCGATGCATGGTTTGTCTTAGACTTTAAGCGCCCGGGTATTCAAAACGGCGTCTACCGGAAGCTTCGGCAGGGCCGCTATGAGATCGAGGCGCGACTCGATCTGCACAGAATGACTGTCCGCGAGGCGCGGGAGGAAGCGGCGGCTTTTATCGCGGAGGCATCTCAACTCGGCCTGCGTACTGTGTTGATACTGCATGGCAAAGGGCAACGGCAGAGTGAAGTCAGAGAGACTGCGGTGCTAAAAGGTTATGTCAACCAGTGGCTGCAGGCGCTAGACACGGTACAGGCATTCCACTCTGCCCAAGCTGTGCATGGTGGTACAGGTGCAGTCTACGTCCTGCTGCGTAAAAGCGTGGAAAAGAAACGGGAAAACAGAGAGCGGTTTTTGAAGGGCCGATTGGCGCCTGACGCTTAATCGTCGGACGCTAATTTCGCCATCAAAATGGGGTTCAGAAGCTGCGGATTTGCCTGTCCCTGTGAAGCCTTCATGATTTGCCCCACAAAAAAGCCAGACAGTTTTTTGCGTTTGTCAGGATCTGCCGCGCGGTACTGTGCCACCTGATCAGGATTCTGCGCGATCACTGCGTCAACGAGAGCTTCCAATGAGCCACTATCGCTGACCTGTTTTAAACCGCGCTGCTCGATAATGCTATCTGTGTCACCTTCTCCAGCCCACAGCCCCTCAAAGACTTGCTTGGCTAGTTTGCTTGAAAGGGTGTTATCCGCAAGACGACGAATGAGACCTGCGAGTAGCTCAGGTGTTACGGGACTGCCCGCAATGTTGCACTCGTCGCGATTGAGTGCGGCACTTAAATCCCCCAAGACCCAATTGGCAGTGAGTTTTGGCTCCTGACATAGCGCAACGGTTGCCTCGAAAAAGTCGGCTGTGCTTCTGTCGTTTGCCAGTTGTGCCGCATCGTAGTCTCCGAGTTGAAAATCCTTAATAAACCGTCGTCGCTTGTCAGCCGGAAGTTCTGGCAGTGACGCGCGCACAGATTCAATGTATTGGTCATCAATGACGATGGGCAGTAAATCGGGTTCTGGGAAATAGCGATAATCGTTTGCGACTTCTTTCGATCGCATGGATCGTGTTTCGTTCCGCTCGGCATCATAGAGCCTAGTTTCCTGAATGATCTCACCGCCATCCTCTAGGATATCGATTTGGCGTTCGAACTCGACGGCAATCGCTCGCTCGACGAAGCGAAATGAGTTGACGTTTTTGATTTCGGTGCGGGTTCCTAAGATGTCACTTCCGGCTGGACGTACGGACAAATTGACATCACAACGCATCGAACCCTCAGCCATGTTGCCATCAGAAATTTCTAGCGCAATTGCCAGAGCATGGAGCGCTTTTAAATAGCAGACAGCTTGTTCGGCAGTGCGAAAGTCCGGTTCGGTAACGATCTCCAACAGCGGCGTGCCGGCCCGATTGAGGTCGATAGCTGTCGCACCGGGGAACAGATCGTGCACCGACTTGCCCGCATCTTCCTCGAGATGGGCTCGGGTAATGCGAATCGGCCACAGTGAACCGTCGGGCATCGGAACGTCGAACATTCCCTCGGCAACGATGGGTTCAAAAAATTGCGAAATCTGGTATCCCTTGGGTAGGTCAGGGTAGAAATAGTTTTTGCGATCAAACACCGAATGCCGACCTATCTTGGCCCCAATTCCGAGACCGAACATCACGGCAAAACGAATGGCTTGTGCGTTGAGCACCGGCAGCATGCCTGGCATACCCATGTCGACAGCATTGGCCTGCGCGTTCGGTTCGGCGCCGAAGGCTGTCGAAGAACCGGAAAATATTTTCGACGCCGTCGCGAGTTGTAGGTGGACTTCGAGGCCAATCACCATCTCATAGCTCATGAGGACACTCCCGAGATCATCGGTGCCCGATGTTGGTGCCAATCAGTCATCATTTGATAGCGGTGTCCAGCGCGCAATACAGTGGCCTCATCAAACGCACGGCCAATGAGCTGAAGGCCCACCGGCAATTTTTCAGTGAACCCGGCGGGAAGTGATAAGCCGGGTAGTCCGGCGAGATTTACCGATAGCGTGAAGACATCTTCCATATACATCGTGAGCGGGTCTTGATTTTTAGCACCTAGAGTAAACGCGACACTCGGTGCTGCCGGCCCCGCGATGAGGTCTACAGATTCGAACGCGCGGTCAAAGTCAGCGCGGATAAGACGGCGGACTTGTTGTGCTTTTTTGAAATAGGCCTCATAGGATCCTGCCGACAGCGCGTAGGTGCCCACAAGAATCCGACGTTGTACCTCCTCACCAAATCCTTCGCTCCGAGATCGCTGATAAAGATCTTGCAGGTCGGCGGGATCAGCGCAGCGATGTCCAAATCGGACGCCGTCATAGCGCGCTAGATTTGCCGAAGCCTCGGCGGGAGCAATGACATAGTATGTCGCGATCGCGTCGTGGGTGAGGGGAAGGTCAATGTCGACTAGAATCGCGCCGGCTGCTTCTAACTCCGCGATCGCCGCGTGCACGAGTACTGCGACGGCCGGATCGAGGTCTGATCCAAAGTACTGGCGTGGAAGCCCGATTCGTAGCCCGTTAATGTCATCGCTCAGCCCGTGGGTGAAATCGGGGCAATCGATAGCGGCCGTGGTTGCATCCAAGGGATCCTCACCGGCGATATGGTTCAGCATCATGGCACAGTCTTCAACACTCCTAGCGATCGGACCCGCTTGATCGAGCGACGATGCGAAGGCGACGATGCCGTAGCGTGACACGCGACCATAAGTGGGCTTTAGACCTGTGACGCCGCACAGCGATGCGGGTTGACGAATCGATCCGCCGGTATCCGTACCCGTGGCCCAAGGCGCAAAGCCCGCTGCGACCGCGGCGGCCGAGCCGCCTGAGCTACCTCCTGGGACGCGAGTGACATCCCAGGGGTTCTTACAAGGCCCGTAAAAACTCGACTCGGTAGAAGAGCCCATGGCGAACTCGTCCATGTTGCATTTGCCGAGGGTTACAGTCCCCGCGGTATGGAGATGCGAGACTACGGTGGCGTCATAGGGTGGCTTAAAGTCAGCGAGCATCTTAGATGCGCAACTTGTCGTGATGTTGCGAGTACAAAAATTGTCTTTATGTAGGAGAGGTAGACCTGCGAGAGGCTTGTGTTCCCCCGATGCGCGTTGAGCATCTGCGGCTCGAGCCGCCGCGAGTGCCGATTCGTCGAGTATTTCAGTGACTGCATTCAGTACGGAATTGTGTCTCCGAATATGCTGCAAATGCTCTGTTACTAGCTCGACTGCAGAAATTTCACCTCGATCCAGCAATGACAGCTGCGTTTTTGCTGAAGCGCCAATTACGTTTTGCATCATCAGTCGATGACCTTTGGAACGAGGAAGTAGCCCGCTTCCGATTGGGGAGCGACGGCGAGCAATGTCTCGCGCTGATCGGTTTCGGTGACGATGTCGTCTCGAAGGCGCTGAACCATGTCATGGGGGTTCGACATGGGCATGACACCGTCGGTCGGAATGGTGTGCAAACTAGCGACCATGTCCAGTACACGCGCGAAGCGCTCCGTGACAGCGGGCAGGTCGGCGTCAGTCATATCGAGTCTCGCCAAAGCGGCGACCTGACTCACGACTTCTGGAGTGACAGACATGGTGAGGAGATCCAAAATTCAGGGAAACCGGAAGCTATCATATTTCTGCCTTGCTCAAAAACCCTTGCGTTGGTACATTTCGTTGGGTTGGCTTCTAAAGTCGCTAAAAAGGCAAATGATGCGATTTTTGCCTCGGGTTTCGGCAAAAAAGCGTCTTCACCGTTTGCCCGCAGGGTCCGCGCCTAGGCGCGAGCTGACAAGGGTTGATATTTCATAGGGTCATTAGAGAGCCAGCACGCTCAGTGCAGCCAACTTCGGGTACACATTATGTTCAAACGCCTGCGAGGCTTGTTTTCCAGCGATCTGTCGATTGATCTGGGGACTGCGAATACCCTGATCTACGTGAAAGAAAAAGGCATTATCTTGAATGAGCCATCGGTAGTGGCCATTAGGATTCACAATGGACAAAAATCGATCGAAGCGGTGGGCACTGAGGCGAAACGCATGCTCGGGAGAACGCCGGGAAATATCAAAGCAATACGGCCCCTGAAAGACGGCGTGATCGCAGATTTCCAAGTCACAGAAAAGATGCTGCAACACTTCATTGCCAAAGTGCATGAAACGCAATTTATTAGACCGAGTCCGCGCGTGCTGGTTTGCGTACCCTGCACATCAACACAAGTTGAACGACGTGCAATTCGAGAATCGGCGCTGAGTGCGGGGGCGCGAGAAGTGCGTTTGATTGAGGAACCGATGGCTGCGGCAATCGGCGCCGGACTTGAGGTCGACGAAGCAACAGGGTGTATGGTGGTGGATATCGGTGGTGGTACCACGGAGATCGCTATTATCTCACTCAATGGCGTTGTTTACCGGGACTCCATTCGTGTGGGTGGCGATCGCTTCGACGAAGCGATCGTCTCCTTTGTCAGACGCGCTTATGGCAGCCTGATCGGCGATGCCACCGCCGAGCGGATCAAGCAGGAAGTAGGCTGTGCGTTTAAGGGTAGTGAGCTCCGCGAGATCGACGTTCGAGGCCGTCATCTCGCCGAAGGGGTCCCGAAATCCTTTGTGCTCAACAGTGACGAGATTTTGTCGGCGCTAGAGGAGCCGCTCGATTCAATGATGCGAGCGATCAAAATGGCGCTCGAACAGTCGCCCCCAGAATTGGCGGCGGATATTGCAGAGCGGGGCATTGTCTTGACGGGTGGCGGCGCGCTGCTGCGCGATATCGACAAGCGCATTTCGCACGAGACCGGACTGCCGGTTTTGATCGCTGATGACCCATTGACCTGCGTGGCGCGTGGCGGAGGTAAAGCACTCGAACTCATGGACCGTCACGCTCTCGATTTGCTGTCCACGGAGTAGCCTGAGGGCTTTCCTAAGCACGGAGGCAAGCCATCAAACCCCTATTTCTGAAAGAGCGTCATTTTGGTAAGCGGCTGATATTGATCGCGATCTTCTGCTTGCTTGTCGCAATTTGGTTTCGCGGCTCCGCTTGGTCTGGGCCGATCTCGCACATGTTGGTCGATATGGCGGCCAAGGTTCACCAGCTCGCAGCAGCGCCCGCAGACGGTGTTGCTGGGTTGAGTCAAAGCTTTCGCTCACGAGAATCTCTGGCAGATGAAAACGAGCGATTGACTCAAGAGAATCTCATTCTCGCCGGAAAAACTCAGCGCTTGGCGGCTTTAATCGCCGATAACGCTCGCTACCGGACATTGATGAATGCCGCCTCTCTTGTCAGCGAGGAATTAATCGTCACTCGTATTATCGCTGTTTCTCCTGACCCGGTTCGTCATGCCGTTTGGCTCGACAAAGGGACGCGCAACGGTGTTCAGGTTGGCCAAGCTTTACTCGCTGCCGAAGGCTTAATGGGCCAGGTAGTCGCGGTTGGTGAAGGCAATTCCCGCGCGTTACTGATTACCGATAGTTCCCATGCTGTGCCAGTGCAAGTGAATCGTAATGGCGTGCGTGGCATCATCGAAGGGACGGGTCAGCTCTCCAAGATGACGCTTCGTCATCTACCTTCCACCACTGATATTGCCGAGGGTGACCTGCTGGTGACCTCTGGTTTGGCCGGGCGATTTCCGCCGGGGTATCCCGTTGCCGAGGTGACTCAAGTCGTTATGGCGCCGGGTCAAAGTTTCGCGGAGGTTGAGGCCAAACCGCTGGCCGACTTGGATCGCGGCAATTATGCCTTAATCGTCGCGACACAACCTGCTGTGCTAGACCCTGCTGCGCTAGACATAGCACCATGATGGTCCCCGCCAACGCACGCTGGGTCATCTTTGCAACATTGTTTGCTTGCCTGATGTTATCAGCGCTACCGCTTCCTATCAGTTGGAGCGCCCTTCGACCTTCATGGGCAATGCTTGGGCTCTTCTATTGGGTTCTTGCTTTGCCCCATCGTGTTGGGATGCTGTCGGCAGCGCTGGTCGGCGCTATTTTGGATCTGATCGAAGGCGCACCTGCCGGCGGACAGGCGCTCGGCTTGGTGATTTCTACGGCCCTACTGCAGCTGAATTACCAGCGCGTCCGGCAGTTCGATATCTGGCAGCAGTCGATAATGATGGGTTTGTTACTCGCGCTTACTGCCGTCATTGAACGGTGGGTACAAGAGTTGCTCGGGTTTCCCGCTCCCGGTCTGCGATATTTGTACCCAGCGTTGGTGTCGATATTTTTTTGGCCGCTGGTCAGAGAATTATTGCGCGGCATACGGCGATACTACGAGGTCACCTAATGGAAGTTGTGCTGGCCTCCGCCAGTCCACGGCGGAGCGAGTTGCTGGGTTTGCTTGTCCCAGAGTTTCGTTGCGCGCCTTCAACAATTGATGAGGCGGCTAGAGAGCAGGAGCCGCCCCTTGCTTACGTGCAGCGAATGGCAATTGAGAAAGCAGCAGCCCATTCTGCCTGCGAAGCTATTGTGATCGGCGCGGATACGATTGTAGAGCACGATACGATGATATTGGGTAAGCCGCTCGATCGAGATCATGCATTCGCAACGCTCAGGCGCTTGTCGGGTCGTGCCCATTGGGTGCATACCGCGATCGCGATGATGCAGGGAGATCGGCGGCTTGAACGATGTGTCAGTACGGAGGTGTCCTTCGTGCCGCTGACCGACGCGATGATTGCAGCTTACCTTGATACTGATGAGCCGTGGGACAAAGCAGGTAGCTATGCCATTCAAGGTCTTGCGGGTAGCTTCGTAAAGAAAATAAACGGTAGTTATTCCTCCGTTGTTGGCTTGCCCTTGGCTGAAACCCGCGAGATGCTAACTGCATTGGGTGTAAAACTGCACTGGTAGGAATCTCGATTTGACTGAAAAGTTGCATCGCTGGCTCGGTAGAACCATTTGGCGTTTGCTGCTGATCGCGATCGTCTGTATGGCGGTGTATGTTAGCGGTGGCCGAATTCTGCTCTCTAATCTCAGCCCGCTGCAGTCTGATATTCAGCGGGCATTGCAACAGACGACAGGCCTCAGCGTCACTTTTGAGCGTATCCAGGGTGATATGGTGGCCTTTACACCCTTGCTCGAGATTCATCAATTAACGCTCTCTGACGATCGCTCGGGCTTTGAACTCAGCGTGCAATCAGCCCGCGTGAGTATTTATCCATGGTCCTCTCTCATCGCACTCGAGCCGCGTTTTGAGGAGTTATCGCTCGATGGGCCGGTCGTGAGGGCCACTTCGAATCTGGGCGCAGATGGCTCGTCTGGTCTCGATATGGCGGGCCTGTTCACTGGATTCAGTCGGCTGAGCGTGAGCGATGGCATGCTGATTGTCCCAATTCGTGATGCCCAAGATGTTGGCCGCGACGTTGTTCTCCGGGGTGAGGGGACGTTAAGCCGACGTGGTAGCGAGCGTATTTTTGATGCTTGGTTATTCAGTGATCAAGGCTGGTCGACGCGAGTCACCGGCCAAGGTATCGGCAATCCTCTCGACCTCTCTTCCTTCGAAGGAGAGTTCTATGGAATTTGGCATTCGCCAACGGCAGCCGCCCTAGGACCGCTAGGTGACCATCAGTTTTCGCTCGAGGGCACTGTCGAGTTCTGGGGACAGGTGCAGTCGGCAACCCCTTCTCTGACCTTGGTGGCCGATTTGCCCGAGATCGCATTGGTGAATCAAGACGGCACGCCGCAATCATTGTCGCTTCAGGCCACGAGTGTGATGGCGCAGACCGAAACAGGGTGGTTGGGTTTTATCGAAGGCGCCCAAGTCGGTATTGAGGGCGACATCGTTGCCCTGCCGCGTGCCCAGTTGCAGTTTGCAGATCGGCATCTGGCTGTTGTGGCGGAGCCTCTTGACTTGGGTGTACTCAGCGATTGGGCCATGAACACACGGCAACTGCCTGAGTCGGTTCACAACATCATCGCAGGACTATCACCGCGCGGACAGATAGATGGCCTCGCCGTGACGGTCGAGTTTACCGATGACCTGTCCATCGGCGCTTTGCCTTGGCGAATAGCCATGAACCTGAGTGATGGTGGGACGACACCCTTCCGAGGGGCACCGGGATTTTCGGGAATCGATGCCTACCTTGAGATTCAGCCCGCGTCGGCTAAGGCTTGGTTAGAGACCCAGCAAGTGTCACTTGACCTACCGCAGATCTATGAAGCGCCATTGCGTATCGAGTCGCTGCAGGGCGAGCTTTCGGGACGCTGGAATGACGCAACTCTGTGGCTGAGCGATGGTTTGTTTGCTGCGAAGACGCCGCAGCACGACGCCTACATCCAGCTCGGCATGGAAATTCCATTGGTCCGTGATGGTCGTGTTCCTACCATGTCTCTTGCGATCGGTGCCCCTGAAGCACCGGTATCAATTTATCAGTCGTATGTGCCCCGTGTGATCGGAGACCAAACTTACCAATGGTTACAGCGGGCATTTCTAGCGGGTGAATTGGCAGAAACAAGCTTTCTTTGGCGTGGTGCATTGCGAGGCTTCACGACCGCGGAGCAAACAGTGCAAGTTGGCGCCGCGATCCAGCAAGCCAGTCTCAATGTCGACCGCAACTGGCCGCAGATCACCTCGATTGACGCGGCCCTCTATCTCGACGAATCACGTGTGAGCGTTTGGGCAGAGTCAGCGCGGAGCGCCGACGTGAGTATCACACCAGCTTCGGTAGAGTTGGATACGCGAGTGTTTAACTCGGTGATTAATATGCAGCTCAGCGCTCAGGGTCGCACTGAGGACGCGCTGTCATGGCTTCGTATGACGCCGATACTCGGCGAACAGGCAAAGCGCTTAGATGGCCTCTCAGCAACCGGTTCGGTGACTGCTACGCTGTCCTTGGTCGATGATTTAAGTCAGTTTGGAAAGAATCCAGATATTGTTGTGAATACAGCGTTTCGAGACACCACCCTAGCGGATACAAACCTCCAACTAGCGTTAGAACATCTCAACGGTCAAGTTCAGTATTCCAATGCCCGTGGGTTCAATTCGCAAAATCTAGCCGGCACACTGTGGGGGTCGCCAGTCGATATTGCGATAGGGGCGAGTGATGCGGCCGGTGAGGCCTCGTTTGCCAGTCATATCCGCACTCGGATCTCAGCGGATCATGTTGCAGATTGGTTGGCTCCCGAAGTGCCGATCCCCGTTGCGGGGGCGGCGGATGTGACCATTGATGTGCAGTGGGGCACGGTGTCTCAGGCAGTGCTGCGCTCCTCTTTACAGGGTATTTCGGTCATGTTGCCGGATACGTTGGGCAAGGAGTCGGAGACCTCAACAGAAACGCGTCTCACCATCCCCTTTGCCCATGATGCCCCCTGGACCTTTTATTGGGCAGATCATGCGGCCGGCTCGATGGTTTGGCATGGGAATGAGCTTTCCGGTATGGCGTTGGATTTGACACCGCGGTCACTCGACCCGGGCACACTCAATTTACCCTCGGTCGATGGGCTTTACGTGACCGGGCAAGTTCCAGCCATTGACCTAGAGGCCTGGTTGGTGGCGGGGGAGTCGCTGCGGCAATCTGGCTTATCGGTTGGGCGTAATACGCAGCTCACTTTGGAGGGTGTCTCTATCGAGTCACTTCAGTTAGGTGGCGCCGATCTTGGATCTTTGAATTTAGATTTCACTCCCTACCCTGATTGGGACATGCTCGGCTTGAATGCGGTTTGGTTGGATGCCGAGTTGACCCTGCCCCATACCGATGAGTTCCAAACGACTTTGGTCGTCAATACCCTAGATCTCGATCAAATGCCGGAGATCCTGCCTCAGGACACCGGGACGAGTGTGCCCGATCTTGGCGGCCCGCTCGACATCATCGTCGCCAACTTGGTTTACCGCGGTGATGTCATTGGTGCTGCATCCTTTGAGTTAGACAGCGATGGCCAGCGGTTACTCGCATCAGACATCGATGGCAACCTCGCCCGCGTGTACTTTGAGGAAGGCACTCAGCTAGTTTGGTCAGCATCGGGCGATTCCGTGACGAGCGAATTGCAATTGAATGCGACGCTCGCTGATGCGAGTGAAACACTGAGTTTTCTCGATTTGCCGAGACTAGTGCAAACCGAATCCGGTCAGATTACGGCTCAGCTGTCATGGCCGGGTAGCCCGCTTGATGCTTCTGCGAGCAATCTTAGCGGGCTGATTGATTTAAAAGTTAAGAATGGCGCATTCCTCCCCGACTCTGACCAGGCGACGGGCGCGCTGAGGGTGATTAGCCTGCTCAATCTCGCGGGTCTTCTCGGCCAGGCAAACGTCAATCAGCTGTTTGAACCGGGTGTATCGTTTAAGACCGCTAAAGGCCCTCTCCAATTTGATGCGGGGTCTCTGACGATTGATTCGTTCTCTATCGATGGCGGCTCCGGTAGCTTTACTTTTGATAGCAACATCGATTTGTTAAACGACCGTATCGATGGTGAGCTCATCGTGACGCTGCCGTTGGTTGATAATATTCCTTGGGTCGCTGCGCTCGCGGGCGGATTGCCTATTGCCGCCGGCGCATTTTTACTCAGTAAAGTGTTCGAAGATCAGGTCAATCAGCTTGCCAGTGGTGTGTATTCGGTGGCTGGTGAGCTCAATAACCCTGAAGTCACCTTTGTGCGTGTCTTCGATGCGAATCCAAGTGCTACGCGGCAGGTTGTCGAGAAAGTCAGTCAACCGGGCGCGGCAGAGAACTCACCTACTACTGATTAGTCGACACTTCAATCTGAGTCGGCCGCGTTATCCACATCACGTAAGTAGCGAAATAGGGCACGGCCTACAGGGCTTTGCTGTCCGGCTCGACTGGCGCGCTGGTGTTGTCGCAGTAGCTGGCGAATATGGCCTCGATCTATCTCGGGCCATATTTGGACCGCATCGCCCAGGGCATCATCCCCTTCATTGAGGAGGCGGTCGCGGAAATGCTCCAAGCGGTGCAGTTGCGCGGATTGGCTTTGGTGAGCCTGATCGAGCGCGTCGAGCGCGTCGATAATGGGTTGAGGGTCATCGATACTGCGCATCAGTTTGCCGATGAACTGTAACTGCCGTCGCAGTCCACCACGGGCTTTGATACGGCGGGCTAGGAGCACGGCCTCACGCAAAGACTCGTCCTGAATGGGAATTGTGGCCAGTTGTGTATCTGTGATTACGACGAGACGCTCGCCTATCGCCTGAAGGGCATGCATCTCCCTTTTTTTCGCACTTTTACTCGGTGGTGCGTCGTCCCAGTCTGAGTCATCCATAGAGCAGAGTCGCTAAGCCTAAAAACGATAAGAAACCGACCACATCTGTGATGGTGGTGAGCACGACGCCGCCCGCTAGTGCGGGATCAATACCCAACCTCCTCAATGCCAGAGGTAATAGTGCACCCGTCGTTCCAGCAGTCAGGAGGTTAATGAACATCGCAGCGGCTATGACGGCGCCGAGTCGTATATCGTCAAACCACATTGCCGCCGCTGCCGAGACGACGATTGCCCAGAGCAATCCGTTGATGAGACCGATCGCCGTCTCGCGACCGATCAACCAGAGTTGGTTGCGATCATTGATGTGTCCCATCGCAAATGCGCGAATGAGCACTGTTAATGTTTGCGTGCCCGCGATCCCGCCCATCGATGCGACGATGGGCATCAGTACTGCGAGAGCGACGACTTTTTCAATTGTTCCCTGGAACAGATTGATGACCCAGGCGGCGAGAAATGCAGTCGCTAAATTGATGCCCAGCCAGATCGCACGTCGCGGCGCGGTCTGCACGATCGAGGAGAAGGTATCCTCTTCGCCGAGGCCCGCCAACGCCGCGAGCGAGTGATCAGCTTCTTCTCGGATAACGTCGACAATATCGTCGATTGTGATTCGACCCAAAAGACGACCAACGTCATCGACAACGGGCGCAGAAATCCAGTCATTTCGTTCAAATCGGCGCGCCACTTCCGCGGCCTCCATGCCTGCGGGAATCGGCTCTCGACTCGTAATCATCATTTCGCGGACCGACACGTTGGGGTCCGATACGAGAAGTGTTCTGACAGGTAATAAGCCGACGTAGGCATCATCACGATTTACAACAATCAAGCTGTCTGTATTCTGTGGTATTTCCGAGTGGCGACGAAGGTAGCGCAATACCACGTCGAGCGTCAGATCCGCCCGGATGGTAATGGTGTCGGTGCTCATCAGACCGCCGGCGACGTCATCGGAGAACCCGAGCACTGCTTCAATGCGTGCACGGTCCTGGTCGTCCATGATCGACAGGACTAGAGATGTCACCTCCTCGGGGAGTTCCTGCAGGATATCGGCGACGTCATCGTCGTCAAGTTGGCCGACAATTTCCGCCAGTTCCTCGGGCTGTAGATCGACTAAGAAGGCGTTGCGCAGGTCTTCAGGAAGCTCGTTGATAACCTCAGCTTCCTGCTCGTCATCGACTAAACTCCACAAGACATGCCGGTAGTTTGGTGGTGAGGTATTGATCAGGTGCGCAACGTCTCCGGGAGACATTTCAGAGATCACGCCGGCGATATCAGCGAGCGTGCCTGATCTTAAGGCACGATCAACTCGACTCAGCTGCTTTTGCACGTTCGTCGCTGTGTTCACCGGTCGCCCTCCTGTTTGCGGCGAAATTATCCACCACTACAGAGCTAGGTGCACCCTCGTTTAGTGTGATTATTAGTCGGGTTCGCCGAATCGATCGGCGATCAGTGTCGTGAGTGCTTCAAACGCGAGCGTCTCGTCAGGACCCTCAATGTTCAGCGTGAGGATCGTGCCTTGGCCTGCGGCGAGCATCATCACGGACATAATGCTTTTGCCATCGACACCTTCGCCGTCCTTTTCCACCTGAATTCGGCTGGCGAAAGCGGCGGCACAGTCGACAAATTTTGCCGCGGCTCGAGCGTGCAATCCAAGTTTATTGATAATTTCGACCGGTTGAGAGATCACAAGCCTTTGTCCACTGAAATATCACGGTGTTTGACCGAAATCGCATGGCCAGCATGCCGCAGTTGTGTTGCAACCGCCTCCGCGACAAAGACAGAGCGATGCTTGCCGCCAGTACACCCTATGCCAATCATCAAATAACTGCGTTGGTTGCGGCTATAGTCCGGTAACCAGTGTGCGACAAACTGGCTGATGTGTTCGATCAGCAAACGCGGGCTGGGTTCCGCAATTAAAAACTCACGGACAGGTTCATCGAGTCCACTCAGGTGTCTGAGCGCTGGCTCCCAG
>Ga0181573_10000766_pt1 | contig 33154 bp, 16 predicted proteins | sample 101ome_25_FD_148643 | JGI IMG/M metagenome (GOLD analysis project Ga0181573, IMG submission 148643) | Coastal salt marsh microbial communities from the Groves Creek Marsh, Skidaway Island, Georgia - 101409BT metaG (spades assembly) | ecosystem: Environmental > Aquatic > Marine > Intertidal zone...
CCCCCATCGCCCCCCCCCCCCCCCTTCCCCCCCATTTAGGTCGACCCGACTCACTGGGCCCTTGACCTCGGCACGGCGCTCGGGGTGAAGCCCGGACCAGGCCAGGACTGGCGGTCGGTCAGCGGCGACGAAGGCGCTGTCCGCGACGTGTGTCTCTTTCTGGCGTGCCCCGGGTGGCTACCCGAGGGCATGGGATTGGGCCTGTACGTGTCGGTTGGAGGCGCTGAATGGCAGTATCGGTGCTGCGTCACCGCGACGAGCCCCTCGGCCAACGCCGCCCTGGCTCTGCCCGCGGGTGTGGGTGCGGCCACGCTGGGTGTGTCGATGGAGCCTCTAAATGACCTCGAGGCCAAAGAGGGCCTGTCTTCTGCCCTGCGTGCCGACTATCCGCGGCGCGTCGCCCTCGACCTTCACCGCTTCGCCACGTCTTTTTGCGACTGCCCGGCGCCGTCGAGCCGGCCCGACGTGCAGGCCACCAGCGCTCCGCCTCCGCCCGCTGTTGTAGCCGCAGCGACCCACACGGCCGTGGTGAGCCTCATGGACAGGTGGATCAATCGGTTCCGGGAGCGGCACCGGCGGGACCCAGACTTCCTCTGTCGACAACTGGTGGATCCTTAGAGAGGAAGGCGTGAGCGAGCGGTAGCGGGGCGGGAGCGGGGAGGAGGAAGACCGCGCAGACATGAAATTCTCTTCACTTCTCTTACCAGCACTCGACCGGCAATGTCAGCCCTCCACAGCTTTCTCCATCTTCCCGGTTGGCCTGCTCGCCCAAGGCCGCACTCATGCCCGCCCCGTTGAGCACGCAGAGCACTGTGGTATGGGGCCCGTACTCGAGATCGGGAAGCAGCTTGGGAGTGAGGAGAAGGCACTGAGGCACGGCGACGGTTCCGTCGTCGGCATCAGCGTCAACGTTGGCGGCGCCCCCCGCAGCGTCAGCAGCGGCGGCGGCCGAGTTGGCCCGGACAAGAAGGTCAAAGACGCGGCGCTCGTTCGTGGGGTCCATTCCCTGGTTGATCTCATCGATGAGGCGGAACGGAGTGCGGGTGACGCCCTGCAGGGCCACAAGGAAGGCGACGGTGGTGGCAGACCGTTCCCCACCCGACTGCCGGTGGGGGGTCAGGACGTGGGGCGCCTCGCCTGGGCGGAAGGAGACGAGGAGGGCGATTCCAGGCAGGGAGGACGACGCGACCGTGTCACCCGCGACAGCGTCGAGCCCGACGAGGCGGACGATCCCGCGGTGGCCGACGCGGTCGTCAAAGGCACGTGAGAAGCCTGCAGCGAGGCGGGCGACAGCGCGGCGGAGGGGCGGCTCCCACCGCTCCCGCACAGCCCGTGAAGCCATCTGGGCCCGGTCGAGGTCGGCGGCGGCCTCGTCGCGCTTGATCTCGAGTTCGGTGGCCTTTTTGACGCATCGAGAGTACTCGCGCTCGGCCCCAGGCGCGCGGACGCGGATGGCGGCGGCGGCGGCCCGGAGCCGGGCGGCCTCAGTCCGGTGCGCGGCGGCATCCGGGCCACCGTCAGCCATGTCGCCGTCGCCGTCGTCATCATCCCGAGCGGCAACGAGCGGAGGCACAGCGAGCTTGGCCAGCTTGGCGAGGAAGGGGATGAGCGCCGGGGCGAGGCGGCCGAGCGGGCACCGCGCGGCCTGGTCTGGCGTCGCCGGCAGTGTGAGATCCACTTGTCCAAGCAATGCGGCGTCACGCACGGCGGCGGCGGCGTCCGGGAGGGGAACGGCCGGATTGGCGGCGGCATCGACGTCGTACGCGTCTCCACCATTGTTGTCCTCGCAGTCGCTGGCTCCGTCGTCTCCGCCGCCGCGGCCCAGCCACCATCGCGCCGGCCAGGCCCGGACGACGGCTTCAGCACGGCGGTTGAGGGTCTCACGGTCTTCGGCCGCCAGCCCCATAACTTCCCTAAGGTTCTGCTTGCGGCGCTCCAGCTCCCTGCGCCCCGCCTCGCGCCGTCCTAGCGCGACGGCGGCGCCCACACAAGCCTCGGCATGCGCCGCCGCAGCCTCAGCAGCCCGCCTAACGGCGTCCACTGCCGCCGCCCCTGCCTCGGCCGCTGCTAGGTAGCGTCTGCCCCATTCCTGCACTGCCTTCTCCTGCGCGATCTCGGCCACCGAGATGCGCTGAGGCGATCCGGGGTCCCCCTCACCCTCGTGCGCCGCCAGACGACGCTCAGCTGACTTGAGGCGCTGCCGGGCATCGCTGCTCCGCCCGAGCCACTCGTTCAGGGCGGCGTGCGCGCGGTCGACCGCCATGTCGCTGGACATCCAGTCGTCGTCCGCCACCCGGCGGGCCTCCTTGGCAGCCCGGTGCCGGTCCGACGCAGCGGATAGGGCGGCCTCGGCGGCGGCAAGGGTGGCACGAGCGCTGGCAATGACGTCTGCGGGGGCAGAGCCGCCACCTGGTCCCCCGGAGGCCGCCATCAGCCACCGCCCTCGGTTCGTCTCGATGCCGTCCACCCGGTGAGCCAACGCGCGGGCCCCAAAACGTGATCTCTTCCACGAGAGGCGATAGCCTGGCACGGGCGCGGAGCCCATGCCCGCCCTGCCAGATCCGACAATGACGATGCCCGTCGACGCCTCAACAAGGGCGGGTGCCGCAGCCTGCACCGCGCGTGCATCGTCCTGTGTGCCCCCCTCGGGCAGTAAAAGAATGGACGAGAGGTTGTGGAGGGAGTCGAGCGCGGCACGCACAAGGGGCGGAGCGGTGAAGGAAGCAGGCGACGCCAACGTGTCAGCGACACGAGCCAGGGGCCGGCAGCCGGTCTGGTCGGCCTTGCCCTCACCAGCATCGAGGCGCCGCGCCACCTCGCTCCCGCGGCCGGACGGCACTTCGCCCCGCGCCCACGCCTGAACCTCATCCTCCGGCACCACGGCCACGTTGGGCCGCCAGTCGGTGGCGTTCGGGACGATAACGCCGCGCTCACCCCGCGGCCCCCACGGCGGGGCATGCCCCGCTTGGACAGCCTCATTGTGTACCGCTAGCCCCGCTCGGATGCCGTCGCGCAGCGTGTCAACGTCGCCCTCGTGGACTAGAGCGAACATCTGCCACGTGTCGAGCGTGACGCCCGCAGCGAGAGCATCGGCGACGCCTGGGCGCGTGGCCCCTGCAGCCGCACACAGGGGTCCCGCCACATCGCCCCTCCACGTGGGGGTGGTGAAGCCCGCCGACACAGCTTCCATGCCCCCCGGTCCGTGGATCTGGAGCCAGTCGTAGGCGACGATTAGACCTGGATCCCGCGTGAAGTCGGCGCACCGCCGTACCCGCTCGCGGGCGTCCCGCCCGGCCCGTTGAACCCGGCCGAGGGCCTCGTCGCGCAGCTGCCGCGCCTCAGCGACAGCACGCGCCGCCCCCTCATCAGCCACCTGCGCCCGTGCCCGGGCCGTCTTGGCGTCCACCCGGGCGCGCTTCGCCGCGTCCACCTCATCCTGGAGCTTAGCGCGCTCCATCCGCACCCGTCGCGCCGTCTCCTCGGCCGAGCCCCCGCCACCCCCCTCGGCCTCGGCGATCTCCCGGCGAGCCTCCTCAACTCTGCTTCTCAGCTTGCCCCGTCGCTCCTTCCAGGTCCGCGACAGGCCTTCGAGCTGGCCCACTGCAGCGCGGGCCTCCAGGGCCGCGGCCTTGGCTCGCTGCGCAGCGTCGCCAGAACCCAACAGGCGCTTTCGCGCGGCGTCTGCCGCGGCATCAGCGCGACGGCTCGCCTCGGCCGCCTCTGTTGCCCGCCTCAGGGCCTTGGCTCCGCCCAGATGCTCGCCACCCCCCGCCCGAGCCGAAGCCGCCAGACGGTCCCTCGCCCTCTCGACGCGACCGCGCGCTGACACTTCGGCCGCAGCCGATGCATCTCGCTCGGCTCGCGCCGCCGACCAGGCCGCCCACATCGAACACGCGTCGCGCAGGGTCGCCTCGGCCCGTAGGCGTCGCCGCTCCCGCAGGCCCTCGGCGTCTCCCGCGAGCTCCCGCTCCCGCGCTCGTAACACCTTAGCCTCGGCCTCCAGACCCGCGCGACGGCCCAACGCCTCTGTGGCGACCCCCTCCTGCCGCTCCCACTCTTCGTGTAAAGCGAGTAACTCCCCGCGGCCGATGGCGCGCTCGGTGGCGGCCAGTAGAGCCGCGGGATCGGCGGTGAGGCGGGAGAACTCGGCGACGCGGTCCTGCGGCAGGACCTGGCACAGATTATCGAGCTGAACGCCCCACCCGTCGGCGAGGGCCTTGACCCGCGCGAGGGTGGTCTTACCGCCATTGACGGAAAAGGTGGAGGCGTTGCTGGCCGCGTCGAGGTCGCGGCGGACGACGGTAACGGCGGGGAGGCTGTCGGGGTCGTCGGGCGCGAGAAGGCGACCCTCTGAGACGGCGACCTCGACCCAGCCGCGGGAACAGCCGCGGCGCACGAAGGCGCGGGCATCGGTGCTGCGGGCGAGGAGGGCAGGGCTGCCGCCAAGGGCGAGGACAAGGGCGCAAACGAGGCTCGATTTCCCGGTGCCGTTGGGGCCTACTATGACGTTCAAGCCGGGACCAGCCTCGACGGTGACGTCCTCGTACGTCTGCGATGGGGGGAACGCCAATAGATGGGGCGGGGGGGGGGGCGCGCTGGGGGGGAGCAGGCGGCCTTGGCCGTCTGGCCATTCTCGCCATGAAGTCAACCGCCCTGAGGCGCAAAATGCTTCCACGTGGGTAGGTCTTGAGCTCTGATACCGCCTCAGTGACCTCGGGGGAGAGATTTCGAGGAAGAGGATCCAGGAGAGGGGCGCGGGCGGCCTGGGGGACGGTCTCGGCGTCACCGTCATCGCGCCTGCGACGAGGAGCGGCGCGCGCGGCACCGTCCTCCACCTTGAGGGAAGGAGAGCGACATCTTCGCGCACGTGGCGGCATCGGGAGTGCCGGAGTGCTCTTCGGACGGCGTAATGGGGTCTGCGTAGCATCACAGGGTGCCACGCCGCTCGACCCACCCCGCCGCCACCGCAGCTGCTGTTGCAGTGACTTCACATCCCGCCCGCGCCGCCACCCTCGCCCTCAAATCGCCGCCACCCTCGCCCTCAAATCGCCGCCACCCTCGCCCTCAAATCGCCGCGGAGCTTGGAAATCGGTCCGACGAGCAGGGCATGAAGACGAAGACGGGCCGCCCGTCGTTCACCTCCCACCCCGCCTCAAGCAGCGCTGCCTCAAGGGCCTCAGCGTCGGCGACTGCCTCTCGCGCCGCAGCGAGCCCGCGGTGGAGCCGCTCGGCCGCCAGCATCCCGGCCAGGGCGTCGCGCGGTTCCGCGTTATCCGCAAGGGCTACGACGGCAGCGCCAGGCCCCGCGGCGGGGTCGAGCGCCGCCGCCCAGCGGCGGCCCTCGGCGCGGGCGGCGTCCAGCAGGACCGCTGCCGCGTCGGCCCCTCCCGCGGCGCGGACAAAGTCGGCGGCGGAGCACCCCAGCCGCGCCCGGCGCTGCCCTCCACCCCATGGGGAGGGCCATGGCAGGCCCGATCCGTCCATCATCCGATCCCGGGCCTCGGCGCCGCTCCCACCAGCTCCGTTGAGCCCCGCCGCCCAGCCGGGCCCGCCGCCGAGGTCGATGGGTGAGGGCAATGTCCCCCCCCGTGCATCGAGCCAAATGGCACAAAGGAGCTGCGCTCGGCGCCAGTTCAAGGTGCGGGGTCGGAGAGCGCTCAGCGCAGCCCATCGACACCCCACGTGGAGCGTCTGCGCCGCGGCCCAGCATGACACGACGGACACTGGGTCGTCTGAACGGCCGAGGGACTCCAGCGCGGCAAGGACGAGGACGGACGACAGCAGTCCCGACACCTGGCCCGCCACCTGTGAGAGGGAGCCAGACGAGAGGAAGATGGGTAAAGGGAGGACGCGGGGGCGGCGTCCGGCGGCGGCCAACGGGGGCGCTCAGCCCACCCATTGAGCCTTGGTGCCTCTTGTCTCGCCTCCCACGCCTCCTCCTTGGCCGCCACATCGCCGAGGTTGGCCCGCGCCGCCAGCCGGGACGCCACTGCCGCTGTCGCCGCAGGGACGGGGTCCAGCAGTCCGTCCCCACTCGTCCCGTCGTCATCCACCCCCCCGTCCTTCGGCGACAAGACCGTCGAGACCGCCGCGGCGTCGCCTGGCCCCCTGCCCCGCCCCGCGAGATGGACGAGTACGACCCGGAAGCAGGGTCTGCCCACTCCGCGACCCGCCGCCCTCATCAGCGTGCCCCCCGCAGCGAGGAGGGCGGCCGCCCCCGCCCCCGTCCCCCCGACCCCCACGAACTGGCAGGCGATCTCAAGAGCCAGACCGAGCGTGGTGAGGGCCTCTGCGCGCATCCGCCACAGGCGAGGATCCTCGTCATAGCGTCCGTCGCCTGTAGTGGCGCCGACAGTGAGGCGGCCCAGGGCGCCGAGCCCTTCGCGGGTCAGCCAAGCCGAGGCGGACGCGGTGGCCGCGAGGGCCGCTGCCGCGGGGGCCGCGGGGTGGCCGAGGGCGGCAGCGGCCGAGGCGGGCGTATCGGTGGCGTGGCCGAGGGCGCGGAAGAGGCTGGACGTGGCAAGCCCTGCGCTGCAGTGACCAAATAGATGGCAGGGAAGCGTCCAGAGTTGGTACTCGAGATAGTCGGGACTCAGCGCATGGGGGTACCCACGCGGTAGAAAGACGCGCGCGAGGGGAGAGCGGGCGTCCATGGGCGCTGTGGCAGAGGCGCCTTTTGCCTCGTCGGCCTCGACGTCGTCGGCCTGTCGGCCAGCGCGCGTCGGCCAGCCCGATGAATCGATCGACACAACCCCACAGTCTACATCGGAACGAGCGAGGAAGGGGGCGACCCTACGGCGACGACGATGAAGGTTCGTAGGCGGTAAAGGTCGGCAACGGCCTACCTTGCCCTTGGGGCTGTAGACGCCGCCAACGCCGACCCGCGGCGCGGTCGCGTGGCACTGAATGGTCAGTGCGAGAAGACTGACGAAGGATCCCTCCTGCTGTCACGGTCGGGCGTCGGGGAAAGGCACGACCCGAGCAAGGCTCGACGACCCACCACGCGACGCGAACCGAAAAGTGAAATTCTACCCATAGAAAAATCATCTATATAACCAAGCATCTCTATACCTCTTCCTATTTCGGAAATTCCCATTGAAATAGTGGCGAAGCAGGTGCTGTCAAAGACTAGTGATGAGGGCCACAGATGAGCCGCATCTGGCTCGATGGCTAGGGCTTGCGGACGACGCCGACACCGGCCCCGGCGCCGTGACCGGCCTCGGCTCAGGGGCTGCGGCCGGCCTACCACCTTCCACCTGGCGCGCCCTGTCCGTCGCGGCCCGGCGGCACGGAGTCGAAGCCGACGAGGGACCTCTTCGAGCCGCTTGGGAGCGGGGCGAGCCACTCGGTTCCGGGGCGCAGGGCGAGGTCCGTGCCGCGACATGGCGCGGAGCGAATGTGGCGATCAAGCGCATCGACGTCATTGACCGGCTCGGGGCGCTGTCGCTGGCGCGCGAGGTGCATGCCTCGCTGACTGTAGTCGGAGGGCACCTCGACCTTCTTCCTCTGCTGGGGTTCGCCGTCATTGTCGAGGGCGAGAGGGTCGCGGCGTGGACAGCGACACCCCGCCTCGCTGGCGGCCCCCTTTCTCTGTGGCTGGACGCCGCCGCCCCCGGATTCCTCGCCGCCGCTAATGCGGCGCGTAAGGTGCCGGACGCGGCGCGGCCCGCCCTCGCCCTCTTCGTGGCTTCCGGCCCCGCCGGACTCGCCCAGCGTCTCCGTGTCGCAGCGTCCGTTGGTCGTGCTCTCGCCTGGCTCCACACGTCGGGTAATGATGGAGGCTGTGGAGGTGGCCCGGTCGTCCATCGTGACGTCAAGCCCAGCAACATCCTGATGGACGGGTGGGGACGAGCGAGGCTTGGGGACCTCGGGCTAGCCCGACGGATCGACACGTCCGTCTCGAGTGGAGCAGTGGACCCATCCGCCCCCCTCTCGTCCGCCACCAATGCCACGACCACGGCTGAGACGGGCACACCCCTGTGGATGTCGCCCGAAGCGGCAGGCGTGGCGGGCGCATCGGGGCCATCCGTCGGCCCCGCCTCTGACGTGTGGAGTCTGGGATTGGTGACGGCCTCCTGCGCGTCGGCTCTGCCCCCCTACCACGGAAGCTTTCTCACGCCCGAGCAGGCGACACGGGCGGTGGCCAACGGCCAACTGCGCCCGTCGGCGCCAGGTGAGGCACCGGGGTGCCCTGCGGCTGGCGTGCGCGCAGGGTCGCCGGGGCTGGCTCGCGCAGCGGCCACCTGCCGGGCTTGCTGGGGGGAGGCGGACCAGGCGGGTGGGCTGGCAAAAGGGTGTTTGGGGAGGGGTCTGCGCTTCGCGCTGTTTACCACCGGCGCCACAACATGCCCTCTCCTCTACCCACGTCGACAGCGACCACCTGCCGCGTGGGTCGCCGAGCAGCTCGACAGGGCCGCCGACGAGCTCGAGCTCGAGGCTCGGACGGCGACATCGGACCCAGGGCTCCTCGGCCTGCTGGGTGGCTGGACGGCGGGCTGGACGGGGGGAGGGACCAAGGGCGGTGACGCGACGGTGCCGGGCTGGGGCGGACCTGAGAACTGAGATGATTAATTCCCTCTCGCCCTGTTCACGGCAGTCCGTTGGTGGTGTGCGCCCGCCCGAGCGATGGGTCCCGCCCGGGGCGATGGCCAGAGCAACCACGGCGGTGCGTCGACAAGCCGGGCGTCTCGTCTCGACGAAAGCGTGGTCGGCAGGCACGACTTCGCCGGCCGGATGGGCCCATACATGGAGAGGGAGCAATGGTTGATCGATCAGGAAGCCGTGGGTGAGCGAAAAATCCCAAAATATCCGTGTGTTTTCGCCGCACGCCCCGGTCCCCGCCGCCGCCACGGATGGCCGGCCGTCACCGCCCTCTACCGCACTCTGCCGCGATCCAAGTCGCTTTCTCTCTTCCCCTTCCCTGGATAAGTTCTATTTCTTACAAAATCCTCCCAACATCGCTCCCGATCAACGTCACCATAGGCCAAATCAGCTTCGAGTATGTCGTCAACGACGGGTCCGACGAGGCGTCCATCACGCTGACCGGGCTCAAAAATATCTATGGGCGCCAGCTCCCCAACATGCCCCGCGAGTACATCGTGCGCCTTGTCTTCGACCCCCGCCACCGCTCCGTCGCCCTCCTGAGGCGGGGCGTCCCCATCGGAGGCATCACGTACCGGCCCTTTGTCCCCGCGGTTTCCCACGACGTCCGGTCTGGCGGCCTACGCCGCGGCTGGGGCTTCGCCGAGATCGCCTTCTGCGCCGTCACTGTCACCGAACAGATCCGTGGCTTCGGCACTCGCCTCATGAACCACGCCAAGGCCGCCGCCCGCAGCCACGACCGCTGTGAGCACTTCCTGACCTACGCTGACAACTCCGCCGTGGGCTACTTTCAGAAGCAGGGCTTCACCCGGCGCATCACTCTGCCCCGCGACGTCTGGGGCGGATACATCAAGGACTACGACGGCGGCACCATGATGGAGTGCGTCATTGGGACGTCGTTGCCCAACGTCGACGCTCCGGCTGCTGTCATGCGCCAAAAAAAGGCCCTATGGGACAGGCTCACGTCCATGTCAGACCTCCACCTCGTGCGAGCGACCCTGCCCGCCTTTGCCCGGTCTCGGGCCGAGCACGAACGGGACGAGGCTGCGCGGGCTGCTGAGTCGGGCGCGCTACTGCCCACCCCGACGCCAGTGACGCTCCCACCTGTGGACCCCATCGACGTTCCCGGCCTCGCCGAGGCGGGGTGGACCCCCGACGACATCGAGAAAAATCCCCCCTACCTCATCCGTGGTGCATTTTGCGGCGAGCGCCGCGATGTGCCTCCCACTCCCAAGCACCTCGCCGCCTTACTCCGCAAGGCGTGGGACGAGCTCAGTCGCCATCCGGACGCCTGGCCCTTTCACGAGCCCGTATCAGCCGAGGCCGTGCCCGACTACTACACTGTCGTGAGGGATCCGATGGACCTTGCCACCATTGACGCGCGACTCGAGCGGGGCGACTTCTACCGCACTCTTGAGATGCTTGTGGCCGACGTGCGCCGTATTGCGCGCAATTGCCGGCACTACAACGGTCCTGACACCGTCTACCATCGGTGCGCTGATAACTTTGAACGGCACATGGAGCGGTGGCTCAGCGACGCGGTGCGTTCCGTGTAGGCGGGGGAGCGAGGGGGTAGCAACACGAAGACGCCCATCCAATTTGAAGGCCTCTTCACGCATGTCACATAGTTTCCCAGTGCGCTCCATCACGACGTTCAGGCGTTGGCCTCAGCCTTGGCAGCTCCCGCCGCGGCGCCCTTGGCGCCTCCCCCGTCGGTCGAAGGCGGCAGCCCAAAGAGCGCGAATAGCTCAGCCCGGCTCAGCTCGCCCGTCATGGCTCCGAGGACCCCCTGCCCCCCTCCACCGCCCGTGCCACCTGCCGCCCCCAGCACCGACCCTTCACTCGCCATCGCGCCTGGCCCCGGCCCGCAAGACAGCGCGTCCTGCGACAATCCCCGCTTGGCCTCTTGCAGTCTAGCGATGAAGTCTTCGACGCTGTCAGCCACCTGCAGTCGCACCACCTCGACGTGCCGCGTCTGCCCGATGCGGTGAGCCCGGTCCACAGCCTGCTCCTCCACCGCGGGGTTGAACCAGGGGTCGAGCAGCACCACGCGGTTTGCGCACGCTAAATTGAGGCCAAGCGCAGCCGCCTTGAGGGACATGAGCATGACGTTGGGAGGCGCGTCGGCAGCGCTGACGTGACCGCCGAAGCCCGGTCCCCGGTGGCTGGCGCTCTGGGGAGGAGCGGCAGCAAATTCGCGGACAGCGGCGTCGCGGGCGGCGACGGACATGGTGCCGTCGAGGCGGCGGTAGCCGATGCCCTCTTCGACCAGGACTAGCTCAACCAGGTCGAGCATCGACGTCCACTGGGAGAAAACGATGACCTTACTGGGGCGGAAGTCACGCGGGGGCGGGGTGGCCGCATGGGCGCCGCGGGAGAGTGCGGGGGCAGAGCCAGCCATGGCGGCGCCAACAGCCGCTGGCTGGACCGAGGGGGGTGTGGTGGGCCCCGAAGGGGCGCCTGCCGCCCCCCCGCCGAAGCTGAGGGTCGACGTTGAGCGGGCAATGCCAGGAGCGCCCCCGCCGAGGGCGCGAGCCACCGAGGAGGCGGCGGCGGGTGGCGGCGGGGTCCCGGTCACCTTCCGCATCGCAGCGGACAGCCGCCCGGAGGACCCGCCCCGCTTGAGGGCGCGGGCGAGGGACGCGGGCAGCTTGGCCGCCCGGGGGGGGGGAGGGCGGGGGACCGACCCCGACCCTTGACCGCCTTCCCTGGAGATCGCTGGGCCAGCCGACGAGGGAGTGCCGCCGGCCGTCGCATCCGCCGAGTGGCCCGCAGGGGCCAGGCCGCCGCTGGCAGCCGCCGTGGCCGCCCCGCCCGGCCGGGGGGCCTCAGCTCCCGCCACAGCCGGAATCGTCGCGCCCCACGACCCGTCTCCCCCATCGGACCCCGAAAGGGCTTGGAGGAGGAGGTCGACTAGAGCCCGCATCTTGGCGGAGCGAGGCATGGGGGGCAGGGGGGCGGCGTCCTCCCAGGTGGCCTCCCCCCGGCGGCCCACCCCACCAGCCCCACTCCGCCCTCCCCGGCCCAAAGGGCCCCCCGAGGGCCCCCCGTTCTGGGCGTTCATCTCTGCTCCCACCAGGGCGGCCGTCTCAAATAGGTCGGCGGCCCCTAGCTCGCCCCCGCACCGCGGGCACTCGAGGGCGGCCTCGCGCTCGCCACCGCCGCCCCCGCCGCCTGAAGCTGAAGCGCCAGCACCAACACTCACGGCGCCCGCCGTCGCGGTGCGGGCCGCGGCACATTCTGCACAGAAGACGTGGGTGCAGGTGCCGACGACTGGATCCTCCGGGAACGTTCCGCACAGGGCGCAAGTCTCGGGCTCGACTCCGTCCTCGAGCGTGCCTCGGAGGGCAGCACGGACGCGTGAGAGGGAGGCGAGCATGGCGGCTCGCTGGCTAGGTAAGAGGGCACGGGCAGCGCGAGCTGCCACAGGGAGGGCGGCGGTGCCTGCCCCGCCGGCGGCAGCGCGGTCGCCCCGACGGCGGTGCTGGCGAGCCTCGAGCTCAGGGGGCGGGCTGGGCAGCCAAGGGTGATTGCAGCACTGGCGCAGGCGGAGCATGGTCAGCAGGAGGCTCACACCGACGTTGCGTCCCCGGGCAGCAGGGGAGTTGGCGTCGCCTCCTGCGTCGCAGCCTGTCCCCTCCCCCTGCTCCTTCCGCTGGGCCGTGGCGGCCGCGTCCTTCCCCGCCAGCTGCAGCTGCCCCTCGCGCCTCAGCCGGTCGTATGCTACCTGGTCGGCTGCCGTGAATCGCACGCTCACCGTGCGGCTCGTGCGGGGCGGTAACGCCACTAGCGGCCGCCCGTCCTTGCCCAGCGTCGCCTTGGTCCGCCGAAGCGCCACGCCCGAGAGGACAACGCGGAGGCGCTCGACTCCCCCAGGGCGGCCCTGCGCGATGGGGTCCCGGATCTGCGCCCGAAACTGAGTCGGATCCGAGAAGACTGGCAGGCGGAGAAACGCAAAGAAGGCCTGCAGCTCATCTACAGTGTTTTGGATGGGCGTGCCAGTCAGCAACCACCGGTGCTCGGCTTCGAGGGCGAGGGCGCCGCGGCAGGCGCGGGTGCGGGAGTTCTTGATGAGCTGGGCTTCATCGAGGATGACGCGAAACCACCGGAGCTGGAAGAGGGGGTCGGGGTCGCGTGCGTGCAGCGTGGGGGTGACAGGCCGCCCCGCAGCCGTGCCGACCCACCCGCACGCGACCCCACCGCCCGCCCCGCCAGCTGACCCCGACCGGCTCGGGCCCGCGGCCTCTTCGGCGCCGGGAGACGACCGCGACCCACAAGACGGCGCCGGGCTCGGCCGCGGCCCCGGCCCGACCTGTCCCACCGCGGAGGGCAGGTGCTGGCTGAGGATGCTGTACGTGGTGATGACCACGTCGTATCGGGCAAGGACGCCAGCATCCTGGGTGCGTCCAGGGCCGTGGTAGGCGTAGGCCGAGAGTCCTGCAGCGGCGCCGACGCGAGTCCTAACCTCGCGGAGCCACTGCTGGAGGACGGTGGTGGGGCAGACAATGAGGGTGCCGCCACGGCGGGTGGGGCCTGACCAGGCGGCCGGACCGCCGCCCGAGCTTGCCGAGGGGCCATCGGCGCCAGCGGCCGAGAGGGGGCGCTCGACGCGGAGGGGACGAGGCTCCTCCCTGCCGCCCATCCACCCCGCGGGGGGGCGGTGGGAGACGACGAGGGCGAGGGTGCTGATGGTCTTGCCAAGGCCCTGATCATCGGCGAGGAGGCCGCCTCGTGGGGCGCTCTCGCTGCTCTCCTTGGCCATCATCCAGCCGAGGCCGACGCGCTGCGAGGGTATAGAGGGATGGGGGGGGCTTCGGAGGGCTTTGAGGGGCTTCGGAGACGTCCGAGGCGCGGGCGGACCGGCGGCGTCCTCGGGTGAGGAATGTCGCGCCAGGGGGCTCACCTGGTGGGTCATGAGGTCGACGGTGAGCGCGCCAGGGTAGGGCTCGAGCTCCTCTCCACCTGTGAGACCCGCATCCATCGCATCGAGCAGTGCGTTGACCGCTTCCTCCGTCTGAGCGTTCTGGGCGCTCTGCCCGGCTGCCGCCGCTGCCGAACGGGCGCCGGCCGCGGGCTGGGGCGTCTCGTCGACGTTGTTGGGCTTCCGGCGCTGACCAAGTGGGCTCGGAGCCAGAGTTCCCGCTCCGCGCTTGGGTGGTGGCGCCCGAGCCGCCATCGGGACGACCACGCCCAGAGGAGCGCGGAAAGAGCCGCCGCCACCGGAGCAGCCGGCAGTGGGCTTAACGCGAGCCCACCGGCACGGTGGGCCACCTCGAGCCTGCGCGACGCTGTATTCGAGAGACAGCCGACGCTCTCTTATCTTCAATGAGGGAGGAGGCGCTTGTGGGACCGCCATAAGTTCTCGCGTGCTGCCCTTCTGTCGTCGCCAGTGACGGACCATTTTTTTCGGGCCTCCGCCCCTCGACTATCCTGGCAGGAAGGACACGTGGGAAGTCTCCGGTCTTCGCCGCCATCTGGGGGTCGCGTGGCGACACCGTCGTCTAGGCTCCTCTCCCGTTGTCGCCCAGCGTCTCTTGCCGCGTTGCGACCTTCTTCTGGAAGGCTGAGGTCTCCGCTGAGCTCCAAGCGAGGGCCGAAGGATATCCCACTTCCGGAGGATGGGGCTTCGATGAGCCGTGAGCGAACCGATTCACAGAGGAACTCCGCAGCGCCCGCGGCGCCCGCCAAGGCCGGCGTGGGGCCGGCCCCGCCTGACCAGGCGCCCGCGGCCCCCGTGGCCAGCACCCCCCCACCCTCTCACGCGGCGCCCGCCTGGCTCGACGATCCGCCGCAACGTCTCGCCAAATTCCTCGTTCACACGACCCCCCCGACCGGAAAGCTATGCCCCGGCCGCGTGCCAGGCCGTGGGTGTGGCGGCAGGCTCCGGCTCGTCGGCCCCCACGCCGCCGCGGCCTACCGCCAGATCCTCAGCCCCGGCGACGCCCTCGCGCTCGACGAGGTAGACGAGCTCTCGACCTCGGCCCCGGCCCCGGCTCCCGTGACAGGGGCGGCCTGGCGCGTTGTCGAGGGAAGAGACCGATGGCAGTGCCGAGGCAGAGATGGCCGGTCCCCCGGGTGCGGCTTCCGGTGGGAGCACCCCGGGGCGGTGTGGAGGGCGCCACGCCTCCGCCTCGAGGCGCGGAGGGGGCATGGTGTCGTCCTTGTCACCCCGCCATGCGCGCTGGACGTGGCGGCGCGGTGGGGGGGGGTCGTTGGGCTCCTTCGAGCTGTGGGCCTGCGGGGGCCGGCGGACGCCGGGAAGGCTCTGACTGCGGCGTGCGCGAGGCGGGGGGAGACCGCGCCTGGGAGGGAGGCGGCGGCGCGGCGAGAGACGGTGGGCGACTCCGGGGCCGATGGCGCCAACGACACTGACGGCGTCGGCGAGGGGGGTGACGACGCCGAGGCCGTCGCTGCGCACGCCCTCGATCCGCGCCCGCTCGACCGCGATCTGGTCGAGGCCGTCGTTCCCCTATCGGCCCTCGCCGGGGTCCAAAAGCGCCTCGCCGTCCTCAACTTCTTGGATCCCTGCCTCCCCGGTCCCGCGCCGGGCGTGGCTGCGGCGCTCGACGGTCGGCCTCTGCAGCCGCGCGCGGATGAGGCCGAGGTCGCGCGGCGGCTCGCCGCTGTTCCGCCATGTCTCTTCTCTCTTCTTCTGCCCTTTCAACGAGAGGCCGTACGATTTGCGCTCGAGCGCCACGGTCGGTTTCTCCTCGCCGACGAAATGGGGGCGGGGAAGAGCATCCAGGGCGAGTTGGTCGGTCAGGTGGGGCGAACGCCCATAGCGGCGTGGCCCAACACGTCGTCGGTGCCGGCCCCTCTCTCCTCGGCTCCCCTCGCCCCCTTTCATCCACCTTCGCAGCCCTTGCCGTCGCCACGGCCTATCGCGACGACTGGCCGCTCCTGATCGTGTGCCCTGCCTCCCTCCGCCTCCAGGTGAGTCCTGTTTTGCCTCCCCTCTACGAATGTCCCCCCCCATTCTCTCTCCCTCCCACCCCCTCTCCTTCTTTTATTTTCCCTCATCTGCAGTGGGCAGAGACGGTCGAGACATGGCTTCCCGGCGCTCGGCCGAGCGACGTCCACGTGGTGGACCGGGGGTCTCAGGCGCCCTGGCTGCGGCCCGGGTGGGACGCCCGGCTGGGTGGTCCCTTTGGGGATGTCAGGGGCGGCGCGAGCGGCGCCCTGGAGGGTGGAGAGGGTGGCCCTCACGCCCCCCCCCCCGTCCCAATTACCGTAACGAGCTATCACATGCTGAGCCGGCTGTCGTGCTGGCGGTGCCGGGCCTTGCGCAAGAAGCCGACCCTGGGCTGGCGGGGGTTGGGCGAGGCGCGCAATGCGGCGGCCGCCGACCGGAAAGGGGGGAACCCGGAAGGCATGTGGCTCCCGCCCGCGGCGGCAGCCGCGGCAGTGCGGGCAGGCGGGCGAAAACCAGCCGAGGGCCCGCTGCAGAACTGGGCACCCCGGGGCTGGGGTGCCCCCGACCACGCTCACCCCATGCAGTGCCATGAGCGGCACTGCATGGCCGGGGCCGTCGGTCGTGGCGCCTGGGGCTGTGTCGTCGTCGACGAGTCCCACTGCCTCAAGGTCCCAGAGGCAAGGAACCCGCCGCCCTACGTGGCCGCGACGCTCGCGACCGTCCGGGGTGCCCGGCGTGCGACGCTCCTCACCGGCACGCCCTCGATGTCCAAGCCCTTCGACTTGGGCGCGCAGATTGACGCACTGCGCCCAGGCCTCCTCGGTGCGCGGACGGATTTTGGCAGGCGCTACTGCCACCGCGTGCACTGGAGGAGGAGGCTGGGACCTGACGGCAGAGGGTGGTTCGAGCGCACCGAGGACTTTGGCGGAGCGCGGCACATTGCCGAGATCCATGGGCTCCTTAAGAGCGAGATTATGGTGAGACGGCTCAAGGAGGAGGTGGTGGATCAGATGCCGCCGCTGCGCCGACGTGTGGTGCGCCTTCCGCCGCCAGCGCGGTCGGCTTGGCCAGGGGTGGCCGTTGCGGCGGCGGGGGACAGCGATGCCGGCAAGGCCGACGCCCGGGCCGACGCGGCGGCAGCGGCGGCTGATCCCCTTGGGGACTCGGATCCTTTTGTGGCCTTGGGCGATGGCGATGGGCTCATGGCAGGCGCGGGATCGAGCGAGCAGCGCGTCGGGCTCGCCAAGGTGCCCGGGGCGATGGCGTGGCTGCGAAACCAGCTCCTTCGATTAGGAGGGGACGACGAAGGGAAGGGGGAAGAGGAAGACAAGGGAGAGGAGGACGTCAGGGGAGTTGACGATAGCAATGGCGGTGGCGGAGGGGCCACGTCGGCCGCAGTTGTGGACGAGGACGGATTGGACGAGGATGCTGATGCTGACACCGATGTCGACGACAGTTCGGTTACGGCTCATCTGCCCCGCATTGTCGTCTTCGCCCACCACAGAAAGGTTATGAACGCGTGGGCGGCGGAGCTGGCCCTGCTGGCATCGTCGCGCCCCGGGATCCCACGGACGGACGCCGTCGTCCGTATCGAGGGGTCCACGCCCGAACGCGAGCGATTTGAGGCATGCAAGCTCTTTAACATGAGGGGCTCCCCCGCGCGCTTTGCTCTCGTGTCCATCACTGCAGGTGGCACGGGGCTTGACCTGTCCAGTGCATCTCACGTAGTGTTCGCTGAGCTGCCCGGGCAGGCGGGCCTGGCCGTGCAGGCTGAGGCGCGTGCCCACCGTCGCGGGGGGTCACCTGGGGGGGTGCAAGTGCACTACCTGGTGGCTCAGCGCACAGTGGACGAGCGGACATGGAGCGGGCTGATGGGCCGGCTGTGCTCACTCCGGGCGGTGCATGACGGGGTCGGGCTCCGGGGGGTCCGGTCGCCCCTCGCCGGGCAGGGGCCCGACCGGGGGGAGGCGGCTGCTGTCGCGGCTGCGGCTCAGGAGTGGGTGGAGGACGTCGGCACACAGCACGGCTCGCAACGAAGCTCGCGGAGACGGTGGCACGGATCCCAGTGGTCGGGCCAGCTGATCCCGGGTACCGATGACAATGGCGCGGCCGACGGCACCGAGGCAGTCCAAATGAGTATGTCCGACAAACGCCTGTTTGCCAGGTGCGGTGACCGTCGCGACGATATTGTCGTCATGTCGGCAACGCACAGTGAAGGTTTGAGTGGACTGGCGGGGTCGCCGACCCCCCTCGTGCTGAGCGACGGCAGCCTCGTCTCGGCAAGCCCCACGCCCCAGGCGGGGTCGGACGAAGAAAGAGGGGCCGCTCAAAGGAACGATGCTGGTGAGGACGATGTCGCGTCCCCGTCCCCTCCCCCTGCGGTTGCCCCTACAAACGCGAGCCAGAAGCCTGCCGCGACGGCCATGACGCCACTACCCCCCGCTTCGCTGACCCCACCCTGCGTCGACACCGCACCCCCTTTGAGCCTGTGGTTCGAGGTGAGCCGCAACACGGACCGCATCCACCTTCATCGGTCGCCCTGCGGCGGTCACCCGATGGGCGTCTCGGTGCCACTGGTGTCGTCGATGATGCTCCACGCTGAAGGACCCGCACACATCTTCGAGGCCATCGCCAAGGCTGCAATGGAGGCGGCAGAGGCTGAGGCGCGCGGCGAATCCGCGAGAGGCGCGAGCGGCCTCTCTCTGGCCTACGGAGCCACGGCGCATGCTGCAGTGGCGTGTCTGACTGCGCGAGAGCGGGCCGACGCGGCCGAGATCACGGGTCGCTTCGCCCGTGAGTGGTGCGAGCTCAGCGCCATGATCCGCAATCGCCTCCAGGGCGAGGTGCTCCCCGCTGACCTCGCCGGCTCTGTCGCTGCCCTCGACGCCGGTGGATCGGGCCGCGGGGCGGCTGATGCTGCTGCTGAACCGGGCCTCGAAAACGGCGCGACTGTCGGGGCCAACCGTGTGGCACTCCCGCCTGGCCTCGACCCTGCGCGGCTTCCCGTGGGCGCAGAGGTCGTCGACGTCCTTGTGGCTAGCCGGTCCGCCAGCGGCGTCTACAGCACGGCTCGCCAGGCCGTCACGTGGCCTTGCAGCACAGCAGGCGTGCGGCGAACCCCCCAGACGCGGCTCTGCGTCCAGTGCGCGACGCCTCTCCCTGGCTCGCCCGCCCCGGCGCTCGACGTCGTCACCCCCTACGCCTCCCTCTTCTGCTCGAGCTCCTGCGCCGTCCATCACGAGGCTGCCTGCACGGGCGCGGGGCTGCGGCGGCAGCTCGGGGCCATTGAGCGCGGCGTCTGCCAGATGTGCCGCCTCGACACGCGGTCCGTTGTCCTTGCTCTCCAGGCTGTGCGCCGTGCCCCAGCCGAGACGACAATGGACGCATGCATGGCGCGCCGAGAGGCCGTCCTGCGTCGCCTGGCCCCGGTCTTCTTCCAGCGAGGCGTGTCTGGGCACCGGGCACGCCTCCTACGAACGTGCCAAGAGGGCTGCGCATGGAACGCTGACCACATCCGCGCTGTCCACCTCGGCGGCGGCGGGTGCGGAGTCCTTAATGCCCGCACCCTCTGCGTTCCCTGCCACGCGGGGGTCACCAAGGCTCAGGCCGAGGCCCGCGCGGCGGGGCGCAAGGCCGCGAAGCGCCGTGCCGCGGCAGGGCTGGGGCAGGCCACACTTGATACGGCCCTCGCCAGAGCGAAGAAGCGACCGTTGGTGACTGTCGCAACCAAAGAGAGGATCGAGCCCAACGGCAACGACGGTGGCGCTCCCTCGCCGGACAGCTCTCCCAACGAGATCTTCATTTTGGGGTCGGGCGACATGTGCCAGGCCTCCAGCCTGCCACACACGAGGGTGGCGTCGCGGAGACCCAGGAGGTCCAGTGGGGTGTCTCTGGGCACGGCGGCGTCGGGGGGCGGGGGGGTCGAGGGGTGAGTGGTGGGTTGGAGGGACCAGGCCGAGGTGTCAGAATGAATTCGACTGACGTGTGTCGACCGAGCGACTCTACATAGTATCTACGCTCCCGTCATCGCCGCTCCCGTCATCGCTCCCGTCGTCCCCCCCCTGCCCAAGTACCTGCGCCAGCTCATGGAGGAGCGGCACGGCGTCGTCCTCGCCTCGCGACACGACGACGACGGCGGCGCGGGCGTCACTTGCCAGCTTAAAGAGCTTAAACGCATCAACCTCGATTGGGGCCCACCGGTGCACCGACTCCTCCCGCAGACCCGCAACAAAGCACTCGGCCGTTGCAACGTCGGCGGTGACGACAACAGTGTCGGCAAGGTGCCCGAGCGAGAGGCGGCCGCGCTCAAGGCCGATGAGGTCGGAGAGGGCGTCGGCTTCGGAGGGGGCCCCGGGGGGGGGGCTGCGGTGCCCGCCAAGGGGCTCCGTGACACGAGCGCGGATAGTAAGGGGCAGGCCGTTGTCCCCGCTACCGTCGCTCGGGTCCTCGCGTGCGAAACACCAGAGGGGGCGCGACGGCACCCACGGACACCCGCCTTCGTGGAACTCGATCAAAGACTTGACCCTCTCGAGGCGACGGGCCCTCTGCCGGCGAAAGGCAGGGCCACGGACAAGACGCAGGAAGGCCTCGGGGGAGGACGGGAGGGCGGAGGGGACTGCGGGCAGGGCAGCCTCGTCCTCAAGCGGAGCGCGTTCGGCGGGCACCGACGTCGACGCCTCGGGGGCCGCGTCGTCGTCGACGCCATCGCCACAGAGGGGCGCCCCGCGAAAGCGATCAGCGAGCCTCTCGCGGTCACGGCGGAGCGCCTCGAGCGGGTCCATGTCGTCGCCGACGTCGCACAGGGCCTCGTCGAGGACGAAGGCGGCGAGCGCCTCTGGGAGGTCGTCGACTAGGGCGCCGCAGGGGGGACCGTCAACCCCGGCCCGGAAGACGGGCGGCGTGTCGGCGGTGACGGCGGGCCGGGAGGAGGACGACACTCTCTCGGAGCGGCGGACGCGGGTCGACGGGGAGAAGGGCATCGTAGGGGCCGCGTAGCGAATTCGGCGCACGTTGCCGTCGGGGTAGCGCAGCACACGCTCGTGGACGCGCTCGGCCGCGCCTGTGAGAGGGGGGAGCTCGTGGGTGGTGGTTAGCCCCGGTTAGAAGGGCCCCATTTCGGCCGTGCCCGTTTCCTGCCCGTTTTCGCCCGTCGATTTTTGATTGGACGTGGATAAACTCGCCTCGAGACTCAGCAGCAGTATTTGTCGAACTGGCCCCACGAGAAGACGAGAAGAATCTCGAAAACGCGTTGAGAGGGGCGCGACCATGCCTGTGACGCGGCGACGCGGGCACGACAGCCCGCGGGGTAGACCCCGGACCGGGGGCGGCGTGCATCTCTCCTGACGGGAATAGAGAAGCAAATGTGCCGCGAGCGCTGGAGGGGTGAATTTCGACCCCCCCCCCCCCCCCCCCCCCCCCACTCCCCCCCCCCCGCACCTCTCAAGTCCCGCACCTTCTCCCAAGTGAAGGCGTCGCCTTCACGGCCAAAGTGACCGTAGGCGGCCGTCTCCAGGTAGCGGGGCTTCTTGAGGTCAAGGTCGCGGCCGATCATACCCGGCCGGAAGTCGAAGGCCTTGGTGATGGCAGCGAGGATCTTGTCGTCAGACACGGTGCCGGTGCCGTAGGTGTCGACAAAGACGGACAGGGGCTCGGCGACACCGATGGCGTAGGAGACCTGAACGAGGGCGCGCTTCGCAAGCCCGGCGGCAACGACGGACTTTGCGGCCTGACGAGCGATGTAAGCGCCCGACCGGTCGACCTTGGTGGGGTCCTTGCCCGAGAAGGCGCCGCCACCGTGGGCGCCCCAGCCACCGTAGGTGTCGATGATGATCTTGCGGCCCGTGAGCCCCGCATCGCCGTGCGGACCACCGATGACGAAGCGTCCCGAGGGGTTGATGTGGTAGATGGTCTTGTCGTCGAGGTACTTAGCGGGCACAATCGGCTTGATGACGTGCTCCATGAGATCTTCGCGGATCTTCTCGTTGGTCACGTCCGGGGCGTGCTGGGTTGAGATGAGGATGGTGTGGACGCGGGTGGGGGTGATCACGTTGCCCTCACGCTTGTACTCGACGGACACCTGGGTCTTGCCGTCAGGACGGAGCCAGGGGAGGGTGCCGTCCTTGCGCACTGTGGTGAGGCGGTGGCCGAGCTGGGTGGCGAGGACGTGGGTCAGAGGCATGAGCTCAGGGGTCTCGTCAGTGGCGTAGCCAAACATGTGTCCCTGGTCGCCCGCGCCCATTTCCTCGAGCGTTTTGGTGCCCATGCCATGCACGCCCGCCCCGATCTCGGGCGACTGCTCCTCAAGGTGCACCAGCACCTTGCACTTGGCCCCGTCAAGACCCACATCAGCATGGTTGAACCCGATGTCGAGGCACGTCTTGCGCACAACAGCCTCGTAGTCGACCTTGGCCTTGGTCGTAATCTCCCCGAAGACCATGACCATGTTGGTCTTGGTGCACGTCTCGCACGCGACTGCGGTGGTGGGTGGGTGGCGATGTGGGGAGAGGGTTCGCGCGGGCGGCCGGGCGGTCATCGGACGGGAGAGCCATCCAGCGTGGTCTGCCGCATGACCATAGTTGCCCGGCATCTGACCCACGGCGGCGCCTATGCGCATCTCTCGCCCTTGGACTCAGGGTCCTGCTCGAGGCACGCATCGAGGATGGCGTCGCTAACCTGGTCGCAGAGCTTGTCGGGGTGGCCCTCCTGCGGGGATGGCGGGACAAGGGGGGATCGAGAGGGAGAGGGGGTGAAAGAGGCCCTCAGTAAGAGAGGAGGCCATAGCATTCTGCTCCGCCGCGGAGCGCAGAGGCCACAAGAAGAGCCACAGCGACTCAATCGCAGGGATAACTCGACAAGTAACGCGCGGAAGCGATCGAAAGCCGCGCGGCTAAAGCGGAGAAGCACGAGGAGCGGCGGCCGAAGGCGCGCCCAACCCGTCCGCCTCCATTTCCCTGCTTGCTCGCGTTGACCGACTGCGGAAGGGAGGGATCGAGAGGATCGGTTAAGGAGGGATGGCGGGAACAGCAAAAACCCAAGGAGCGAGGCGGGAAGGGGGCGACGGCCACGGCGCGGCCGAGGCCGCTCGCCTCTGAGGTGAACAAAAAGCTGCCGGAGGCGACCGACATCCTACGGCTAGTTTGCGCTCGTGGTTAAAGTCCCTCGAGAGACCGTTCCGAGGTGCGGAGCTGGCGCTTTAGGCCTTCTAGACGCCTCCAGGCTCGCCGTCTCGAGCTCCCTGCGGAGGACGTGAGGATGCTGGGCTTTCGGGTTGTCGGCGAGGCACTCCCTTCACGACCCCGCGCGTGTCCTTTCTTCTTTCTATCGTCAAGCCCGGTTTTGATGCCCGGAGATCTATGCAGGATGGCTGATGGCTGTGATGTCTGATGGTCTGATGTGTTTATCGTAGGATGAGGCGGCCCATATCAGGGCCGGTCCAGAAGAGTTGGATGATGATGACGTCTGCCCAATCGCTGTGCTTCGCTCTCGATGCGGTTCTTAGAGGGGCAGGGTCTCGAGACCGCGCACGACGTCCTGAAGGCGCCCGTCGTCGACGCCTCCCGCGCCCCAGTCGGCCGCCGATGGCACTGCGCCGCCACCGTGCGAGTCGGCACCCGACCACACCGCGACGTCGTCGTGGCCTCCATGCGAGTGCGAGAGCGAGTGCCCATGGCTGCCGTCGTGACCACCCGCGTGGTGGTCGACCCAGCGGAGGGGCGAGTCGTTGCCACCGCCGGGGTCGGCGCGGGGGCCCTGATAGATGGGCCGGCCACCAGCCGCGGGCCCGCCGCCGGGGTCATCACCGTGCCCCCCGTGGTGGTGGTGCCCGCCGCCACCCGAGGTGGTAAGGTCCTCGCCATGCGCGGCGCCGAACTGGCGAAGCCAACGGTCCTTGGCCTCAGGCTGGGCGTGCACCCCCCCGCCCCAGCCGGCGTCGTCGGCACCCCAGCCGCCATCGCCGCGGCCACCCGAGCTACGGCCTGACCCGTAAGGGAGGGCCACCTGCCCTGCCGGCCCACTCCAGCCCGAACCCCAGTCGGTCCCACCGCCCCCACCGCCGCGCTCGCCACGCGCCGGCACGGCCCCTGCCGCTGCCGCCGCCGCCAGCCGCCGTGCCGCGTCGCCTGACACGGCCCGCCCACCCCACATTCCCCCTCCCCCCCTCACTGCCCCAGGGGCCGCCACCCCACCCTCGCCGTCCCGCAGCTCGTCCACTGTGTGGGCGAAGAAGCACACGGACCGCTGGCACGCAATGCCGTCGTTGCACATTTGCACCCGGTACCTCGTCGGGTGCAGCCAGCACTCGAACACGCCGTGGGCATAGGGGCAGGCATCCCCCCGCTTGCACAGGCCCTTACGAAAGTCGGGGCACGTGACACCCGAGTACCGGTGCACGCGCGGGTCCCGCCGACGCGCCTTCTCGCCCGGGTGAGTGAAGGGACACCGGGTCCAGTCATGCGCCGCGGCAGAGGGGCACAGCTGGACCTTGAACCGGTACATGCGGAACTCGACGCTGTTAAAGTCATTAAGGGCAGCTTCGAGGGCAGCGTCGTGGGGGGGGGCATGGGCCCCTTGTACTTGGGCGCCGCCTGTGACAATGTGACCATGCCCCCCCACGGCAGACGCACCGAGGTGGTAGCCGACGCCACCAGGGGCGGCGGGGCCACCGAGGTTGACGCCGGGGCCGTCGTGGTGGTGCCCATGGCCGCCTCCGCCGTCGACGCCATGGCCGTCGTCCACGCCGCCCCCATTGTGACCGGTGCTGCCGCCACCGTTGTGGTGTCCGAGCCCGCCCCCAGCCCCACCAGCGCCCGGCGACTCGCCACGCCACATAGGGCGCCCATAGCCACCCCCACCACCCCCGGCCCCAAGTCGGGCCCGGGCGTCGCCCACCCCATACACCACGGCGTCAGGCGCAGGAGGGGGCGGGGGCTGCCAGGGGGGCGCGTCGCCGCGGATGGAGGCGACCTCGGAGACGGACGTGGGGCGGTGCGTCGCCATGCTGCGACGGAAAGCTTCGTTGGCGTCGGAGTCGCGGCCTCTGTTGTCGGCGACATTCTCAGCGTCGCGACCGCCATTGTTGGCGCCACTCTCAGCGTCAGCGCCGTTGCCATCGTCGGCGTAGTTGGCGTCGTCGCTCGGGCGCCCCGAGCCCGAGCCAGGCCGCGCCAGGACCGTGACGGCGTCGTCACCACGGCCGCCGGCGGCGGCCGCCCTGAGCGCATCTGCCGAGTGGCCCCGGGCGTCCTGTGCGGATCTGTTGGCCCCGCCGTGGGCACAGAGGTGATCCCAGCACGCGGCGGCCCGGGGCGCGGCGCTGACGGCGGCACAGTGGAGCGCCGTCCACCCTTCAGGCCCGGCAGCGATGGTGGCGCTGGCGCCGCACTGCAGGAGGAGCATTGTCACCTCAGGTGCTCCGCAGAGGGAGGCCACCCCAAGGGCCGTCCACCGCGCGGTGTCGGCGTCGGCGCCCTCGGCGTCAGACTTCGGCAGTGCGACGCTTTCTTCGACGAGGCCCGGGGGGGGGGTCCAGCAAAAAAGCCGGTCGACCTCAGCCAGGACGCCGGCAGGGCCAAGCTCCTTAGCGACCTCGGCGATTAGGTTGCCGTGCAGCGCCCGGGCCAGCGGCTCTGGGAGGGCCGCAGGCTGGGCGGCACTTGTGGGGGAGGCGGGGCCTTCCTCGCCGGGGTTGGGCGAGGGGGACCTGTCGAACGGGGGGTAGGCGGTGGTGGGTCTCTTGCTCATGTAAGCGGCGGCTGTCGACTGTCATTCCCGGCCGCTCGTGGCCGCACCCCCCGCCGACCTTCTCGCGCCGCGAGGGGCCCCCGCGGCGAATCAGGCGACAAGGCGGGCCCTTGCACGTCGGACGAGAGCGACAGATCGATACTACATTGCTCGAGCGCTCTGAGCTCCGGAAAACGCAGGGTGCCTCGCGTTCTCCGTGGCCCTGAAGAGGCCGGCCCTCGGCGCGGCGGTTTCAGCACTCTGACTTCGGGCCGAAGCCGCCATACCCCGCGTCAACAGCTGCTCGTAGCGCCCGCTTCGCGTCGCTCCCGCCCGTCGCGGCTCCCGCGGGGTGGCGCTCACCCTGACGCCCCCATCCTTCCTTCCTCGTCGCCTTTCGGCGCGGGGCCGTTGCTGACGCTGGTGGCGCTTCGGGGGGTTCAAACGGAGCTTGCCCGGCCGCTGCGAGTGCAACGGAAAGACGCTCGAGGAGATAAACAGCGTTTTTGTGTTCCTGGTCTGTTTCTGCACCTGTGACTTCGCGGTGGTGTGTAGGGTGATCTATTTTTAATTGAGCCGATCTAATCCCCCGCAGCGCCCCTCTCGGCGCGATGCTGGTTCATCTCTCAGTCGGCCTCAGCCACCCGCCCCCCACCGCGTCGCGCGGGCATCGAGCCGCACTTCCTCACGTGACTGGACGCGTCGGATGTGGTGATGTCTCGGTTCGGCATGTCGGACAGCTCAACCCCGCTATATCGACCTCGGTCCGGGCCCGGACGGCGGCGGCCAGCTCTTCATTGAGGCCGTCGGCCCTCCGGTCGCGCGTCGCTGCTGCCGCCGCTGCAGCCGCCGAGCAGTGGCCCAAAGCCTGCTGCGTGGAGATCGAGTACGCCGAGGGGAAGTGAGTGTCGAGAGGATGGAAGGGAGGCATCATGGGTCCGGAGTGAGGGCGCATGCCGTTCTCTTCGTCGCCTGTCGCCCGTCGACGCCCCCTCCCGACCCCCCCTTGTACCGCAGAACCCTGAAGCTCGAAACGGGCGAGATCGGCCGGCAGGCTGGCGGCGCCGTTCTGGCAACCGACAAAGACACCGTCGTCTACTCAACCGCGTGCGTCGGGCAGGCGGCCGGGGACGGGTCCTTCGCCCCCTTCCAGGTGCAGTACAGTGAGCGCATGAGCGCGGCCGGCCGCACGGCCTCTGGATTCATTAAGCGCGACGGGCGGCCTCGCGACCCCGAGACCTTGCGGGCCCGCCTGATTGACCGGCCCTTGCGGCCGATGCTGCGCGAGGGGTGGGGCGTCGACACGCAGGTGCTGACGTGGACGATGAGCTATGATCCCGACGCGCCCCCCGACGGCGTCAGCATCACGGCCTCGGCCGCGGCCCTCTACCTCTCGGAGGTGCCCCTGTCGCGGCCTGTGGCTGGCGTGCGTGTGGGCCGTGTGCCGGCCGCCGAGGGCGACGTGGGCGGCCCTCGCGTCCTCGTCGTCAACCCCACTGCTGATCAGATGAGGACCAGCGACCTCGACCTCGTTATTGCCGGCACCGAGCGCGCCGTGCTCATGATCGAAGGCTTTTGTGACTTTTTCAGTGACGATGAAATGCTTGAGGCCATCGCGGTCGGCCATGCGTCCATCGGCAAGTTGTGCCGGGGCGTCGAGGAATGGGCCAACAGGGCCGGGTCGGGGAAGAAGGCCGACCTCCCCGAGGGCGAGGGGGCCGCGGCGCGCCGGGCCGCGCGCAAGGCGCTGACATCGGAAGTGCTCAAGCGGTTGGGGGACGAGATCCGGGCGTGTTACTCCGAGATTCCAGGCAAGGCCGAACGGTCGGCGGCGCTAGACACGCTGCGGAAGAGATGCCTCGAAGAATTCGCGGGTGACGCGGCTAAGGCGTTGGCCGCGTCGGCGGCGCGCGGGCTGATGAGCGACGGGGCGGCCGAGCGCGCGGCGGCGGCGGTGTCGGGTGGGGATGGGGCTGCCGAGGGGTCCTCCGAGGAGGATGACGCGAGCCTGGGCACCGCCAACCCCGCAACGCCCGTGCCACCGTCAGCCGAGGACGCCCTCGTCGCCTTCCGCCGCGCCGAGCAGCGCATCATGCGCCGCCTTGCGTCCCAGGAGGGGATCCGTTCCGACGGCCGCGGCCTTGGCGACGTCCGCCGCGTCACATCTCGGTGCGGTGTCCTGCCCCGTGCCCACGGCACGGCCCTCTTCACCCGTGGTGAGACTCAGGCAATCGCCACGTGCACGCTCGGCAGCGATAATGACGCCCTCAAGGATGGCGGCCTTCAGGACCCTCCTCCCGGCAACCCCAAGCGTTTCTACCTCCAATATTTCTTCCCTCCCTCTTGCGTGGGAGAGACGGGCCGCGTGGGCGGCCCCGGCCGCCGCGAGCTGGGCCATGGCGCCCTCGCCGAGCGCGCCCTGGCTCCTGCCGTGCCCACTCAGTCCGAGTGGCCCTATACCATCCGCGTCGAGTCGACCATCACCGAGTCCAATGGATCGTCCTCGATGGCGTCCGTGTGCGGCGGAACCCTCGCCATGCTCGACGCCGGTGTCCCCCTCTCCCGGCCCGTCGCCGGCGTCGCCATGGGCCTCGTCCTTGAAGACGATGGCACCGACGACCCCCCCTTCACCGTCCTCACCGACATCCTCGGCTCTGAGGACGCCCTGGGGGATATGGACTTCAAGGTGGCGGGGGACGCCGATGGAGTGACGGCCTTCCAGATGGACATCAAGGTCGAGGGGGTCACGCTGGGCGTGCTGCGTGAAGCGTTGAAGGCAGCAGGGGCGGCACGGCGCAAGATCCTGACTGACATGCTGGGCGGGGTGGAGCTGCCCGGGCAGCGGTACCCGCCGGTCGAGGGGACGCGGAGCGAGGGGTCGGGGCCGGGGCCGCGGGGAGCGCTGGCGGCCCGGGCGCCGCGGGTCGAGCGCATCGTGTTGCCCGCGGGCAAGGTCGGCGCTGTCATCGGCCAGGGGGGCAAGGTCATTAAGGCCCTCCAGGCCGCCACGGGCTGCGACCTCTCGGTCGATTCGGACGCCAGCCCGCCCCACTGCGACGTCACCGCCCCGGACGAGGACGCCCTCGCCCTTGCCCGCGGCGCTCTCCTCGCCCTCGTCGTCGAGCCCGAGGTCGGACGCGTCTACCGCGGCGCCGTTATCTCTGGCCTTGCCGATTTTGGCTGCTTCGTCGACATCCTTCCCGGCAAGGCGGGCCTTGTGCACATTTCTGAAGTGGCCCAGGGCCGCGTGGAGTCATGCGAGGCCGCGGGACTGGCCGAGGGCGACGTCGTCGACGTGTTGTGCCTCGACGTGCTGGACAACGGAAAGCTGAAGCTTTCGCTGCGGGCGGCTGCAGCGCTTGACGAGGAAACCGGGGATGAGGGGACGGAGCGGCGGTGGGACCCGGCTCGGGACGTCGACGTGCCTTCCCTCATGGCGGCGGCCGAGGCGGTAAATGCGGCGGCGGCGATTTCGGGGGGCGGGCCCCCTATCCCGCTTGGGGGGTGGCTGGGGCGCAACGGGTACCCAGGAGGGTTGCGTGCTGCCGAGCTCGCACGTACGGCGCGGACGGCGGTCGTGGCCGAGTGAGGGAGTGGGCGAATGAACACGAGCAGGCGGCGGCTTTCGACGCCCGACGACCCTCGGCTCGGGCGGCCCCGATCCGTCTCCCCGCTTTTCAGTGCCCAGTGGCCTTCATCCCATCCTCGATCTGGTCCTTATTGCTGCCCCATCCGCCATGCCCTCCCTTGACGGCGCCTCCCTTGACCTGGGCCGAGTGGCGTTCCATGCGGGCCTTGCCCTGTCGGGGATGATAGGGGGCGTCGGGGAGCGTCGGGCGGGGCGGTGACTTCGGGGAGGGGGCGTCGGGGGGTGCAGTGACAAGGCGGCCGGGACGCGGAGCGGCTCGGGCTCTTTGCGCAGCGTGACGGAGGTGGCGCGACGCAAATGATGAGATCTGATCGGTATTTATTCGTCTCTTCTGGCGTTAGCTTGTTTATTGAGTGTAAGCGGAACTAGAGCAAGGACAGTTCCACCCTCGTCGCCACCTCACCGTGTTGTCCGCTTTTCTCGCGTCGCGGGCGGCGTGGTCGAGCGACGAGCGCTTCTGCTTGGCGGCATGATCCTCTCCGGGCATGATGGGTTCGTTCAGCAAATCTTCGGGGGAGGGGGCGAGGGCCACGTCAACTGTCTATTCTCGCGCGTCGTCGGGCATGGCATCTGCCCCGCCCCCCGCGGGGGGGGCGGGCCGGGGCCCCGCCCCCCCCCCCCCCCCCCCCCTTCAGCGAGGCGACCACCATCGTGGTCATCGTCGGGTCCCCTCCCCATCGGACTGCTTAGGCAGCCTCGACCAACATGGCTGCCGTGGTCTCGGCCGACGATGTGGATGGCGACACCTTGGCGCCCTCGCTGCAAAACATCATCGACCAAAAGTCCCTCAAGTGGTGCTTTGTCGGTGGCAAGGGCGGCGTCGGCAAGACGACCACCAGCTGCAGCTTGGCGGTTCAGCTTGCAGCGCACCGGCGAGGGATAAAGTTGGGGCACCAAGGGCAGGGGGGGGGAGCGGGCGGCGGGGTCGGCGAACCCTTGTCGCGCCCACCGTGGGCGCGGAAATGGTATCCCAAACACGATCACCACGTCGTGACTCAGCTTTGCGTCACCATGCCTCCTGCACGCGACGGGTAGGAGCGGCGGCGGTCGCCACTGACGCCGGCGGCGGCGCGGTGTTCCGATCCTGCTTCCGGGTCGCCTCTCGCGCATTGCACTGTCCTAGGACCGAAACCTACGACTTAGAATCACCCGTATGGGTGCCAGACCGCGAGAGAGCCGGATTCTCGCCCGCGTCCCCCTCGGCCCCACCCCGGTCCCCCATTACCCTGCGACCCCCCTCACAGGGGAAAGGTCCTCATCATCTCCACGGACCCTGCGCATAACCTCAGCGATGCCTTCCGCCAGAAGTTCGGTCGTCAACCCCTCCCCGTCGACGGGTACACCAACCTCTTCGCGATGGAGGTCGACCCTAGCACCCCAGACGCTGAGCTCGGCCCCGAGGGCGGCTTTGAGGGCCTCGGCACTGCCTCCAGCCCCCTCGGTGCCGCCCTCGGGGGCGACGGCTCCTTCCTCCAGGACCTCGCGTCTTCCATCCCGGGCATTGATGAAGCCGTTTCGTTCGCAGAGGTCATGAAACAGGTGCAGAACATGGATTATGACGTCGTCGTGTTCGACACGGCCCCTACGGGCCACACGCTCCGGCTGCTCCAGTTCCCCTCGACCCTCCAAAAGGCGTTGGATCGGTTGACAAATGCGGGCGAGGGGGGTATCGGCGGCCTGTTGAAGGGAGCGATGCAGATGCTCGGCATGGGGGGCGACGGGGAGGGTGGGGGCGGAGTCAATGACCTGATGGGGCGGTTCGAGGAGATGAGGAGCATCGTGACCAAGGTCAACGACCAGTTCCGGGACCCGGAGCTGACGACGTTCGTTTGCGTGTGTATCCCAGAGTTTCTATCCCTGTACGAGACGGAGCGCCTCGTGCAGGAGCTCGCCAAGTTCGAGATAGACTGTCGCAACATCGTCGTCAACCAGGTGGGGCGGGGGCGTGGCGGGCCCCCCTCTATGCCGTCCTCTTCCTCTCCTCTTTCAGCGGCGTCCTCTTGCTCTCTTCGTCATCTCTTCCTCTCTTCATTCGACCGCCCCCCCACCCTCCGCCTTCCTCGCAGATTCTCTACCCCGAGGCCAACCACCAGAGCCGCCTCCTCGAGGCCCGCCTGCGGATGCAAGCGCGGTACCTGGCGCAGTTCCAGGACCTGTACGAGGATTTCCACCTGGTCAAGATGCCGCTGCGAGCCGACGAGGTGCGCGGTCGTGAGAAGCTCGGGCCGTTCTCGCAGATGCTCGTCGAGCCCTTCGTGCCCGAGGAAGGATCCATGGACGGGCCGGGGGCTATCACACAGCTCGAGAAGGAGGTCGAGGCGCTGCGCAAGCGCGTCGCCGAGCTCGAGGGGAAGAATTAGGGGGGATCGGGGTTTGAGTGCATCGCTTGATCGGGTAGAGGTTGATCTCGAACTGTTCTCAATGCGTCTGCTGGCAACACCCTGACGAGCATCGCCAGGTCGTCCTGACAGTGCTCCGGATAGGCGGCCTGGCCTCGCGACAGTAGTAGTTTTCGGCTTTAAAATCCATCCCGACGAAATAATGAGACAATCAATTTAGATTTATGAAGCATGAAGGTCACGAGACTCATCGAGAGCCGAGTCTCGGGCGCCTGCTCCTTGGCTGGTTCGTTCCCGCGTCGCGAGCCCGGCCTGCGTTGCTTGAGCCTTCTCGCGCCACTTCGAGGGAGGCCAGCGACGAGACGAAGGCAAAAAGTCCGACGCACTCGGTTTCATCCTTTCATTGAGCGAGCGAGGCGCGAGACAGCGCACCCACCGCCAGCCGCCCCACCCGCGACTCGGTCCCGGCGGTTCGTCGGCAGCCCGCCCGGCGGGACCACCCGGCGGCAATGCCGGACCCCGGCCCGCGCCACGCCTTGACGCTGATGGGCGTGCCGCTGGACGTACACTTCCACCCAAGGGACAATCTCGCTGTGTGCGGCAACATCGACGGTGATGTCACCGTCTTCGACTACTCCGAGCACGATGCGGGCGAGCGCAGGAGCGACGCCGGGCGACCCCCCCGCGCGGCGCTGCCCCCGACGCTCCCTCCTCTCCCTCTCCATCTCCCACCGAGTTTTGCCGCTCGACACGATCCGATACGACCCAACAGCATCCACCCTCGCTCCCCAGGCCCCATCGACGAATTCCGCCCCCTGGGCGACCAGCCCGTCCGTTGCGTCCGCTTTCTCGGAGGTGTGTTGCCGGGCGACGGCCACATCGCGGCCGCTCCCGGGGCCCCTGACCCAGCCGACGCGTGGGGCGGAGCCGGTTCGGGCCAGTCGGGCCTGCTGGCGTGCGGAGCCCGGGACGGTCGCGTGGCCGTGTGCGACGTGGAGCGAGGCGCTGTGGTGCGGCAGTGGGCGCCCCCAACGGAAATTCCAGGCGGGTTCGGCGCCGGGCTCCCCTCAGCGTCACTCGCCGCCAACGGCGCTGACGGCTCGTCCGGCGAGCCCGGCACGTCCTCGTCCCCCCGTTCTTCGGCCTCGCCCTCCCCCAACGATGGAGGGGTCCGCGAAGATGGACCCGATGTGGGCGTCCACCGTGTCGCGGCATCTGGGCCCGGTGGCGCCTTTGCAGCGGCCGATGGCGTGGGCCGCCTACGCTTTTTCGATCCGCGGGTGTCGGATGTGAGTCGCCCTGCGTGGGAATGCCGGCCCCACACTGATTGGATTAGCGACGTGTGGTGGCAGCCGGGCGGGGCCGACGGCGAGCCGCTGCCAACTACCACTGTTGACGGTGACGTGGGACCGGGGACCGGCGGGGGTGGCGCTGGGCCCGGCCGTCTCCTCACCGTGTCGGGCGACGGGACTCTCGCCGTCGTCGACCCGCGCGTCCTGCCCCCCGGCCGAGCCGACCATGGCAAGAGGGGCAGGCTCTACCACCGCATCGTGGCGCAGTCGGATGCGGACGGGGTCGACGATGAGCTCCTCAGTGTGGCCGTGCTGCGGCGCGGAGGGGGGACGCTGGGCACGTCCAACCGAGTAGTGACGGGCAGCGGGTCTGGATGTCTCGGCGTGTGGGCATGGGGCTACTGGCGTGACTGCGCCGACCGCTTCCCGGGGCACCCACCGAGCGTCGATGCCCTTGCCGTCAGTCGGCCCAACCCGCACCGGGGCTCGGGCGCCTTGCGTGGGCAGGAGGTCCTCTTTACGGGGGCAAGCGACGGGCTGATTCGGGTGGTGTCGGTGTCGCCCAATCGCGCTTTGGGTGCCGTGGGGCGCCACGGGGCAGACGATGGGGGTGGGTCTGGGGAGTCGGGAGAGGGGAGGG
>Ga0181573_10000767_pt1 | contig 33135 bp, 19 predicted proteins | sample 101ome_25_FD_148643 | JGI IMG/M metagenome (GOLD analysis project Ga0181573, IMG submission 148643) | Coastal salt marsh microbial communities from the Groves Creek Marsh, Skidaway Island, Georgia - 101409BT metaG (spades assembly) | ecosystem: Environmental > Aquatic > Marine > Intertidal zone...
GCCCGGGAGACCCTCTCTCTCAGTTGCGGGATCGTAAGCGTGTTTCCATCCACATCCTTCACCGTACCGTCGATGTAAATATTGATCACGACGCGTCCGTCAACCAACTCTGGCACAGCCGCATCGCTCGCCACCGGAATAATGACATTCGGGTCTTTCGGAAAGGTGATTATATTCGCTGCGACCATGAAGAAAATCAGCAAAAGGAAAACGAGGTCAATCATTGGCGACAAGTCGGCCTTGAGACCGGGTCCACCAAAAAGATCGTTTTCCTTCGCCATCTTCTCTTCCGTTCGGAGGGAATTATGCCTCGTGAGAATGAACTACCGTGCGACGCAGAATTCCGATGAGTTCTTCGGCATGCTCATCGCACTCGGCAACCATGCCCTGCAATCGATCACGGAAAATAAAATAACAGAAAATCGCAGGCAGCGCGACCACCAAACCGGATGCCGTCGTGATGAGCGCCTCGGAAATATTTCCCGCAAAAGCGGAAGGGTCACCCGTACCGCCCTGACTCAACTTGGCGAACGCACCAATCATTCCGGATACCGTTCCCAACAGTCCCATCATTGGAGCCGCCTGGGCAATGACGGAAAAGTAATTAATCGTGCGAACACGCCCGCGATTGAATTTTCTGGAGGCCGCGGCCATGACTTCTTCCAACTTTTCGGAATCAATGACACCATATCCGCGCTCGGTGATGTAGTGAATCGAGGCATACATGACACCGCTGAGGCAGGATGGGGTAGATTGAGCCTTCAGCAAAGCCGCTTCGAGATCCATTGCCTCCATGTCCCCTGCCATCGCCTGATACAAGAGCTCCGGATAAAAGTTCTTCTTCTGCAGATCAATCAGACAGAAGATGAGCAATCCGATCACTGCGAAAGAAAAGGCACCCAGGATCCACATCGACCAGCCGCCCTGCTTGATCATGCCCAGAAGGTTAACCTCACCGACTTCAGCAGCCCCTTCGGCGGCAGCGGAGGATGACGCAGCAGGCTCCTGCGGAACGGTCGCAGCAGCCTCTTCACCAGGTAAAGAAATATCAAATTCGTCCTGAGCTTGGAGAGCTAAATTCGAAAAAACGAAAACAAGGAGTGAGCAAATAGCGAAAAAATTGCAGTTCATAAAAGATTTCTGTAAGTCTCCTCAGAAGAGGTTAAAACAGAAAACTGATTTTTTCGTTAAAAGCAATAAAAAAGCAACCTTTGCGAAGGCGGCTTCACTTAATTTTGATGCTGAATCAGTGATTGAACATGAACTCCTTCGAGTTCAGAACAGCCCAGAAGACGTCGTTAAGGACCATTTCGATCTGCGCTTTGTCTTCGCCGACGGAATTGACCTGTGCCATCAACTGCTTCATCTCTTCCTCCGTAGGCTCACGGGTGAAACAACGAACGTAGATATCTTCAATTATCTGCTCGGGAGTCTTCCCGGCAGCAACAAGGGAATTCACCACTTTACCCTGCTCGATTTTTGTAGTCACGGTAGGACCGTTAAGCAGATGAAGAGCCTGAGACAGACTTGGGTCCATTTTCACTTCGCAAGAGCAAACCGTCTCGCGAGTCGCGCGACCAAAGGTGGTCAGGAAATAGTCTGTGGTACGGCCATCCGCAATTTGCACAGCGCGGGAACCGAGCGGCAGGCCGCGGAACTTGTTCTTTGTCTCGGTCACCTGGGTAATCGTATCGAGCATGATCTCGGCACGCTGTCGACGAACACGGGACTTCGCAAAATTGTTCAGATCATCCTTGTTTGAAGCATTCTCTTTTGTAGTCCGCTGGTAGGTTGCCGAGTTACAGATATCGCGAACGAGCTGCTTGAAGTCATACTCATACTCACCTTCGAAACGTGCCGCCAATGCGGTGAGCAACTCTGGGTTCGAAGCTGGGTTACTTACGCGAACGTCGTCGACAGGATCAATGATACCAACACCAAAGAAGTGAGACCAGACCATGTTCACGACGTTTCGAGAAAAGTAAGGATTCTCCGGTGAAGCAAGCCACTCTGCCATGACAACGCGGCGATCTTTCCCTGCCACATCAGGCGTTTCTCCACCGAGGAATTTGGGAGGCATAGTTCGGCCACCGACGATGTGTTTCACCTCACCGCTACCGCGGTTGTAGATGACCTGCTCGCGCTGGTCGACGCCCTGCTTGCGACCAATCTGGGAGAAGAATGCTGCCCAACTGTAATAGTCATCCATCGTCCACCGATCGAAGGGGTGATTGTGGCACTGAGCGCACTGGAGACGCATTCCCATGAAAACCTGGGCTACGTTTTCCGAGAGCTTCAGAGAATCTCGCTCGATCTGGTAGAAGTTGGTCGCTGGATTTGAAAACGTCCCGCCCTCTGCTCCCATCAACTCGATAACGATCTCGTTGAGCGGAACATTGGCAGCAATCCGGTCGCGAAGCCAACCATTGTAGAGCAAGGCAGACTTGTAGGAAATACCCTGAGCAATGTTGTTGTCGGACCGAATCTGGAGAAGCTCTGACCACTTCATCACCCACATTTCTGTGAATTCTTTTCGCTCGAGAAGCTTGTCGACAAGCTTGGCCCGCTTGTCGGGACTCTTATCAGCCATGAACTGATTGAACTCTTCCACCGTGGGGAGCTGGCCAGCAATATCCAGCGTGACGCGACGAAGGAACTCGTCATCAGAACACTGACCTGAAGGAATAACACGCAGCTTGTGAAGCTTGTCATGCACCAGTCCATCAATGTAATTGTTCTCGGTCATCTCGGGACGGGTGTATTCGAGATTCTCAGGAATCACGATCGTCTGGATACCGACGGTCTTTGTCTCGAAACGAGCCATGATGAATGCCTCACCACGCTTTCCCGCTGTCACCAGCCCATCTTTGCTGACGGCTGCCGTAGGCTCGTTATTGGTTATGAAGACGGCGAGATGAGTTACATCGCGGTCATGCCCATCAGAATACTTTGCACGAACCGTCATCTGCTGTGTTGCTCCAGCCCCCTCAAGAACGAGCTTGGGTGGGTAGAGATAGAGGTCTGTGACAGTTAGGACTTCTTCAGGCTTATCATTGTGAGCCCCGTCCGCAATCCACTCAACCATTGTGTTGTAGCCGTGGCTTCCCCTGTCTATCAACTTACCTCCCGTGTGAGGGACGGCTTCGATGGCCTTTTCAACGAGGAGTGATTCCTCTGGAATCGCAAGATTGACCCGGTGTCCCGCCAGCTCTCGTGTCAGACGGAAATGGTCCCCATTCGGATCGTATCCGAAGAGGGAAAGCATGAATCCGTCCTGTCCACGAGCGGAACCGTGACATGCACCTGTGTTGCAGCCATCACGCATGAAGACCGGCATCACGTCGAGGTGGAAACTTATAGGACGATCCTCAGCCGCATTTTTCACCACAACCGGGATCGATGCTGTCTTGTCCGACACTTTGACGTTCAACCTGGTTTCACCATCCTTGACCGGCTTAAAGTGACTGCGAGTCTTCAGATCAACCAGAGAAGGATCTTCAAAGGTGAAAGTCGCATTTTTTGTCACATCAACTGTGGTGTCGTCCTCGTAAGTAGCCATGACGACCACACTCTGTGTGTCGCGCTTGGTCTCGAGAGTGATATCAGGAGGAAAAACCCCGATCTTCACGAGAGCTTTGCCTTTGTCTTCCAGCGGCTTCGCATCCGAGAAATTCTCTTCGTCTTTCGGCTCCAGAAGAATCTCCTCGGGCCAGATCGCACCTTCTGCAATCCACTGCTTGAGCTTGGCGATCTCGTGGTCGTGAAGTGGTCGCCCTTTCGGAGGCATCACATCAGAGTCATCTTCCGGAAGGGAAACGAGTTCGATCATGAGCGACTCATCGGCCTTGCCCTTTACCAGAGCCGCGCCACCGTCCCCGCCTTCCCAGAACAAGCTGGCCTTGTCCATTCGCAATCCACCTTTGACCTCCCCTTCGTAATGACAACTGACACAGTTGAACTCAAGAATGGGAGCGATGTCTTTGGCAAAATCGATCTTTGTCTCCGCGTGCGACGCAACAGGTGTAGCGAGAGCAACCACAGCAAGAATGTGCAGGAATGATTTCATATCGGAGTAAGTTACGGAGTTTGGGAAAACAAGTATTCTAAAACGTTCAGAAAATTTACTTCTCTGCCGCTTTTTTCGCCTCCAGACGAAGTTGTTCGAGACGAGAGAGTGGTTTCTCCTTCGGCGCTGTTTTTGCGACAACCTTCTTCTCCGCTACTGGCTTAGGAGTAGCAGGAGCCTTCGGCTTGGGATCGACGCGAAGAACTCCCCCCATGCCAACGCGATGAAGAACCGGCTGACCATCTTTTAGAACAGTAACGGTGCAGAAAAGATTTTTGTGCTGACCAACTGGAGTCTTTTCCGACGTGACAATCGGGATGCTCAAATTCGTTGTCCCTTTGTCGATCTTCACGACTTCAGCAGTTGCATGAGCAGGAATGCCAAAAATCTGGGTATCGGCCTGACCGGCGAATTCACGAAGATTCTCCACCTCAGCAACCATGGAAACGGGCTCCCCCTGCTTCGCAGTCGCCATGGAAAGCTTCATGCTCACGAAGGGTTCTTCCACCGAGAGATTGACGAAGGGTGTAGCTGTCATCATGAGGCCTTTTCCTCCATCAGACTCAGCAATAAGCGTGATCTTCCAATTGTTGATCTCCGCACTGCTGTTTGCGTTGAGCTCGTAGTCAAGTTCGGTGTCCTTTTCCCCGAAAGTCATTGTAGCCGGCGTTGTAATGCCGGGAGGTTTCCATGGAAAGCGAACCGTGATCTTCTTGTCGTAGCCGTCCTTGCGATGAGCTCGCACTTTGAGCTTCATAGTGCCGTTGCGAACGATAGGGGCTTTCGGCTGATCGATTGTGACACTGAAAGGCATCTCCTCGACAACTGAAATCGGCAAATCGTTGTTGTAGCGAGTGTAGTATTCGACCCCGTTCTGCGGACCACGAACCAAATCAAGAGGTTGCTTGAACAGACCTTCCACTGGATTTTCCGGATCCGTGCCTTTGACCTTCAACTTATACAGCCCACCGGCGATGGGAGCGTCAGGTGCAGCTTTCAGGAGGATGGGAAATTGGCTGACCGTCTTAGGAATCGCCCCCGCTTCCCATGTCACTCCCGCTGGAAGCTCGGGGATATCGAATACCAGATCACCAGAGTAGCCTCGACGAGTCGTATTGACAGCCATCGTATAGTAACCTCCGCGAGGGACATTGAACTGCTTCCTATATTGCAAATTTCGTCGAAGCATTTCCGGCATCGTGACGTCAATCGTCTTCTCGGAAGGAAGCGACTCGATTCGGTAAATAAAATCCGATCCTCCGCGATCGAGCATGTCCTTAATCCGGACAAAATACTCTCCGTCGGCTGGTGAATTAAAATCGACTCGGCTGTCCTTCGTTCCATCAGCGTCATCGCTTCCGCCGAGTGACTTCATTTTGGCGTCGTAGATATTCATGACGGGATCAACAGGCGACCCAATCGCGTTTGCAAAAACTCGAAAACGAAAACGCTCACCCTTCTTCGCTGAAAACTTGAAATAGTCGATATCCCCCTCTTTCTCCAAGATTCCATTGAAAGCCTGCGGGAGAGCAGCCACGTCCTTCACTTCGGTGTGCGAATTATTTGGCTCAACCTCCATTACGTTCCCGAAATCGCTGATTCTCACATAGTTGGGAGACGGCGGAAACTGCCCTCCGTTTTCTCCAGATACGCCCACTGTTCCCTCTGCAGTTCTCGCAGGGATTTTCGCCTTCGTCTTGTAGTCGCCCTTGATGTCACCGACGAGAGTAAATTCAACATCGGATCCAGCCTGTCCGCCTGCAGGATAAATTCCAGTCGGACGAGGGAATGTTCCAATGTGGGCACGATAGCGTCCACGCCCCTGGTAAGCGGAGTCACGAACCTCGACGATGTATTCACCGTCTTCTGGGATCTCCACTTGGAGAATGGACTCCTGCTTGAGCAGAGCAGAGCCATCAGCCGAAGCAAGTTCGAAGCGATCCTTATTGAGAATCGTTACAAAAGGATCAATCGCGATGTTGTTCGTGATATTGTTAATTCGGAGTCCTTCGATCTCAACCGAAAGCCGCTGCCCTTTCTTCGCTGTGACTAGGTAGTAGTCCGTCTCTTCCGACTTCGCCTCGGCCTCGATCGTCACGTTAAGATCAATTTTCTGCGGTGCATCAAAATCGTCATTGGGCTCCACTTCCGCGACATTCGGAAACTGCGAAACCCAAAAGTTCCGGGCGTAGCTGATTCCGCTGGCACAACGGAGACGCAGGTGGTGCTCTCCGAGGCGGCAATCTGGCGAAATAGTCAGAGTCGCCTCAACCTTTCTCGCATCGAGAACCTTGAGATCTTTGAAAGCGATTCCCGGCTCGTGAAATATCACCTCCTGCGCATCGTCGAGACGATTCCCATAAAAGGTAACCTTGACGTCAGTACCTCGCTGCCCGCCGCGCGGTATTGAGGTGGACAGGTCGGGAGAAGCAGCCCAGGTGGAGACACCCGAAATGCACAGAAGTGCTAGCGAAAAAGCCGCGAGCACTCGTGCTGGATGCAACCCAAGAGCCGCACGCTGAAGGTTCAGGATGCGATTCATAGTTTTGAAGAGAGGAAAGGTTATGCCGGAGCCTTGTCGATGAGTTCCTCGATGACGCTTCCGCCATCAACGATCTCCATTGGACGGGGACCAGGCGCAATGAGTTCTTTGTCCGCGTTGATTCCCATCTGCGAGTAGACCGTCTTGGCGAAAGACTGTACATCAACAGGATTGGTGTCGGGTTCTGCAGCGAGTGAATCAGAAGATCCGTAGACGAATCCGCGCTTGATTCCGCCTCCGGCGAGCATCGTGGAGAAAACGCGAGGCCAGTGATCGCGTCCGTCGGTCTTATTGATCTTCGGCGTACGACCGAATTCAGAGGAAACCATCACCATGGTAGAATCAAGCAAGCCGCGATCGTCAAGGTCGCTGAGCAATGTCGCAAGTGCCTGATCAAAAGATGGGACTTGGCGAGCGATACCGTCCTTGATCCGGTCGTGCATATCCCAGCTACCATACGTCATCGTAACAAGGCGAACGCCGGATTCGACCAGACGACGGGCAAGAAGCATCCGCATACCAGCAGTGTTCTTGCCGTAGCGAGTCTTCATTTTCTCGTCCTCTTTCGATAGATCAAACGCATCACGAGCTTCGGCAGAACTGATCAAACCATAAGCACGCTGGTAAAAGGAATCCATCGCGTCGATAGAGTCGGCCTTTTCCACGCTGCGGAAATGACTGTCAACGGCCTCGAGGAGCGTGCGACGACGCTCAAAACGAGCTGCATCAACTCCGCCAGGAAGCGTGAGGTCACGCACCTTGAAAGACTTATCAGATGCCGGGTCACTGCCCACGGAAAAAGGTCCATACATGGAACTTAGGTATCCCGTTCCCGCAAACTCATTTGGAACGTTTGGAACGCAAACGTAAGCAGGAAGATTCTTGCGAGGTCCAAACTCGTGAGAGATCACGGAACCGAAACTCGGGAACTTAATCGCCGGGCTTGGACGATAACCAGTGAACATGTTATGAGTGCCACGCTCGTGAGCTGCTTCACCGTGAGTCATGGAACGAATCACCGTCATCTTATCCGCAACCTTGGCGAGGTTCTTGAAGTTCTCGCTGAACTGAACGCCATCGACGTTTGTATTGATTGGCTTGTAAGGGCCGCGGTATTCCGACGGGGCATAGGGCTTCGGATCCCAGGTTTCCTGGTGAGCCATACCCCCAGGAAGGTAAATGTGGATCAGTGATTTTGCGACCCCTTCCTTGGACTCATAGAACTTTGCCTGCCCCTTTGCTTCGGTTTTGAGAAGCTCAGGAAGAGTCAAGCCCAGTCCACCTGCAAATCCCACTTGAAGGAATTCGCGGCGATTTGCCAAGCCAGAGTTGAAGAAGCTTTTACAGCCAGTCATAATATTGGATTGTAGGTGTGATGATTCTCGGTAAGAAACCGTTTCAGCTCCCATCCTCAAGGGGCGTCTTCACGTAGAGACGCAACCATGTAGAGCAGGTTGCGGAACGTCGTTAGTAAGAGCATGATGCACAGAATTGCCAAATAATTTTCGGCGACTTGAGGCAGAAGTGTCGTATACTTTGATGATAAATCAAAATTTGTAAACCAAACGTTGATATCCTCGGTCACGAACAAGTTCGTATAACTTAGATAGCGTTCCAACGCCATCACTGCTATGAAACTAAGCGTATCCACCCTCCTTGCCGGAATTCTTGTGCTGGGAATCTCAAATCATGGCCTCAGCGCCGATGAGAAAGCCAAAGTCACCTTCATTGACGACGTTCTCCCTATCTTGGAAAACCGTTGTAACAACTGCCACAACCCCGATGAAGCGAAAGGTGGACTCAATCTGGCAACCTTTTCAGCCACACTCACTGGGGGCTCCGGTGGTGAGATCGTAATTTCTGAGGATCCCGGTTCCTCTCGCCTCTTCACCCTAGCGGCGCACACGGAAGAGCCCATCATGCCTCCAAAGGGCACGAAGATGACGGAAAAAGAGCTGAAGATTGTTTCTGACTGGATTGCCGGTGGCCTCCTGGAAACAAAGAACTCGAAAGCACGCAAGTCAGATAAGCCCAAAGTCGATCTTAACTCCATCAGCGCGACAGGGAAACCGGAAGGTCCACCTGCCATGCCGGAGCACCTCATTCTCGAACCTGAGGTTCTCACCGACCGACCCAACGCGGTTCCCGCTATCGCCCACAGTCCGTGGGCACCTATTGTCGCCGTGGCCGGGCAGAAACAGGTCCTGCTTTATCACTCCGAAGATTATGACCTTCTCGGAGTTCTCCCCTACCCTGAGGGATTCCCTCAGACTCTCAACTTTTCCCCCAATGGCGCCTACCTTTCATGCGGTGGCGGCCGCGCTGGTAAGTCGGGAAATGTCGTTGCCTGGGATATTAAAACAGGTGAGCGAATTCTCGAAGTCGGAAAAGAGTACGATATCGTTCTCGGGGCTGACGTTTCTCCTGACCTGAAAAACGCGATCCTTGGCGGTCCGAAGCGACTCATCAAACTGTGGGACACAGTTTCCGGCGAAGAAATCAATTCGATCAAGAAGCATCCTGACTGGATGATGACTGCCCAATATTCTCCCGACGGCATTCTTTTCGCCACTGGCGGTCGCAACAGCGGGCTGTATGTGTGGGAAGCCGCGACGGGATATGAGTTCTACACGCTGAAGGGACATACCAAGGCCGTAACCTCACTGGACTGGCGTTCTGACGGCAATGTTCTCGCAACCTGTAGTGAGGACGGACAAATCATCCTTTGGGAGATGAACGAAGGAAAGCAGGTCAAAAAGTGGAATGCGCACAGTGGAGGCGCCCTCGCTGTCACATTCGCCCCCAACGGCAATCTAGCCTCCGTAGGAAGGGATAAGACAGTGAAGATCTGGCAGGCTGATGGAAAACAACTCCACTCCATCACCGCATCCGACGACATCGTGATGAGCGTTGCGGTTTCACAGGACAACAAGCGTGTTTTCACCGGCGACTGGCATGGTAACATCAAAGTCTGGGACACTGCCACTGCCGCTCAAATCGCCGAAATCAAACCCAATCCACCTACGATTGAGGAGCAATTGGCCTATTCCGAACAACGAATCCGCGAACTCACCGGAGAACTACCAAAACTGGAGCAGGGCGTAGCCGCCGTTTCCAAGGAACTCAGCGACGCCAAAAATGCACTCGCAGCAGTCGACAAGAGCGTCGCCGAAGCCACCAAGATTCGCGATAGTCACAAAGGGGCCGCTGCTTCTCACGACGCTAAGATGAAAGCGCTCGCCCCTCAAGTTGAGGCGACCCAGAAAGTGCTAACGGCCAAGCAGGCAGCCACCAAAGTGCAAACCGATGCACTGAACGCTGCCAATGCAGCGATCAAACCTGCTCAGGACGCGGTTACCGCGACCACAAACGACCACAAGGCCAAGGAGGCCGCATTTCAAGCCGCACTAGCAGCCCTCAATGCTACCAAGATCGAAGCCACGAAACCTGCCCTTGAAGCGGCTCATAAAACTCAACACGACCATCTCGCTGCAGCCCGCGCCGCTGCAGAGAATGCGAAGAAAGCAACTGACGCCGCAGTTGCTGCCAAAGGAGGAGCACGCGCACCTCTCGTTGCCGCTCTCGACCAAGCTCGAAAAGCTGCTACTGCGGCAAATGCACAAGTCGCCCCGGCGAAAACCGCTCATACGAATGCAGAGACCAACTTTCGCAACGCAACGACAGCCCGGGTTAAAGCGGATGCTGACCTCGCCGCAGCTTCCAAAGACGGCCAGGTTCCTCCTCCCAACCTCGTCGCTGTACAGCAGGCCGCCGCCACCGCGGAGAAGAATGCAGCTAACGCAGTCAATGCTGCCAAAACCAAAGTTGCCGCCGTCGACGCGGCCGCAAAAAATGCCGCCAACATCGTCGTTCAGGCGGATGCCAAAGTGAAAGCGGTAGATGCCGAGATCGCAAAACTCGCAGCCGATCAGAAGGCGAAAAATGACGCGTTTGCCAAAGCGGAGGCGGCCTTCAAGCCTCTCCGTGATGCTCTCGCCGCCGGGAATGCCCGCATCGTAAAAGCAAAAGCAGACCTGGCTGCTAAAACGACCGCATATCAGCAAAGCGAAAAAGCACGCAACGATGCTAAGGCAAAACTCGACGCTGCGAACCAAGTGTTTGCCACAGCCACTGCCAAATTGAATCAGATTAAGCCTCTACTGGCCAAAGCTCAGGCCGAAGAGAAGGCTGCTCATAATGCACTCACCGCAAAGCGGACCGAATGGACAACTGCCAAAGACTCGCTAGCCGCATCTCAGACCGCGCTCGCGAAAGCTGAGCCAGTTCTCGCAGGTGCAGCCAAGCAAAAAGAAGCTGCCGCCGCAAAAGTCGCCGCCATTGTGAAGAAAGAAGCCGAAACGAAAAAGACGATCGAAGTCGCCAAGGCCGAACTCGAAAGCAGCAAGTTCCTCGTCAAGAAATGGCAGGCTGCAGCAATCAACCTTACCGCTAAAAAAGAGTCCGAGGAACTCGACGATATGACCGAAGAGCTAGAGGACATGAAGGAGAAAGAGGGTGAAAAGAAAACCGTTGTTACCGAAGCAACGAAAGCCCGGACCGACGCAGAGAAAACTCTCGCTGTCGCTAAGAAGACCGTAGAAGAAGGAAACAAGAAGCTGGTAGAAAACTCCACATCGGTTCTTGAGAGCGCCTTGCAGCTTGTCGCCAGCCGCGCCGTTGCTGAGCTGAAAGAAGAGGCTGTCGATGCGCAGCCATCAGCTGCGAAATCCGATCCGGATTCCCCCCTCGTTGCCTCTGCAGATCCCGACGCTTCCTCCGAACCTTTCGCCCAATCAGACATGCCCGATGAAGCCGAGACCGAGGAGACGATCGAAACAGTCGCCGCCGAGGCACTCGCCTACAAATCTCGGGAAGAAATTGATCAGGAAGTCGAAGCCCTTCGCAAGCGCCTTGTTGAAATCGAAAACCTTCTCGCCATCAGCTACAGCGAGGCCGACAAAACCAAGAAGACCGTAGTCAAAGCTGACAAGGTCGCCATGGAAGCTCCGAAAGTGATTGCCGAACGGACCAAGGCCGAGCAGGAAGCAGCCCGCCTCCTCGCCGAAGCTGAAGCCGAGCGCAAACTCCAAGAGACCGCCCTCGCCGAGCAGCAAAAGCACATCGAGGAACTTCGGAAGAAGTATCTCGCCACTGTTCCGAAGCGGGAAGAGTAAGCGAGTCGACGTTTTTGATGGACAGACGGGGCTGCCACCCTTTGTCGCAGTTTCGCAACCTCACCTGCGCTCACTTTTTTTCGAGCAGCCACTGAAGCTTCGGACATGCAGCAATCGCTGGGGCTATGTCCGGCGCCAGCATCGACCTAATGGGAACGATACAGTCTCGCTCGACACGACACTCCTTCTCCTTTCGGGCATGGTAAAGGCAGGCAAGCTAACTTTGTTTAATGCAGGTGATTAATGAGGGCTGACTCTCCTCTAACCATCACTCGCCAATTTCCTCTTCGGAATCATCGAACGAATCCAGCAACTTGTTGGTGATACGAATCTCCACTTTGCGTTCATTGTCCCAACTGAGATTATTCATTGGCGCTTCGCCACTCTTATACCCGGGAATCACATCACCATGACGAACGACGCGAATCCAGATCCCTCTGATTTCGTCCGATAAATAGTCGCGCTGACCTCTCGTCGGCTTGTATTCGTACATCTGCGTTTCCACAGTGTGAGTATCGAATCCGATCTCGTCATTGAAATTCATGTCAGGCAGTTCAACAGCCTGACCATCCTGCTGATTCATAAGCGGGTAGAGAAGCGGAACTGGTAAAAGTTCTGCCCTAACCAGACCATAGGCAATGGCGTGCAAGCGGATTAATCGAACCCGGATCACTCGATTGCGGTGTAAGAATTGGTAGCAACAATACGTTTCAGCCGCACCTGCAGGAAATCGACCGTTGCCACTCCGCTCCATCGGCCTTACGGATTCAGCGCAAACTCCACCGTCTCAGCCTATTTTGAGCACCACCGCCAAAACCGTCCCCCCTGCCGCCGCGAAAGAAATTGATCGTCGCCGCACTTTTGCGATCATTTCCCACCCGGATGCCGGCAAAACCACCCTGACCGAGAAACTGCTACTCTATGGTGGTGCGATCCACCTTGCTGGCAGCGTCACAGCCCGAAGAAATCAAAATTCCACTGCCAGTGACTGGATGGAAATGGAGAAAGAGCGCGGCATCTCCGTGTCATCGACCGTACTCCAGTTTGACTACGAAGGCAGTTGCGTAAACCTGCTCGACACGCCCGGTCACCACGACTTTTCCGAGGATACCTACCGCGTTCTATCCGCCGTCGACTCCGCCGTCATGGTGATTGATGCCGGTAAAGGAATCGAGGCCCAGACACTGAAACTTTTCGAAGTCTGCAAAAAGCGCGGCGTCCCCATTTTTGTTTTCATTAACAAAATGGACCGCCCAAGTCGACCGCCCCTCGAGCTCATTGACGAACTCGAGCGCGTCCTCGGCTTGCCACCCGTCCCGCTGAACTGGCCGCTCGGAGATGGTCCGCGTTTTCGAGGGATTTTTGACCGTGAGAAAAACGAAGTAAACCTCTTCGAAAGGACACCCCACGGTGCCTTCAAAGCACCCCTATCAGTCGGCGGCATCGATGACGACGCCGTCAAGGAAGCTGTCGACTCAGAGATTCACGAAACCGCGAAGCAGGAAATCGACCTGCTCGACGGCGTCACCGAAGAACTCGACGTCGAAAAGGTTCTCAACGGCGAGCAGATGCCAATCTTTTTCGGCAGTGCGATGAACAACTTCGGCGTGCAACTTATGCTGGAGCGCTTTCTCCAACTCGCCCCGGGACCCGCTGCGCGCGATTCCGTCGACGGACCGATTGATCCGCACCACGACGCCTTTTCCGGCTTCGTTTTCAAAATCCAGGCAAACATGAACCCGCGTCACCGCGACCGGGCCGTGTTCATTCGGATCGTTTCGGGAATCTTTGAACGAGACATGCAGGTGACCGATATCAAATCAGGACGCAAAGTTCGACTCGGCAATGCACAAAAGTTGTTCGGTCAGGATCGGGAGACGCTCGACGAAGCCTACGCAGGAGACATTCTCGCTCTCGTCGGCAACTACGACTTCCTGATCGGCGACACCCTGACGAGTGATTCCAAAATTCGCTACGACGAGATGCCTCGATTCAAGCCCGAATGCTTTTCCTATCTCTTCAACAGCGATACTGCGAATATCAAACGCTACCGCGCCGGTATTGAGCAATTACTCAAAGAAGGCGTTGCTCAGGCATACGACGTTCACGGCAGCGCCCAGCGTGTGCCTTTATTAGGGGCTGTCGGACCGCTTCAGTTTGAAGTAATGAAAGCGCGGCTCGAAAATGAATACAAAGTCGAGTGCCGCCTCGAAGGCTCACCGTGGAATGCCGTGCAGTGGGTCCGGGAAAAGGAACCTTCGTCCGACAAAAACGCTCTCGACCCACCCAAGGTCGCACTCCCATCTGGATGCAGCTTCGCACGGGATCAGGAAGGCCAATGGATCGTCCTCTTGCCTGCCGATTACCTCATCAGCATTCTGCACGACCGGAACGAAGCGTTCGAATTCAGCGATAGTCCGTTCGATCGGTGATTGTTTGATGTTGGAGAAAACAAAAATTCTTGATCTTGCTCTTACTCTTGATCTTGCTCCCTCAGCGAGTTTGTTTCGCATGAAATGGAGCCCCTGACACTCACCGTCCTTCTTCTCGCGGTTTTCGGCAGCGTCCTCCTCGCAACACGCAGGTCACGACGGCGACACTATTTGCTCCATTCTCCCGTCCCTGATTCCTGGCAGCAGGTCATAGACGAGCAATTCCCCCGCTCTAACCGTATCCCTCCAGACATAGGAAAGCGCCTCGTCGGCATCGCACGCATTCTTGCGGAGGAAAAGAACTTCGAAGCCTGTGGAGGATTCTCCGAAATCACGGAGGAAGTCAAAGCCCTGATCTGTCTCCAGGCAGCGATCCTTATTGTTAAGCTGCCCAAGCACAAATTCTACCCACGTCTGCAATCCATCCTCATCTACCCGGGGGCTTTTCACGACCGAGGACAACGTCGATTCGGAGTTTCCGAAGAACCCAGCCGAGGCAAACATCTTGGCGAATCGTGGCAAACCGGCTCGGTCATTCTCAGTTGGGAGAGTGTCGTCGCAGGCGCCCGGAACGACGACGACGGAATGAACGTGACGATCCACGAGTTTGCTCATCAGCTTGATCAGGTCAATGGAGCCGCTGACGGTGTTCCAATCCTGCGCAATCTCAAAGCCTACCGCCGCTGGGCCGAGGTATTCCAACGGAACTACGAAGAACACGTCGAGGATGTCGAGGACGGTCGTGGCGGAGAACCGCTCATAGACCCGTATGGAGCTACGAATCCCGCCGAGTTTTTCGCAGTGGCCTCGGAAACGTTTTTTGAAGAGGCGAAAGAGTTAGAGAAAAAGCATCTCGATTTGTATACGGAGTTGCGGGAATACTACGGAGTCAATCCGGCGGGGTGGTGATTGATAGGATACTTATCTACTTCGATTCCCTCATTCCACCGATCAATGAAGAGTTTGATTTTCTTTCTCCACGAATCATCCTCAGGATCTATCTCCACGAAATAGAAATGCTGCTCTACAAAAAGCAGAGCATATTGCTTTCCTTCTTCGCATTCGAAAACGCCAGAGAATTAGCGGATGCCCTACATGCGGTAGCTGGTGTTGAAGCGAGCTTCCGGCGAGCGATGCACCGGATCTGAATGGATAAATACCGTAAACCCCGGAGGGGCGATAGAGTGTTTCGCTTACCCTCCGCTGGAAAAAGGAGCCTTGCTCACTCCGTCAGCTTCTTCCGGCTCTCCTCCGAAAACTTCTCAATCGGATACTTGTAAACCGTCCCGTTCGCGAGCCGCAGCAATGCGACATTTCCATCCACTCGCAACAAAGTCGCGGTGATCGTCTTGCCTTCCACGTTCGTCCACTCCCGCGGCGTAGCTGGGGCGGTCTTCATTTCGGAATCTTCCTTTTTCTCTCCGCTGCCGGTATCTATATATCCAGGTTCGCCTGCTTTCGGCATGGTGCCTTCCTCGCCCTTTTCGCCATTGATTTCAGCTCCCTCGGCGATCCAGCGTTGCACGAGTTGAGTCTCTTCTGGGGTAAGGCGCTCACCTTTTCCCTTGGGGGGCATCGCGTCGTCATGATCGGCGGGGCGAAAAAGAGTGACGAAGAGATAGCTCGCATCCCAGTCACCCGGAACAACGATCTTATTCTTGCTCAGACGACCGTGAAAATGCTCAGGATCGTCAACCTTGAAGCCACCTTTTGCCTTACCCGACTCGTTGCTGTGGCAATCGGCACATTTCTCCACGAAAATCGGCATGATATCGTCTTCGTACTCGACGGCAAAGACCGGAGAAATCAGCAGCAGAGAAAAGAAAATCGCTTTCACAAAGAGGAATAACACACTGGTATTCATTCGTTACCGGCATTGGCCTTCGCCTTTGCCTCACGTCGCTTCACTTCCTTTTCAATCGACAAGAGCGTTGCGGGGATCGTCTTTTTCATACCTCGCTTTACGATGAATTGGGGAGCAAACGCACCAGGATCGATGTGGAGAGAATAAACCACCAGCAAATGCTCCGGGTCCGGGCCTTCGAAAATCCACCACGTCCCGATCACATTCCGGATTTCGCCTTTCACGAAAGTAAAATCGGCCCGCTTCATCGGCTGAAGCTTGTGCAAAAGGGTGTAGCGATAGGATCCCTTTGGGCCTCCCACATGCGTTTTCTGCACCACGACCATTTCGTTTTCGCCTTTCGAAATCACTTTCGACTCGAGAACGCCATCCAGAAATTTTTCGGCACCTTCCTTGTCGTGAATCACGTTCCAGATCATCTCTCGTGATCCGGCGAGCAGTTTTGCCATCGTCACGAAGCGCTTGTCGGTTTCCTCGGTTTCGTCTGGCCGCTGCGGGAGAAGTAACACTTCTCCCGCCCCGAGACGCTTTTTCGCCGCTTCGGAATATCCCGCATAAGGCTCGGATGCAAAGACCGGCAGGGACATCGCCAGAAGCGTCAGTTGGAGAGGAATTCGGATCATTCGACTCTCGTAACCCTAGCACTTTTCTGCACGCTGGGGCGAGTCGATTTTTCGTCGCGAAAGCGGACCAGAGACACGAGCACAAAGCTCAGGATTATCAGCAGATACCAGGCCCAGAATTTCTGAAAGCTGACCATCTCCCATCCGTCCTCCTGACCCGGATACATCCAGGCACGGGCGTAGGTTCCAATATTCTCCGCTCCCCAGATCGCGAGAGCCACGAAGGTCAGCCCTACGAGAATTGGGATGGTGCGGTCGCGTTTCCCCGTCCGAATGGTCAGCTGACAAGGGGCAAACATCACAACCGACGCAGCAATCAGAACCCATCGGATATCGACTGTGAAGTGGTGGGTGAAAAAATTTCCGTAGGCCAGCACCGCGAGGACCACGGTCATCCATACAGGTGGGTAATTCGTGAAGCGAAACTCAAACAATCTCCACGAGCGGGCGATGTAACTTCCCACGGCCGAATAGAGAAACCCGGCAAACATCGGCACCTGGTAGATTCGAAAGAGAACATTCTCATCCGGGTAAGCCCAGGAGCCAATTGCGGGGGATGTTTTGAACCACTCCATCAATGTCGCGAGAAAGTGGAAAGCTAAAATCACGATGATCTCGTCCTTGTGCTCGAGGCGGAAAGCAACCAAGGCAGCTTGCAGAGACAGCGCATAGAGGAAAAGCAGATCGGACCGGGAGAGATTTACATCCGGCAACCAGTAGCGAGTCAGCATGAGCCCACCCAGCAGGAAAATCCCAAAGAGACAGGCGAGAATCTGCGTTTTTCCAAACCAGAGCAGCTCATCGAAGGAAACAAGTGTGTCTGTGCGATCGCCATCGTTCATACCCCACCCTGCAGACCCAGTATGAATGGCGTATGAAGTGAAAATGAAATCGCCGTGAATCGTTTGTGAAGTGGCGAGGCTAGTTCCACACAGAGATAACGTCCCTGATGCCAACGAAGCAGCATACTACCCTGTAGAATCGTCGACCTGACAGGGTCAGGTGCTCGACTCAACCCTGTTTGATCGCGTTCTCCTGATCGGTTCGATGGGCTACTCCCCGCCCTTTGTCGGAATCTTCAGCCCGAGTTTTTTCAGCTTGGGGAAGAGGACGTTTTGGAGATAGGGATTGTCGGGATTCTCACGGGCGTAATTCTGGTGATACTCCTCAGCGAGGTAAAACTCCATCGCGGGTTCGATGGCGGTCACGATGGGATCATCAAATGCTTCCGCCGCGGTCAGCTCTTTAATCTTCTTCTCAGTCGCTAACTTCTGCATATCGTTCTCGTAAAAAACGACGGAACGATAGCGTATGCCGCGATCATAGCCCTGACGATTCAAAGTCGTTGGGTCGTGAAGCTCAAAAAATCGATCGAGTAACTTGTCGAAGGTCAATACCTTGGGATCAAAATAGACGCGCACCACTTCGACGTGCTTGGTCCGTCCTGAGCTGACCTTTTTGTATTCGGCAGTTTCTTTCGTATCTCCCATGTATCCCGAGAGGGTCGATGCAACTCCAGGTGTCTGATGAAAGAACTCCTCCACGCACCAGAAACATCCCGCGCCAAAGGTCGCGACCTGGACGTTGTCGGGAATTTCTTTCACATCGGGATTTTTTTCCGTGATTGGAGGAACCGCAGGCTCTGCCGAGAACGCCGGGAGAACTGCCAGGAAAAGATTGCAAATGGTAAGTTGAATCGCTTTCATACGTCGATAGATACTGTGCTTGGTAACCCGAAAGTCTCTCCGGTTCAAATTTTCCACAACGAAGATAGGGACGTGATCGGGCTCCTTTTCCTTGCATGAATTTCATTTCTGCACTCCTTGCCACTGCTTCGCTCGCCGCACTCCCGATCGGATCGGAATCGAAATGGCGAGTACTCTCAATTGATGGGACCGGACCCAACGAGGTCGCTTTCTCCGAGGAAGGCGTCGAGATTGCGATATAAAATTCCGCTTCGGCGCTGCTCTTTGTTTTCCCGAAACCCCGTGAAATAAGCGAATTCGCCGTAGCCGGGGCAACTGAAGGCACTCAGAAACAGATCGCCGACGCCAACTGAGAAAATGTGCGCGACGATCCCCTTCTCCGCGTTGGAGTGATCGAAACTGACAACCGAAAGCTGAATCCACTGGAAAGAATTGCAGCTCCCAGGTAGGTCAAGGAGTTAAAGAGCATGCTGGACGGGAGTTCGGAAGGCATCGCAAAAACTCACTGCTTTCACCTTCTCCCTCAGGAAGAATGGATCGGCGAGTCACGAGAAAAACCGAGCATCTCCCCGTTTCACGGAACCGTCGTTGCGACACCTCCGAAACAAGGGCTTTGGCATGGACGAGCAAGTTCGCGGAACCCGGCAAAGCGCGTGGATTCTGGGTGATTGCAGACGGCGACAACATGCAGTCGCAATTTACGACGACGATCAAGGAACTATAGATCGAGTATCCATAACGGGTGTATTAGCAATAACGTTTCACTTTCTTACCCGCCATCGCGCAAAAATCGGAATCGACAGACGGAAAAAAGCTATCGTATGGTCTGGATATTGCGGATCAATGTTCCCGCCTTCGCACCTACTCAGGGCGTGCTTTTTTCTCATTTTATCTCACTTCATCTCATGGCAGATACAGCAACTGAATCACAGGAGGAACTTGGTAGTTCCGACAAGGAAGTTATCGAAGAACTCAAACGCGCCTACGAGTCGATGCGCGAGCAACTCGGGCTTGTTATCGTCGGCCAGGACGAAGTTATTGAGCAGCTTCTCATTTCGATATTCTGTCGATCCCATGCGCTCCTGGTCGGTGTTCCCGGACTCGCAAAAACGCTGCTGGTCTCGACGCTTTCGGAGGTTCTCGATCTGGAATTCAAACGAATCCAGTTCACCCCGGATCTTATGCCTGCTGACATCACGGGAACGGAAGTTCTCGAGGAGGACATGAGCACCGGAAAACGGATCTTCAAATTCGTCCGTGGCCCGATCTTTGCGAACATGATTCTCGCAGACGAGATCAACCGGACCCCGCCCAAAACGCAGGCAGCTCTCCTTGAGGCGATGCAGGAGCACCACGTCACAATCGGAGAAGAAACCTACCCCCTGCCAGAGCCGTTTTTCGTGCTCGCTACGCAGAACCCGATCGAGCAGGAGGGAACCTACCCCCTGCCAGAGGCGCAGCTCGATCGATTCATGTTCAATATCCGGGTCGACTACCCAACGCCGGAAGAAGAGGAAGCCATCATCAAACGCGTCACGGGAACCTACAAGGCCAACCTTGAAGCTCAGCTCAGCGGAGAGGCTGTGCTGCGATTGCAGGAGGTCGTGCGCCGCGTCCCAGTCGCCGATCACGTCGTCGCTTACGCTTCGCAGATCGCGCGCGCCTCTCGTCCGAAAACAGAAGATGCTCCTGATTTCGTCCGCGAAATGGTCGCATGGGGTGCCGGGCCACGGGCCGGAATTTACCTGATCCTTGCTGCCAAGGCCCGAGCGATTCTCCAGGGGCGCTACCACACAACGACGGCCGATGTTCGCGCTGTCGCATTGCCTGTGCTTCGCCACCGCATTCTCACAACTTTCAATGCCGAGGCCGCCGGAGTCACCAGCGATGACATCGTGAATCGCCTCGTCGAAACTTTCCAGCCGAGCGCTGATCTCGATATCTGATCATCCCGGATTTCGACCGATTCTTTCTCATGTCGGAAACGACCCAGCCCTCCTTCAGCGAACTCCTTCCTCCCGAGATCATTAACATGATCGGGCGCCTGGAGTTTTTGGCGCGCAACGCAAAAGAGGGAACCATAAACGGGCGCCATACGAGTCCGCACAAAGGTTTCTCAGTCGAGTTTGCTGAGCACCGGCAGTATGTTGCAGGTGACGATCTTCGTAATCTCGACTGGCGAGTTTACGGAAAAAGTGATCGTTACTACATTAAGCAGTTCATCGAAGAGACCAACATGCGCGTCACCCTCCTGGTCGATGCTTCCGGGTCGATGAACTACTCCGGCGACGCAGCAACGAGCCTCGGGGGAAAGGAAAATCTCTCCAAATTTGAATATGCTCGTTATCTCGCCGCCGCTCTCAGCTATCTGCTGATCCGCCAACAGGATGCCGTCGGACTGGTTACTTTTGCCGAGGAAGTGGAGACCTATCTTCGCCCCGCCGCGAAGCCAAGCCAGGTTCGGACTATTCTCGAGGAACTCTCCCAGACTGAACCCAGTGATGATACTCGCTGCGCGGATACCTTTCACCAAATCGCCGAGCAGATACCGTCGCGTGGTCTCGTCATCGTAATCAGCGATCTTTTCGATGATGCAGAAGCGATCAAGAACGCGCTTCATCACTTCCGTTTCAAAAATCATGAACTGGTTGTTTTTCACCTGATGGCCGAGGAGGAGATAACCTTCCCCTTCGAGAGGTTCGACGACTTCAAGTGCCTCGAAGTCGAAGGTCGACGACTCAATATCGATCCATCGACAATTCGAGCTTCTTACCTCGACCGCGTTTCTGCTCATTTGAAAGCGATCGAACTGGCCTGTGGTCAAATGGAAGCCGACTACGTCCCAATAAACACCAAGACTCCCGTTCCCGAAGCCCTCTTTACTTATTTCTCGCAGAGAAAAACGTGATCAGCATTTCAAGTTCCAAGAATCCCTCACTGTGCTTTTTCTCAATACAATACTTTTGCTTGGCGCGCTCGGAATCACCATTCCGATCATCATTCATTTGCTGAATCGACGGTCGAACCGAATCGTTGATTGGGGGGCGATGAATTTCCTTCTCGAGTCACTCGCGATTCGGAATCGGAGAATCCAGCTGGAAGAGGCGCTTCTCATGGCGACGAGGTGTCTGCTTGTCGGGTTGCTCGCGCTTGCCCTGGCACGACCGTTTATCCCGCCTGGATCGAGCGTTCCATGGATCGTGATCCTGCCCCTTCTGCTGCTTGCTGTTGTCGGAATCGGTGTTGCTGTGGTTCTCCACAACGAACCGAAATGGCGCCGGTGGATCGGCACTATTTCCGTTCTACTTTTGCTAGCCTGCGTTGCCCTGATCCTGTTCGAAAAGCACCTCAATCTCTCGCGTTTCACACCAGGATCACGACAGGACGTGGCTATCATCATCGACGCTTCGACTTCTATGTCCGTCGCGTCACATGGCGAAACAAACTTTGACCGAGCTGTCGAGGAGGTGCGCACCATCATAAAACGGGCTCCGCGCGGTCACGCATTCAGTCTGATTCTCGGCGGCCCATCCCCCACGGGAGTCGTCCTCGATCCGACAACAGATCGCGCTGAACTGGAAACGGCTCTCGATCAGATGGAAGAACTCGACGGCGCGATGGCGACCTATCAGGCGTTTACCCTCGCCTCACTCAGCCTTGCGCGGGGGGACAACCCCGCGAAGCAAATAGTTATCCTGACCGATGAACAAAACGTGGGATGGGAAATTGGAAAAAGCGGACGATGGAACTTTCTTCGCGACGCATTCAAAAACCTTCCTTCGGAGCCGCAGGTCATGCTTCGAAAGCTGCCCTTGCCCGACTACATCCGGAACATTGCGGTCACGGAAGTGCATCTATCCCGCGATATTGTCGGGGTTGATCGACCCGTTGAGGTTTCAGTGACGGTGGAAAACACCGGCAACGAAGCTGTCACTCCCGGAGCGCTCATCCTTACTGTCGACGATGGTCGCGAATACCGTGATCAGTCATTGGGACAGATCCAGCCAGGCGAACGCCAAACGGTAAAGTTTTCGCACCAGTTTTCAGGATCAGGAGCTCACTCGCTCTCGGCAACTCTTGAGGTCGAAGATGATATCGCCACAGACAACACCGGCTACTACGCCACGAATGTGGCGGATGTACTGAAGGTTCTCATTGTCGATGGCCGCCCCTCGTCTCGCCCCTTTGATCGCGCTTCCGCATTCGCTGCCGTTGCTCTGGCGCCGTCGGCACTCACGCTCGACCCTTCTCTCGATGCGAACCGCCCCAGCGTCAGCGATGAGGCTGCTGACGATTTCGAAATGGACTACGATCCGACGCTCGACTCGATCCGCTTTCTTGTTGAACCGGTTGTGATGGATGCACCTGAGATCGGGACGGTCAGTGACTTCAGCGAATTTGACGTTGTGATCCTCGGAGATGTTCCGCGCCTCCCGGCGAAGAGCTTGGCAGCGTTAGTTAATTTCACCGAACGAGGCGGCGGACTCCTCGTCACGGCGGGTAGCAAAGCGCAGGCTGACTTCTACAACGGATGGAAAACAGAAAGTGGGATCCCGTTCCTCCCTGCCACTTTGGAAGCTACTCCGAAGGTAGCCGAGTCAGGTTCCGGCTTCAGGCCCTCAGCGCAAACCCTAACCCACCCTGCTTTGGCAAAGGTCGCCGATCCAACAAAGAGCGATTTTGCCTCTGCCAGTTTTGAGACCTACCGACGCCAGGAGATTCCTGAAGAGCTTACCAAAGAAGCTGTCGTGGGGGCGCGGCTAAACAATGGTGACATCCTCCTTTCCTCGCGTGAGTTTGGCACCGGCGAAGTTGCGCTGATGAGCATTCCGCTCGACCTCACAGCGGGCAACTTCGTGACGCGACAGGCCTTTCTCCCCTTTCTCCACGAACTTGTTTACCACCTCGCCGACCCGGCATCCTATCGGCTGAATCTCGATCCAGGATGGGAAGTTTCGGTAGGATTGACTGGCTCGAGCGGTCGCGCCATCGGACAGGGGCTGATGGGGAACTACTACGCTTCGCAAAATGCGGAGTCTCCAGTATTCACACGACGTGACGAAGCGATTCAATTCAATTGGCTCGCCGGAACGCCCGCACCGGGCATCCCGGCTGACAATTTCAAGGTGGAGTGGAAAGGCAGCCTGCAGTTTCCGCGCTCTGATCGCTACACCTTTTCGATGGAAGTTGACGACCAGGCTGAGCTCTGGATCGCCGGAAAAAAGCTCGGTGACTTCAACTATCCGGGGGGCACGAAAAAGTGGAATCAAAAGGTCGAAGCAGAAAAGTGGTACGACTTCCGTCTTGTTCTCCGGGAAGGCGGCGGCGACGCGAAAGCAATTCTCTACTGGCAGAGCGAAAAGACACCACGCGAGATCATCGCGCCTCAACACTTCCAGGCATTTGCTCCGCAAAACGCCAACCAGGGCGACTCGCAGCTCACCCAGTATAAAGTCGCCGGACCTGGTAACCGCCCTCGCACCGCAACGCTCGATACTACCGATGGAGGATCCGTCCTCAAACTCCAGGGCGAAATTTCCTCGGGGCTTTACCGCCTCGCTATTCCTGAAGATCAGGCTCCTTATTTCACCGACTTCCTGCGCGATAACAGCCTCGAAATTCCATTCACTGTAAAACGCGACACCGCGGAGAGCCACCTCGTGAAACTTTCCGAGTCCGACTATTCTTTCCTCGCAAATTTCATCACCCTTTCCCAACCACAGACTCTCGAGGACCTGATCGGATTTCTGAACGGGAATCAGTTTGGACAGGAGCTGTGGAAGTATCTCGCGATTGGAGCTTTCCTGTTCCTCCTCATTGAAATTGCCCTCTCCCGCTGGATCGCTCACAGCCGCCGGATGGGAGAAGAAATCACAATCCATTTTGAGTCGAAAGACGCTCCGAACGACGCATTTCGTGACCAATTGGTCAAAATGGGAAGAGCCTAATTTAGCAGCCAGACCGTGAATCCAGAAGACTACAGCAGAGACGATATCGTCACCCAGCTGAGCCCTGCTCTTGCCGCAGTCCTAGCCACAATCGCTTTACTCGCTTGGATCCTGACGGTGATTGTGCGGGGGAGATTCCCCCAGGTGATGCCGATCTGGGTTGGATTCGGCTTCGTTTTGGCAGGCCTCACAATCTGGCTGACTCTCCAATTTCTCTCCAGCTTTCTCTCACTGGCCACATCCTGGCCACTGATCGCGCTTACGATCGGTGGTGGTATTGCCGCCGAGCTGCTTGTCGGGTTTTACCAGTTTGAACGAACTCTCGTTTCGAAGTCTCGTGGCCGCTGGCTGCTTGGCCTACGCCTTGCCGCACTGGCAGTTCTCCTCCTCATTCTCGCGCAGCCAGTTCGATCCTTTCTCGAATCGCGCGAAATCGAACGCGATGTGGCCATTCTCATCGACGAATCAGACTCGATGCTGCTTTCTGACCAAAGACTTTCCTCAACCGAAGCGCTTGACCGTGCCGCGCTCCTTGGGTTGGAAGAAGTGGCTAATCGCCCTGCCTTTCAGGAAGTCACCACTCGCACGGCGTCGCTATCGCGCCAACTGCAGGCGGAACGGGAGTCGCTCCAATCAGGACCAAATGCAAAGGCTGGACTCGAAACTCGAGCGGCCCTTCTTCCCGAATTTTTCGAAGGTGTAGAACAAGACAACCAGGATCTTGTCACCCTCCTGACAAGCATTCGTCAGCTGGAGATTTCCGGCGAGGTAAAAATTCGCGTGGAAGACTACCTCAAGCGCAGCCGCGACGGACTCTCCCGAATTCTCGAAGCAGCCAAATCAGCTTCCGAGTCAGCCAACGCCGAAGAGCTGATTCGACAGCTGGAGCTGGCTGAAAAGGAGATCGGCGAAATCTCCAATACGCTGGAACAGACCGCGATAAAAGCGGATGGCGACTTTCTATCTTCTCTCAAAAAACCAGCTCGCGATCGTGTCTCCGAAGCAGCTGGCACATCACGCCTCGAGTTGGCACGAGCGGCCCTAGACTTTCCCTTACCGCCAGCGCAGAGCGATGCCGAATCTAATTTTGCGACTATTCCCTTCATCGAGCGGCTCAAGGAGGACTACAATCTTCGCTACTTCCGTTTCGCCCGCGATGTCGAGCAAATCACCATGGGAGAGGATGCGGAGAACAGCTGGGAAGGCGAGATGGCAAGTGATCCGGCAGCGGCGCAGACGGACATGACGAGCGCGCTCGAATATGTTCTCGAAAATACCGCTCCCGAATCACTCGCAGGCGTTCTTATGCTCACTGATGGTCGCCACAACGGAGGTAGCTTGCCGGAGGACAGCCTTCGCCAACTCGCCGTGCAAAACACGCCCCTTTCTGCTGTTCCAATCGGCGGCCGACTCGGCCCTGTCGACATTTCTCTACTTCATGTCAAAGCACCGGAATCCATCTACCTCGACGATCGAGTTGTCGTAGCAGCAGAAGCAAAAATCGACGGTCTGCTTGGAGAGAAAGTAACAGCGGAATTACTTTGCAACGGCGAAGTCGCCGATACCATCGATATCGACATCACCGATGTGAGCTTCCGAACCGAACTTCGCTTTGTGCACCGCCCTGAAGAAAAAGGCATTCTCGATTATCAGATTCGACTGAAACCGGATGAGCGGGAGATTTTCCAAACCAACAACGAATGGGATTTCAAAGTCGCCGTCACCGACGACCGGACCAACGTTCTCCTCGTCGACGGATTCCCCCGCTGGGAATTCCGCTATTTGCGAAATCTTTTCTACGGCCGAGACAAATCCGTGCACCTGCAATATGTGCTTCTCGATCCCGATGAAGTGCATCGCGGACGCCGCCCCGAAGATATCGCCGCAAGTGCTTCCCGTCCCTTCGGAGAAGCCGAAGCGACAAACCTGCCTGCGAGTCCGGAAGAATGGGGCCTATTCGACGTCATCATTCTTGGCGATTTCTCGCCAACCTCACTCGATCAGGAAGACTGGAAAGCAATCGAGGAAACGGTCACCAAGCGAGGCGCGCTTCTCGTCTGCATCGCCGGACCTCGGCACATGCCTCACGGATTTAATTACGAGACATTCCAGGATCTTCTCCCGATTACCTACGAACCGAGCAAATCGACACGGATGGAGAGCCCGGAACCTGCCTTCCAAATTGAGTTAACCAGTCCGGGCCAGACTCATTCTGTCACGTCGCAGTCGACGAGCCGCGCGTTAAACCAAGAACGCTGGGCCGGATTCCAGCCGATGCGGTGGCGCTTCCAGCACAGCGGAGTCAAAGAAACCGCAGAAGTTCTCGCCTATGCACAGGCCTCAGGAATTCCGGGGCTCAGTCAGGCTTCGGCACCAGATGGCTCCCCCGGCTCCGTCGAAGCTGCTCTCGAACAGCTTGCAAACCGCAAGCAGGTCGAGCAGGATAATGCCGTTATCACGACGATTCGGGCGGGCCTGGGAAAAGTACTCATGTTGAATTTCGATCAGACCTGGCGATTTCGATACGGAGTAGGTGACACGTATCACCACCGCTTCTGGGGACAGGTGACACGCTGGGGAGCTGGGAAAAATTTGAGATCCGGAAACGAACTCGCACGACTCGGATCGGATCGGCTCAGCTACACCCCGAGCGATGCTATTGAAGTTTCGGCCAAGCTTCTCGACTCCGACCGCCGCCCAATCACCGACTCCGAAGTGGAAGTGGAAATCTGGAAAGATGGGGAACGCCTCTCGCGTCAGAAGATGAGCTATCGCACTGACTCATCGGGCATCTACGAAACCAGCCTAACAGGACTTCGAAGGGAAGGCGAATATTCGCTTAAACTCGCTGGTGAATCAGTCGATCAGGCCATTGGAGCAAACCCCGACGGTCCTGACGCCATCGAGACTCAGATTCTCGTCGTATCAACGCGCAACCCTGTCGAACTCGCTGAACTGACCGCAGATCGAAACTTTCTCAACCGAGCCGCGACCATGACTGGTGGAAAGGTCGCTGAGCTCAGCCAACTCGAAACCCTCCTCACCTCTTTTGGATCACCAAAGGAAATCCTGACAGAACGACGAAACGTGAACCTCTGGGACACATGGCCCCTCCTACTCAGCTTTCTCGGCCTCCTCACCTCGGAATGGATTTTGCGCCGCCGCAGCGGACTGGTCTGATTCCCTCAACCTCGCCCAAAGAAAGATCATGAATACTCTCGAAGCAGCCTTCGGCCAACTTCCGGAACCGATCCTGAACAAACTGGATTTGATGATCCGGCGAATTCGGCGACTCCTTTTTCTGCGTGGGCTTTTTGCAACACTCGCAGTCGCTTTTGGTTGTCTGCTCGCGATCATGGCGATCGATGCGGCTTTCACCCTCTTTTCGACCACATCGCGGTGGATCCTCAGCCTTACCGGGCTGGCAATTACCGCAATTGCTGCCTGGTGGTTTCTCGCCCGCCCCCTTTCCCGTCGCTTTACCCTGACGCACATGGCGCGGATCCTCGAAATCCGACACCCGGAACTGCAGGAGCGAATTTCCACGGCAGTCGAACTTCTCTCCAGCGATGATCCGGAGTCGATCAAGGGATCGGAAGAACTCATTTCAGCCGTGGTCGATTCAGCCGTCGACGATGTCGAAACGGTCGATCCTAACACCGAATTCAAGCCTGCCAAGACAAACAGGTATCTACTTATTGCAGTCGTTTTCGCTTCCATCATTGCAGCTACCTTGCTGATCTGGCCCAAGCAATCCTGGACACTGATGACGCGAGCACTGGCACCCTTTCTCGACATTGGAAACGCCTACGCTGACTCGCTTGTGATCGATCCGGGAGATGTTCGGATTGCCAAAGGCAGCACAATTACTGTCGAAATGAGCGTCGGTCACAAGCGCCTTCGTCGCGCCGAGATTCGGAGGCTACAGGGAGATGGCAAAGAGTCTATCGAACGAATGACTCTGATCGGCGAAGAGGACGACGGCACAAAGCATTTTTCCCTCACCTTCCCGAATGTAGAAGAAGGTTTTCAATATCGAGTTCGTGCCGGAGCTGCCCTCAGCCGCTACTTCACCGTAGAAACAGTCGAGCCACCCGTCGTCGACGGGCTCACGATCCGCTACGACTACCCGGAATACACGGGACTCAATTCCAAAACCGAACAAACCGAAACCGGAGAAATTCGAGCAGTCAATCACACCCGGGTAACTCTGACGGCTGTGGTCAACAAGCCTGTCCAGAGTTCCAAGATGATCCTCAACTCGTCGCGGGAAATGCCGGCACCGACCGTGAATGGCAACGAACTCTCCTGGAAATTCGAACTTCTCGCCGGAATGAATGGCAATTGGCACTTGGAGCTTTCCGATCTTGATGGATTCTCCAATTCACCGATCTCATTCCCGCTCGAGGTCCTACCAGACAAAGCTCCAACCGTTCAGATCACCCATCCGATTCTGCGGGAGCTCAGTTTGAGGCCGACCGAACAACTCGACATCGCCGCCGACGTTACCGAGGATTTCGGATTTTCTGATGTCGCGCTGATCATCACCCCCGATGGCGCTCCCGAATCACTGGAACAAAAACAGAAACTCCCAACTTCTATCGCGGGCCCCGGAGCCTACGCTTCCACAGCCCGACTCGACCTCGCCGCCCTGCGGATTCGCCCCGAGCAAAAGCGTCTCGCCGTGCAAATGCGTGTAAGCGACAACCGCCCCGAAGACTACGACGGACCCGGAGTTGGCTTCAGCGAAACGATCTACATCAACATCAGCAAGAGCGCCAAATCACTTGCTGACCAGGCGATCGACCAGCAGAAGAAAGAGGTGCGGGAAAATCTCGAGGAAGCCAAGCGCGAACTGGAACACGCCCGAGACGATATGCGACGGGTCGAGCAGGAAGTAAGCCGGTCCGACGAAGTCAGCCCCGAGGCACGCAAGCAGTTGGAAGAATTTTCCCAGCGAACCGAAACGGCCCGTGACCGACTCGATGAGGTCGCAGCAATGCTCGATCAGGGATTGTTTCAGGAGCAATCAGACACAGCTGAAAAGCTCGCCAACGAAACCATCGCAGAAGCGCGGGAAAAAGCAGATCTCGTCCCCATGACCGACGGCCGCAAGGAGCGGCAGAAGGAAGCGAACCAAGCTCGCCAGAAAGTGGAAGAAGCCATTCGAGAAATCGACAAGCTTTCCCGTTCCATGCGCGAAGCGGATAAGGATTACGAAGCGATTTCCAAGCTGAATGACATCGCCAATAAACAGCAGGAGCTGGCCATGCAGGCCGATCAGATGGCAGAAGAAGCACGCCAGAAAATGCAGGAAGCGCGGCAGAATGCTGACGAACAGGCCGCAAAGCGACTGGAGCAGCAACAGCAGCAGCAGATGGATCGCTTTCAGGACGAGCAGAATCGAGTTCAGCAGGAATTGGGACAAATGCTGAAAGACAATGCCGCTGCGTTGAATGAAATTCTAGCAGAACAACAGGAGGAGGCATCCGCGCTTTCTGAAGAAGCCGCCGGTCTCGCGGAAGAACAGAAAGAGCTCCGCGAGATGAACCAAGCTGTTCTACAAGCTAAAGACAAGAAAAAGGAAGCTTTGAAAAAAGAACTCCTCGAACGACTTGAAGAAGAGCAGGCCAAACTGGCCGAAGAAACTTCCCGAACGGCTCAGCAGGAAGCAGCAAACGAGGAAAGCCAGAGTCAATCGGAGCAATCCTCGCAATCCGAACAGGCAACTCCGCAAATGGCGAATGCGGATCAGCAGCAATCTGAAAACGCAGGTGAAAAGTCCGACCAGTCGCCATCAGCCGGAAATAATGACTCGTCGCAGCCGGAAAATGCATCAAATCCAAATGCAACGCCGCAGAATGCGGAAGGAGAAAACGCAGAAGCTCAAGCTCAAGGCAATACCGAAAAAAAGATGCCGCAGACTCCCGCCGAGCAGCTCGCCGAAGCCGCCCAACAAGCTTCAGAAGCCGCCGAGCAACTCGGAGAAGAAAATCTCGAAGGTGCCTCGGAGTCCGCATCGCAAGCCAGCGAAACGCTCGCAGAAGCAGCGGAACAAAGCAGCCAGGAATCTTACGAACCCTCCAGCGAGGAACGAGGACAGGAAGGCGAGATGGCTTCTGCAGAGAATCAAAGTGGAGAAAGCGGCCAGAAAGATTCCTCCCAGCAAGCAGCAGCCTCAGAAAGCGAACAGTCTCCATCCGACGGATCAGCCGAGGGCGACCAAGGCGAGCCCGGATCTCCCCCTGCCAGCCCGGAAGAATTGGCGGCCCGACAAGAAGCACTCGCTGAGCAAATTGAAGCAGTCAGACAAGGCCAACTCCAGGAAGCGCTCGCGATGATGGAAGAGGAACTCGCTGCTGAAGCTGCTGAACTACAGAATCAGGCCGAAGCCTTTGAGGAGGCGATGAGCAATCTCTCTCAACGTAGTGCCCAGTCCGGCGCTGATCGAGCAGAGCAGGCATTGCAACGCGGCTCGGACAAAGCAAGCGACGCAAGTCAGCAAATGGCTCAGGCTCAGCAGCAACAGTCAAACGCCGAGCAGCAAGAAACCGTGGAAGAAGGCGAACTTGCAAACGACGCCCAGTCATCCATGCGGCGGGGTCAGAGTGAGCAGCAGCAATCTCAAAATCACCTGAGCCAGGCCGCGCAAGCCATGGGGCAGACTTCTCAAGCGATTGGAAAGACCATGCAGGGTCTCGAGCCTTCCGATGCTGACGAGAGAATTGCCGACAGCAAGGACCTCGCAAATGGATTTGAAGAAATGGCTGAGTCAGCCCAATCACAGGACGCTCAGCAGGCGGCGCAAAAGTCGCAAGAGGCTGCCAACGCAATGCAACAACTAGCCCGCACCGCGATGTCGAAGCTGGGTCAGCAGGGCAATACCCCTCCCGGCCAGCAAGACCAGCAGCCACAGCCTCCGCAGGAACTTACCGGTGATCCGACTTCGGAAGAACTCAATGAAACCGGACTGAAGGCTGCCGATGCAAACGGCAACGGCGTTCCGCCCGAACTGCAACAACTCGGCATCAGCGTAGAGGATTGGGCACGCTTCAAAGGAGCCCTCGTTGGCGGTAATGCCACTGCCATCGAAACGGAATTGCCAGCCGAATACCGTGAATTGGTTGGCCGCTATTTTCAGGTCATCGCGAAGGAAGCTGGAAAGAAAAAATGAAGACAATCATTTCTCCTATTCTCTTTCTTTCCGTCACTCTCTTTCCCCACTCGCTGCGGGCACAGGGGGACGAGGCACTCTCCAATTCGGTTTTTCAAAAACACCGCACAGGCGTCGAAAGAGCTGTCGACCGGGCACTTACCTACCTGGCGTCAAATCAATCAGCAGAGGGAACCTACAATGATTCCTACGGCCGATCTGTCGGGGTCGTATCGCTCGTTGGAATGGCCTACCTCTCTGCCGGATACACTCCTGGATACGGGGACTATTCTGAAAATCTAGATCGCTGTATCGACTACGTTCTGAACAGTCAGCGGCCCAACGGCCTCCTCGATGAAGGGGACTCCGGTCACGGTCTGATGTATGCTCACACCATCGCGACACTTTTTCTCTCCGAGTGCAGCGGGATGGTTGATCCTGAGACACAAGACAAGCTTTCCCCAGTTCTCGCAAAGGCGACCAAATTGATTCTCGAAGCACAGTCCGTCCCGAAAAATGACAAGCACCAGGGCGGCTGGCGCTACAAGCCTGATTCCCGCGATTCGGATTTGTCCTGCTCCGGTTGGGCACTGATGGCTTTGCGATCCGGCAAATTGAATGGAGCTCCGATTCCTGACAAGGCAATCAAGGACGCTGTCGGATACGTTTTGAAAAACCACGACCAGGAATCCGGCCGCTTTGGCTACACGGATCCCTGGGGACACTCGGAAACACTAACAGGTTGCGGCCTTCTCTGCCTCGAACTCAGCGGATTTCACGGTACCGAATCCACATTTCGCGCCGGTGAATACGTTCTCCAGCATCGAATGAAAATCGTAAACAATGCCCACGAATACTACGCGAACTATTACAATTCCCAGGCAATGTTCCAGTTGGGAGGGCGCTACTGGGAGCAGTATGCTGATTGGATGTATGGAGAATACATTCCCAAGCAGCAATCCAACGGCTCATGGTCGAACGGTCGAAACGGCGGCACCTACGGCACATCAATGATGGTCCTTTCCTTCACCGTGCCTTACCGTCAACTCCCTATCTACCAGCGGGACGAAACTGTCGACGAGACCCCCTGACGCTTTCGCTTAACAAAGCCACACTTTTTCTCCCATGGATTTCCGTTGGCTCGGCAGAGTCGATTACAATGAGGGCCTCGACCTTCAAAACACCCTTGTGTCGGAGAGGCAGCAGGGTTTGATCGGTGACACAACCCTGTTGCTTGAGCATGATCCTGTCTACACGATTGGTCGTACCCGTGATCGATCCAGCCTCCGTGAAACCGATGCTCTCCCCCACCCAGTCGTCGAAACAAATCGCGGAGGCCAGGCCACCTACCATGGCCCCGGGCAGCTTGTCGGATACCTCATTCTCGATCTCAACAGCTACGGACGAGATCTACACACCTATCTTCGGCAAATTGAGTCTTTTCTGATCGACTTCGCCGACAGTCTTGGTATTGAATCCACTCGCCGCGAAGGGCTCACGGGCACGTGGGTGGAGAATCGAAAAATGGCCTCGATCGGAGTTGGGGTTAGAAAGTGGATCTCCATGCATGGATTCGGACTAAATGTGACGGAAGACCTCAGCGGATATCAAGCGATTACCCCGTGCG
>Ga0181573_10000768_pt1 | contig 33090 bp, 20 predicted proteins | sample 101ome_25_FD_148643 | JGI IMG/M metagenome (GOLD analysis project Ga0181573, IMG submission 148643) | Coastal salt marsh microbial communities from the Groves Creek Marsh, Skidaway Island, Georgia - 101409BT metaG (spades assembly) | ecosystem: Environmental > Aquatic > Marine > Intertidal zone...
CCCGCGAATCGTGCTCCGCGTGCGCGCTCTCGTCGATCGCCCGCTGAACCTCCGATTTCGAGTGCACCGTGCCGAAATGCCTGTCCTCGTCCTCGTCCTCCGAGGGCTCGCCGGGGTCATCCTCCGCCACCTTCGCGGCCGCGATGGTCGCCTTGAGCTTCTGCAGCTCGGCTTCCGCCGCCGCAGCCTCCACCTCCTCCCTCGCGGTCGACTCCCTCACCACCTGCGCGGCTTTCGCCACGAGCGAATCCGCTCGTCTCAACGCGAGGTCGAGTTCCCTGCGGTCCCCCTCCGGAAGCGCCCTCGCCGCGTTGATGACCGCGATCGTCTGCCTCGCCGCGGACTTAAGCGCCTCCAGCTTCATACCCGCGGGAGTGGGAGTTCGCGCGGGTGCTCGCGTCGTGCTCGCGTCGTTCAAACTCGCGTCGTTCGCCCGTTTCCCCCCGCCGTCGTCGGCTCCGAAGATTCGGCCGACGCGCTCTCGATCCGCCGCCGCCGCCGCCAACTCCTTCTCCATCAGCGATCGCTCCGTTCGCATCCCCGCGATCTCCCGTTCCTTGTCCCTCAAAACCTGGCGCAAGGCGTCGAGCTCGTCCTCGTACGCGTCCGTCGAATCGTCCGTCGAGGCGTCTGGAAGCCGTCTGGAACCCGTCCGGCCACCGTCGCCGCTCGCGCCGTCGCCGCTCGCCCTCGACGGCGCTGGCCACCTGCTGCGCGACGCGTACCGCCCGTTGATGAGCTCGGATCCGCCGACGTCGGGCGCGGCGGTGGTCGACGCGACGAACCCCGTCGCCGCGCCGCCGTTCACCGCGTCCTCCCCTTCGTCGTCGTCGTCGTCCGCGGCCGCCGTGAGCGAGTCGTCCAGGGGCTGGTACCTGACCCGGAGTCGAACGAGCTTTGCGGTTGGGACGTCGAGCGGCGGGAGCACGTCTACGGGCGCCTGCGTCTCGCCCTTATCGCCCTTATCGCCCTTACCGGCCTCGCCCCTCTCCGCGGCTTTCTGCTTGTACCCGCTCACGACCGCGCCGGGCACCTTGGACACCCCACCAAAACCCTCCCGCCGCACCGTCTTGTACCCCTGAACCACGCCGCTCGCGGATTTCGAAAAGACGCCCCCCACGCCGCGGCCGACGCCCTTGACCCCGCCCCACACGCGACCGACCAGCCCGCGCGATTCGCCGTCGCCCCCCGCGCCGCCGACGGACTTGATGTCCGCGCCAACCGGCGGCTCGAGCTCCGCGGCGACGGGAACGGGTCCCCACCGCGTCGAGACCGACGCCGCGAGATCCGCTGATGCGTCGTCGCCGCCCTTGCTCGCCGCGGCGCGAACCGCCTGCGCTCGAAGGTCGTCGAGAACCACGGATGCCTCGCCGTCCAACACCTCGGGTCGGACGATCTTGCCGGTGTCCTCGTCCACGACCGCTCGCGTGTACCACCGCACGCACAGCAGCTGCGCCTTCGGGTCCTCGACCGGCAGCGTGATCTCCTTGCTGCTGAGCATGCCTCCTCCGGGTAAGGCTTTCACCCTAGCCTCGCTCTGGTTTTTGTCCACGAGGAGGTCCGCGACGGGCCAGCGGACTTGGAGGCCGACCTCGCCGGGGTTCACCGCGGCGCCGTCGTGCCCGACGACGGTGATGTGTAACAGTCCCGCGGTGGGTTTCTCGGCGTCCTCGTCCACCGGTAAAGTGTAACCGGTGCCGGGAATGGCGACGGTGATGCACCGCGGCCACACCATCCACGACGCAATGAGCGCCAAGATGTACTGCTTGAGCGGCGCCTTCAGTCCGGGGACTAAGGTGACGTCGCCGCCCACGACGCGCAGGTCGAAATCGAGCGCCGGTTCCTCCATGAGCGCGATGGTCAGGGCGCCGAAACACGGAAACACCCCGAGCAACGGGGCGAATATCAGCCTGAGCGTAAACGAGCACTCAAACTCTGTGAGCGACACGGGCACCGAGAGCGAGTCCTGCGCGGCTCTCACCCCCAAGACCACGTCCGGGTCTCCCGCCCAGAACACGCGCAGGTCGATCTCCACGCTCCCGTCGCCGGTGGTTTCGTACACCTTGACGCCCTCGAACCGCGCGGGGATGTTGCCGAAGGAGAATCGCTCGAACGAGAGGGTGGTGAGGAAAGAAGGTCGTGTGGCTTTGAGAATCGGGTCCAGCGCGGCGACGATCACGTTACTCGTCGCCTGGTCGAGGTACGGCCACGCCGCGGCGAGGACCTTGTTCAGCCAGCCCGCGCGCTCCACGTCCCTGAACGCGAGCCACGCGGGGAGTTCACCCACCAGCTCCTGTATCTCCGACTCGTCCAGGGTGGCCAGATCCGCCAACGCTTGCCTCGACGCCGTCTTCTCTTTTCCCTTTGATTTTTTGCTCTGCTGCCAACCCATGAAGAAGCCCGAGGCGACGGCGCCGCCGCCGAAGCCGAGCACCGCGGCGCCGAGCTCGCCGAATAGGGGTTTGACGAAGGCGACCACGGCCGCGGCGACCTGCTCGGGAAGGCTCGGGCCGTCCTTGGCGGCCAGGATATCCTCTCCGATGCCGGCCAGCGTCGTCGTCGTCGAAGATGGCGCGTCCGCGGCCGGGTCGGGAGCGTCCTCGACGGTGAGAAAGCGGAACGCGTCGCCCGCGAGCGTGATCTCCGCCCGCTCTCTCTCGCCGGCGTCGCCCGATCCGTAGCGCTCGCGCGGGTCCGGGGCGGCGCGCGCGCTACCGGAAGACGCGGAGGGGAGCGGAGGGGCCCCGGTCGCGTCCGTCGGCGCGTGCGCGCTCCCGGGACTCGCGAGCGCGGACGCCGGGCCGACGAGCGTCGCCGCGAGCGCCGCGCCCACCGCGACGCGCCGCCCGCTCGTGTCACGCGCCGACGCGGCGTCATCTTCGTCGCGCTCCCCGCGTGAAGCCCCGACGACGACGACGACGCGCGCTCCGTGTCGCCTCGCTCCGTGCCTTTCCGTTGCGGCGATTCTGACGAGTCTCGGAGTGGACCGGGTCGTTCGTGGGGCTCGGACCTCGCGTCGCCCGGATCCGCTCGATGCGCGGGCGCATGTCGATGAAAACGCCGCCGGCGACGCCATCGCGCCTCGCCGCATCCTCGCTCGCGGCGCGCGATGCGCCGCTCCGAGTGTTAACCTCCCTCGCAAAATTGGCCAAAAGCGCACTTTTGCACCGTCAGCGTTTCGTCCTGACCGAAAGCTGTGTGCAATTAAATAAATGCTAAGACAAACTTGAAAGATCCGAGAAAAAAGATGTGCGAATCATCATAGAACTTGCGCTTTCCACAACCATCGCCCGAAGACTCTCAATATAATTTCGATGAAAACCATCGAGGAGGGCTCGGGAGACTTCACAACGAATCGCAATCGCCGCGATTTTGAAAGAACGGTCTCTGTTTGCCAAAACTTGCCAGGCCGACAAGATATTCCGGAAACGTGGTCAAAATCGCGGTACGAGCCTAAATGCCCATAGGTTCTGGCTGCTGGAAAATTGGCTGCGCTGGCATGGCGGCGGGAAAAATATTTTTCACCGTGCATTTCAAACGCCTGGTTTCAAACCGTGCTTTCGATTGGAAGATTCACTGAAGACCAGTGAAAGGCGTGTGGCCAGCTCACCACCACAGCACGACGGCAGCGAGCCAAGTCACACGGGAACGCACAAGTCGCGCGCGCGAGGGCACGCCACGCCTCGAGGGCCGCGCGGAGAAAATACACGCAGAAGGTGCGTGAAACATTCACCCGTGACCCTGTCCCGACACCGCACCCGTCGCGGCCCCACGGACCCCGCCCGAGCTAGGGATCTGGCGCCCGAGGGGACGGGGGCGAACCCGGGCACAAAAAAACACCGTGTTTTTTTGAATCTTTTCCCTCAAAACGCGCTCGGGAGACCGCGCGCGAGGGCGTCTGTGACCAATCTCTGACCCCATCGACCCCGCCTATACGTTCACAGGCAATCGTACCGTCGCAGTGCGCCGGCATGGATGCCAAGATGCAGCCGGTGGGTCCGGACGGGAAGCGCCCGAGGCGGGAGCCGCCCGTCTTCTACCCAACCATGGCAGATATGAGGGGCTCGTTCGAAAAGTACATAGAGTCCATCGAGGAGGACCTGGAGGAGTTTGGGATCGGTCGGATCGTGCCCCCCGCGGGCTGGACCCCGCGCCAAGAGGGTTACGATGCCATTGACTTCACCGTTGACCATCCCATCAAGCAGGTGAGCGCCCGATGCCCTTCAAACCACGCGTCCTCATGCGAAAAGCGACGCGGTTCCTTTTTCTTCCCGAGGCTTCCAATACTGACCCTCCCGCCTATCCCCCCGCCGTAACGCAGCACGCGACCGGCCGCAAGGGCCTTTTCCGCACGCTCCTCGTCGAGCAGAAGCCGCTGTCCATCAAGAACGACTTCAAGCCCGCGGCGATGCTCAAGGAGAACCTCCCATCCGAGGCTGCTCTCAAGGACACCTCGGTGCGTTCACCCACGAAAAAACCACACCCGTCCCGGGGGAGACACGATCGCACTTTTTTCAATTTGAACCTCGCGACGCCCTCCGCCGTCGCCGCCCGATATCGCCACGCGACTGACCAAACGACCCTCACCCGTACCCCGCGCAGATCCTGGAGCGCGAGTTTTGGAAGAAGGTGACGTACAATCCGCCCACCTACTGCGCCGACGTCGCGGGGTCGCTCTTTGATAAATCCAACTGGGGCTGGGACGTGAGCCGCCTCGACTCGCTCCTCTCCAGGACCCTCAAGCGCAAGAACATCACCCTGAAGGGCGTGAACAGCGCGTACCTGTACTTCGGCATGTGGCGCTCGCTGTTCGCCTGGCACACGGAGGACCTCGACCTCTACAGCGTCAACTACCTGCACTTTGGAGCTCCCAAGTTTTGGTACGCGATTGCGCCCGAGGATCGCGAGCGCTTTGAGATTTTGGCTCAGGGTATGGTGCCCGAGATGTGGCGCGCGTGCCCGGAATTCCTGCGACACAAGGAACTGCTCATCTCCCCGACGCTTCTGGAGCAGAACGGCATCCCGTTCACGCGCATGATCCAGCACCCCGGCGAGTTTGTCGTCACCTACCCCGGTTCTTACCACAGCGGATTCAACACCGGTTTCAACTGCGCGGAGAGCTGCAACTTCGCCACGGAGGCGTGGGTGGAGTACGGCGAGTGCGCCGGTAGCTGCGAGTGCGTCCCAGACAGCGTCAAGCTCGACATGTCCATCTTCGAGGATGAGGAGAACGGCGTGTGCAAACTCGTGGACGAGGACGACTACACGCGAGTGAAGCGCGGGCGAGTGGGCGAGCCCAGGCGCAGGCCCACGAACGAGGAGGACGCCGCGCGCAGGCGCGAGGAGGCGAAGAAGGAGAAGGGAAATGCCCGGGAGGAAGCCGCGCGGGAGGCGGCCGCGAAGGGTTGCGGCAGGGCGACGCCGCCGCTGCCGAGGCTCAGGGTGCCAGCCGCCGGCGATAAGGGAGTGTTGGTCCCCGAGGGGTGGAAACGAACCGTCATCAAGAAGCGCGGAGACAAGGACGGCGCGAGGGAGACGACGTACAAGTCCCCGGACGGCAAGACGCTCCGCTCGAAGCAGGAGCTCACGCGGTACCTCGGGTCGAACCCTCGATGCGGCGCGACGCTTCGAGACTTTTACTTTGAGACGAACGCGGAGGACCTTCCCCCGGCTCGGCTTCTCGCGCCGGGCACGCCATCGCCCACCGCCTCCGGCGATGACAAGGGCGCGGGCGAGGGTAAGCGCAAGGGAGGGTCGCAGGGCGCGTCCTCCGCGGGCGCACGCGCCGCGCTGAAGGTTAAGAACGGCGGAGTGAGCAAGCCCTCGGTTGCCAAGCGCGGGTCCGCTTCTTCGACTCCCAACGCCAGGGACTCGTTGGGCGGCTTCCTGGGCCTCGATTCCATCCGCAAGACGCTCAAGATGGAGCCCGTCGAGAAGCCCGGCAAGAAGCCCGCCGTCGCGAAGGCGTCTAACGCCAAGTCCACGAAGGCACCGTTGAGCCGCAACGCCCGCGCCAACGCGGTGCCCGTCGAGGAGGATACGTTTCGGCGGTGGAAGAGCGGGGGTTTACTGGAGGGCGCCATCGCCAAGGTGATGAAGCGCGCGAGCGGGGTTGGCAAGTCCATCCGCGGGAGCTCGCTCGTGCTGCAGGTGGAGCAGGCGCTCGGCGTCGGAACCGGTTCGCTCAGGTCGCACGGGAACCAGATCCAGACCATGTCCAAGACCATCTCCAGGCGCGCGAGGTGAGGCGTCGGATCGGACTGACGGGTCGGCGGATGTATGTCGGGATTGAGACGAGCGTACGACGAACGCGCCTGCGGCGCGACGCAAAGGGGTCACACTACGCACATTCGGGAGCAATGTCTGTCCTTTTGTTTTCATAATTGGGGAACGGGGAACGCACTATTAGCACGGGCGCCTGAGCACAAGGCTGCCAGAAAACACAGCCGAGTTGAAATATTACGAAACTTTTAAATGGTAAAACGAAGCGCATCGGACATGGGGTTTGTGGCTACACCTAGATTCTCGATACTGGTAAACAAAAACAAAAACTCGGACGCCTGAAGATAAAATCGCCTGATCGCGAGACGTGTCAACCACAGAGGTCTCGGAACCCGCCCCGCCGTCAAACGTCGTCGCGCTCCGGGCGCACCGACCGATCACGATGACTTCGTTGCTCGGCGCCTCGCCCGCGCGCGCCGTCCCGACGCCGCGCGCGAGCGTCCGCGCCTCGGCTCCCTCCGCCGCGCGCCTCCCGCGCGCTGAGACCGCGTCCCGCCGCCCCTCGGGTCGTCAATCGTTCCGGCTGCATGCGGTGGACGCGGATGACGAGGTCGCCGTGGTTGAGGCCTCCCCGGAGGAGGCCGCGGAGGTCGCGGAGGCCATGTCCAGCGTCGACGACATCCCCGACGCGATCAAGACGGTGCCAAAGGCGGCAGTGGAGCGCGACCTCGGCAAGGAGGTGGAGTCGCGCAGGACCTTCGCCATCATCTCGCACCCCGACGCGGGTAAGACGACGCTCACCGAGAAGCTTCTCTACTACGGAGGCGCCATCCAGGAGGCGGGGGCGGTCCGCGCCAGGCGCGGTGCCAAGTCCGCGACGTCCGACTGGATGGAGATGGAGAAACAGCGAGGCATCTCCATCTCCTCCACGGCGCTCTCGTTCGCGTATAAGAACTTTACGCTGAACCTTTTAGACACGCCGGGTCACGCGGACTTCTCCGAGGACACCTACCGCACGGTGAGCGCCGCGGACAACGCCGTGATGCTCATCGACAGCGCGAAAGGCCTGGAGCCTCAGACCAGGAAGCTGTTCGAGGTTTGCAGGCTCAACGGGCTCCCGATCTTCACGTTTTGCAACAAGATGGACCGGCCCGCGCTCGAGCCGCTGGAGCTGCTAGATCAGATTGAGAGCGAGTTTAACCTGCCGACGTACGCGGTCAACTGGCCCATCGGCAGCGGCGACACCTTCAAGGGGGTGTACCACCGACCGAGACGGGAGGTTCACCTGTTCAACGCCGAGGCGAAGGACGGCAAGGCGAAGAAGGGCGAGGACAAGAGCACGAAGGGCCTCGAGGTTTTATCCGTAGACGACGAGAAGCTCGAGTCGCTCATCGGCGCCGAGCTCCACGCGCAGCTCATGGAGGACATCGAGCTGCTGGACGAGCTCGGCGGCGAGCTCGACATTCAGGCGGTGCACGACGGCGAGCTCACGCCGGTCTTCTTCGGTTCCGGCATGAACAACTTCGGCGTGCAGCTCTTCCTCGACTCGTTCCTCGGGTACTCAGTGCGGCCCAGGGGCAGGGACCTTCTCGGCGGCGACCGCGTCGAGCCCACGGACGAGGGCTTCACCGGCTTCGTATTCAAGCTCCAGGCGAACATGGACCCGCGACACAGGGACAAGGTGGCGTTCGTTCGCGTCGTCAGCGGGCGGTTCGAGCGCGGGATGAGGGTGACCAACGCGAGGACGAAGAAGGCGGTGCTGCTCTCGCGCCCGTCGCAGATGTTCGGGCAGGACAAGACGGTGCTCGACGAGGGGTTCGCCGGCGACGTCATCGGCCTGAACAACCCCGGCTCGTTCGCGATCGGCGACACGCTCTACATGGGCTCGCGGAAGGTGCTGCCGCCGATTCCCACGTTCTCCCCCGAGCTCTTCGCGTACCTGAGAAACTCGGACACCGGAAAGTATAAGCAGTTCCAGAAGGGCGTCCAGGAGCTTCTGGGCGAGGGCGCGGTTCAGGTCATGTACTCCAGGGACGCGGTGAAGCAGGATCCGATCCTCGCGGCCGTCGGGCAGCTGCAGTTCGAGGTGGTGCAGGCGCGCATGCTGGCGGAGTACGGGGTGGAGACGACGCTGGAGCCGTTGCCCTTTGCGGTGGCGCGGTGGGTGGTTGGGGGCTGGGACGCGATCGACGCGGCGGGACGGATATTCAACGCGCAGTGCGTGAAGGACATCTGGGGTCAGCCGGTGCTGTTGTTCAAGAACCAGTGGAACGTGGACCAGATCGTGGCGGACACGCCGGAGATTGGCGAGCTCTCGCCGTTCTCCATTCCCCCGGCCGCGGAGTAAGGTGGTGCTTGCAGCAGCGGCAAGAGTTGAGTTGAGACTGAATAAAAAGTGACACGATTTTTTCTGACTCGGTGGTGGAGTGTCCGACCGAAATACCTTATATGGAGCCAATCGGCGATTCATGAACACTCAATATTTATGTTTTTGGTCGGTTGAAAAAAGTAAGGCAGAATAGCGTTATTTTCCACGTGGAGGTAACGTGATGTGTGATGAAAGTCACAACGCCCTGGCACGACGCCTCATGCCAGCGACGCGAGGCGCCTCCGGGCGTTCACCCAAGGACGAATCCTACGGCGAGAATCTCAAGGCGATGGACGCCTCGGATCCCGCGATGGGCGACCTCGGCACCCTCGCCAGCGGCAGCTCCGACGACGCTCTCGTCATAGATCCCGCGGCGGTGTCGGCTGCGTTTGCGGACCAGCTCGACGACAGCGTCATGCGCGACGCTCTGTTCACGCTCGGCTTCGACGACATCCCCCCGATGAGCTTCACCACGAGCGTCGACGGCGACGACGGGGACGGGAAAGACGGCAAGAAGGCGCGAACCACGGGAAGCAACCAGCGAGCGGTGCAGAAGCGATACCGCGAGCGGAAGAAGCAGCACACCGCGTCGCTGGAGGCCAAGGTGGCCGAGCTTCAGTCCCGGATCGACGAGCTCGAGTCCGAGAAGAGGGAGATGAGCGACCTCGCGGCGAACGGCACAGTCCCGGATCGGCGCCCGGCGCAGGGCGGCGACGAGTCCGGCATCGCGTCCACGGCGTGCGTCCTCGTCGACGCGGCGGCCATCGGCCAAGACGGCCGGATGTCGTCGGCGTGCGAGAAGGCCAGGAAAGAGTACCTGCTCAAGTTCGGCGAGAAAGTCAGGCACATGCGGAGCGCGTTGGAGCGCGGGGCGTCCGACGGGGAGCTCAGGCAGAGGCTCAGGGGCATGCTCGCGCACTGCCTTGGGAAGAACCCGGACCTCGCGCCCAGCGGACCGGCGCTGAACTCGATGATGACGTCCAACGCTCGGATGCTCAACAGGGAGGCGGCGGCCGCGGCGAACGTTCGGGGCGGAGGACCCGTCGCTTCCCACAGCGGCGGCAGCGAGGGAAGCGACGGGTTCATGGCGCATCACGAGTTCAAGGCGGCGCTGATGCGCTCGAACGAGGGAATCGTCCGCGCAAACAACGGCGCCGTGTGCCAGAGCGTCTGCGGCGGGCCGCTGCGCGTGACGATCGACGGCTCGACTCCGTCCGAGGAGGAGGCCAGCGCGCATTGGATCACGGTGGCCGGGGCCGTGCGGAACAACGTGCCGCCGAGCGAGATAACCAAGCTGATTCGTTGGAGAGACGAATACGTCGCCGGCATCTCCGACATTTACGAGGAGCGGCAGCGAATCGGCGCCAAGCTCGCCGGCGTCGGGCAGCCGTTCGCGAAGACCGGCACGAGGGGCGACGAATCACCGCCCAGCGACGAGAGCACGCGAGGCGACGGGACCTCGCCCATCGTCGCCGAGACGACGCAGGGCGAGGCGTTCGTCGATACCATCGCCGTGGTCGAGGCGCTGCGCGAGAGCGTCACTCGCGAGCTGGAACTCAAGATGCGCTCCATGCCCGCGTTGGTGCTCGAGACGCTGTCGCCCAGGACGAGCGCGGCGATCATCGTGTCGTCGTACCCGTTCCTTCCAGACGCGGTGGCGATCGCGTCGTTGATGAAGACGTGGAGGGACGACGGGAATAGCGTTAAAGTGTAGTGTAGTGAAGCAAACGCGACTGCGAGTTCTGGGCACTGGGACCGCCAGTTTGCCAGGTGCGCGAAACCTCTCCGTGTGTTTGCCGGCACCGGCGAAGGAAACCTCTCCGCGCGTCGAGCCACCGTCGACCGCGCGACGCGGGGCACGAGGCGAGCCAAGCGCGGGGAAATATACGCCAGACGCACATGCGCGACGAGTTCGCGCGCTCGGTCACGAGGTGAGGGGTGAGCGGCGAGGATCCCCCGCGTCGGTCTCGGTCCACGTGTTTGTTCGCGGAAGCGCCCTCTTCGCGTGACCGAGCGCGAGCCACGCCATGGACCCGTACCACGTCCTCGGCGTGCCTCCTGGCGCGACCGACTCCGAGATCAAGGCGGCCTATCGCAAGGCCGCGATGCGATGGCACCCCGACAGGAACACCGCGTCCGGCCCGGAAGCCGCGGCCATCGCCGAGAGACAGTTCAAGGCGGTGAACGACGCGTACGACTACCTGTCCAACAGCGGCGGGCGGGGACCCGGCTCGGGATCCTCGTCGAGCGGCGGCGGCGGCGGTGCATCATCGTCGCAGGGATCCGGGAGGTGGAGACGACGGCCGTGGTCCTCCTACGCGGCGAGCGGCGGGCACGCGAGCGGCGGGGGAGGAGCGTACACCGGCGAAGATCCCTTCGGGTTCAGGACCGGACGGGGCACCGTCGGAGACCACATGAGACGCATCGATCGAAACCTGCGCGTCCTGTACGTCTCGCTCGCCCTCCTCGCCGGACTCGTGTACGTCGCCCCCCCGGCCCCGTCGCCGATGGAGGCGGCCAAGGCGCGACGAAGGCGGGACCGCGCGGCGCACGCGAGGGGCGAGACGCATCGGTTCACGGAACGAGCCAACGTGTCGCTCGCGCCGGGATCGCCGCTCTACGGCCGAGCCAACACAGCCAACGGCGCTGGAGCAACGTCCTCCTCGGGTCGTTCGTCGTACCTCGGGGCGACGAATTCGTGGTTGGATCGCGCCGCGGGGGATGCGGCTTGGGGCGGTGACTCGACGTACGAGCGGTTCGCCGAGGCTGCGACGCGAGCTAGGGACCCGTCGCCGCTCGAATCGTCGCTCGAATCGGACGATCGGCGCGGTGCCAGGTGGCGTCGTGCGCGGTCGATGGGGGAGGCGGAGCAGCGCGCGGCGCTTCACGCGGGGTGGCAACGCGCCAGGTTCGGCGCCAAGGTGGTCGCGGGCGGCGGCGACGGGGAGGACGGCGTTCGGTCGGGCAATCGGTCGGGGGACTCGACGCCCGAGTGGGCCAGCGGCGGATTCGCCGGGGTGGGCATATCGCGACGCGTGCTCCCGTATCAGCAGCGCGCGGGGAGCGGTAACGACGGCGGCGGGTACCACGGCGCGGAGATTCGGTGCGCCAACTGCGGGTACGACGTGGCGAGGGCGGCGAGGTACTGCGCCCTCTGCGGCGTTCGCGTGACGACCCCCGGGAGCGTGGTTCGGCGACCCAGGGCGGATCCGCAGGACACGGGGACGAGCGTGGGGCGGGGTCGGGAGCGCGCGAGGGCGGCGGCTTTGGCGGCGGCGGCGGCGAGGGCGGAGTCGGAGTCCGGGTCAGATTCGGGGTCGGATTCGGGCGTGAAGACGGCGGGGGCGGGCGCGGACGGAGTTCCGAGCTAGCGGGCGGCGAGGCGAGTGTCGCGCGGCGCTCGGCTGGAACGAATCGGTTTAGAAGACGGTCGCTGGCGTATTCGATGTACTCGCCCCCTCATTTTCGGCGAGCGCCGTCACCGACGGGGTCGCGCGGGTGGGACCCGTACCGCCCCCTCTCGTCGCATCCTCTCGTTCCATCGCCGTTCGCGCGGGTTTACTTCTTGTAGTGGTCCCCCTTCATGGTGTCGGCCACTGCCCCGTACACGATCGACCACGCCTCCTTCACCTGGGGCGTGAAGGCATCGCCGAGCCCCTGCTCCAGGGTCATGAGCAGCGCCTTCCCGACGACGTCGTAGTGGGGCTCCAAGATGCCGTACTCGACGTGTCTCTCCCCGAGCGCCGCGAGCGCGGGGACCAGGGTGTAGAACTCCCGCAGGCCCGCGACAGCCTTGCCGACGGTGTTCACCACGTTCACGCCGTGCGCCTTGAGCGTAAGGGAGTCGTACAGGTTGGGCTCGTTCCGGAAAGAGAAGAGCTCGAGCGCCTCCGGGGCGATCGTGAAGATGTTCTTGAACAGGAGCACGCCCACGTTCTCGACGCCCAGCGCCGCGACCTTGTTCCAGGAGTTCTCCACCTCGTGGACGTGGTTGGGTTCGACAGACATCTTATGCGGCTAGGGCTGAGTTTACGGCGCGCGACGATGTACTCTCGCGGGTTTGTGCGCAGCCTCGGACGAGTCGACGGTTATAAGCGATCGCATGTAATCGTCAGAAACGTCGGTCCCTGGTGAAGGGAACTTTCCGATTTCGGTCGGATAGGGTCCCCTGGTTTTTGACGTTCGGTTTTTCCACCGACGCCATTTTTTTGGAAGCACATTCACCATACCGTGAATCAAGGTTTAAATTTCAGGGGATTTTTGAGGTTGTATGCCCAATTTCATTGGCGACCCTCTGAAATCGGTGCCCAGGCTTATCTGAGATGGACTTGCACCTCTGATCGGCAGTTTTTTCACTGATTTCAGTGTGTGCGGTGAGCATGAAAAAAATAAACGAACTTTTACACGAACTTCCAATGATTCTTCGCACGTAAATCCAATGAATTTGAATATTTTCGGAAAATTACATCATCTCCCACGATCGGGGAGAAGCACGAGCAACACTGTTCGTTGGCACCCTTGCTTGCTCTTCACGGAAAAGAAGCAAATCAGGTGGGAAGTGCTCACAGAGCGACGCGCGTCGAGGCACCGCACCGATCGAGCATTCTGGCACGCCCCCGCCGTACCGCCCGCTCGACACATACCGCGAAGCGACATGGGGTTCGGCAACGCCGAGGAGCTCCCCTACGTGGACGGCACCGACCCGATCTACCGCGCAGCCGAGAACGGCGATGCGCTGAAGCTGAAGCGCGCGTTGGCGGGCATCGCGTCGAAGCGCGACAGGTGGGCGGCGGCTAACGTGCGCAACGAGGACGCGGGAGACAAGTCCCCGCTGCACATCGCCGCGAGCCGCGGGTACATGTTAATGGCGACCGACCTCCTGGACGCCGGCGCCGAGCTCCTGCCCGACGAGAAGGGAAGGACCCCGCTGCATCTCGCCGCGGCAAACGACGACAAGGACATGGTCACGCTGCTGTTGAAACGCACAAAGGACAAGTTCAAGGCGAAGACGCAGTTCTGCGAGGGGTATTCGAGGCCCGCGGCGCCGGTGCACCTGTGCAAGCGGCCGGACATTCGCAAGATGCTCATCTTCAAGGGTTGCGGCGACGAGGACGGAGGCAAGGCCCGGGTCGTGTTGGGCGAAGCGATGGAGTTCAAGCTGTCCACGCCGGTTAAGGCGTTCATCGGCCTGTTCGGAACCGCGACGATCTTGTTCATACGATCAAGGATCCAGATCGCGCAGGGGTACCAGCGCCCGACGCGATACGTGAGGTGACGTTAGATACGGTTAGCTAAGTGGTTAAGGAGAGTTGGCTTCCACGAGATAAGCCTCGAACCGTCGCCTCGGCGCACTCGACCCCGCGCGAGGGCACGCCCGACCGGTGCCGTCCCGCACCTCGCGTCGTAACTCCGCGGCATCCGCATCGAAATCATGTCCGCCGCCTCGATGCCCGGGACGACGCTGACGGCGACCACGTTCCGCGGCCGCGGCGTCGAGCGTCGCGCGATGACGTCGACAAGATCAAGGTGCCGATCGTCGTCGACGCGCGTCGTCGCGCTCTTCGATAGGGTACGCGCCGCCACCGTATCGTCCAAGGCGCGGGCGCCCCAGCTGACGTCTGCCGACGTCACCCCGGGCCAGGGCGCGGGCTCCCCGAAGTGGCCGGAGATCCACGACCGTTGCCTCGCCATGGGCGTCAAGACCGTGGACGCGGCCGACCTCCCATTCCTGGTTTCCGATCCGAGGCGCGCGATCCTCGTGGACGTCAGGCAGACGATCGAGTTCGACGAATGGCGCGTTCCTCCCGCCGTGAACGTCCCGTACGCCATCCCGGATCCGAACGTCATCCGCAGGGCGGTCGGTTACGCCATAAGCATCAAGGGCGGCCTGAAGGTTCGCAATCCCGATTTCGTGAGCGCGTGCAGATCCGCCGCGGAGGCGCAACTCTCCGCGCGACGCGCGGAGGACGGCGTCGTCGTGCTCATCGACACCAAGGGCGGCGACTTGACGGTACCTCCCAAGCGAAAAGGCAGCGGCACGCTGGATCCCACCGACTCGCAGTGCCTACGCGCGGCGTTCGAGCTCAAGCAGGCGGGGTTCGGGGACGTGCGGTACGTCAAGCGCGGGCTGCCCGGCGCCGTCGACGTCGCGGGCATGCCTTACGAGAGCGAAAAGTGGGGACGTTTCTTGAACTGGCTCGACGATACCGGACAAGGGGAACGGAGGCGGCTGCTGATGTACTCCAGGTTGCTCCCGGATCCCACCAATTTGCCGGGCGTCGTCGGTCAGCTCGCCGTGTTCGCCGCGATCGGTCTCGCGTACTACGACGTGGGAGGCGTCGGGACGTGGGCGGCGACCAACGTCCCCGGCGCGTGTTCGCTTCTGCCCGTGTGCCTGTGAGGGTTCGGCCTGTGAGGGTTTGGCCTGTGAGAGTTCGGTGGGCTCGTTCGGCGGTGCGTTCGCCGACTCTTTGTAACGTTAATCGGTATTGAAACGACTCCGTCGCACCCGTCAATCGCTCCCCTCCCCCGAGTCAGTCGTCTCCCGCGGCACCGGCTGCGGCTGGTACTGCTTCTCCTCCTCCCACATCACCTGCGCGAGCATCGTCAGCGACGACAGCGCCTGCTGCTGCGTCGCCGCCGGCGCCGGGAACGGGACGCGAACGTCCAACACCTTCCCCGGCGTCGAGTTTCCATCCCCGGCGGAGGTGATCACCCTGACGTCAAAGCCGAGCTGATCGACCCACAGCATCCGCGCCTCCGCGGGCTCCGCCTCGTCGGGAAGCGACGCGCGGGCGAAGTTCATGACGTCCTCGTACCGATCGCCGTTCATGGCGTCGACGACGGAGTTGGCGATGCGAGCGAGCGGGTCCGCCGCAGCCGCGTCGAAATCGTCGGCGGAGACAACCTCCGCTCGCTTGTCGGATCCCAAACCCCCGACGTAGAAGACGCGGTCGACGTCGAACTTGTAGTAGACGTCGCTGCCCGCGACGGCGTCGACGCCCACGTTCTCGCCGTGCGTCTCGTTGTACTGCTTGGACGCCTTTTCGGCGGCGGCGTCGTCCAGTCGCGAGAGCGTTCCGATGAGCGTCGCCCTGGAGAGGACGCCCGGGGGTTGCGTGGCGGGCTGGACGTAGAGCGAGCACCTCGGGTCGCGGGTGACGTTCGCAGTGTGCATGGCGTCCGCGCGCATGCGCAGGATCACGTCCCCTTCCTTGCTGACGACGTACGACGCGAAGGTTCCCAGCGGGATCCCGTCCTCGCACGTGGTGGAGATGGTCCCGGTGTTGGCGATGGCGACGAGGGTCTTGGCGCACTCCGCGGAGGTGGGGCGGAGCGAGTCGATGAGCGCGGTGTCGCCCGCGGCCGTCGCCGGGGCGGACGTCGCCGTCTCCGTGGCGACCGCCCGCGGGGCGACGCGCGCGTGCGACGCGCGGCGCGACGCGGGCCTCGCGACGGCAGCGCGGAGGTTGTTGGTTCCGGCTCCGTTGCGGGAGCGGGCCACCGTCGGGGAGGTGACGCGCGCCGCGGAAACGGCGGTGCAGGTCGCGGCCATCGTGCGGCGTGCGATCGAAAGAAGCGAGTGGGGTGCTCCGCTGCTCGGTTCCCGCGCGCGTTGGGAGCGCGGTGTCGTGTGCGAGCCCGGAGCGGGGGCGGTCGTCTCGGGATAAAATTGAATCGGTTGGGCGGAACAGTCTCTCGGCCAATCACAACGCGACAAAAGGAGATCTCTGATAGCAGGGAATCTCTGATCGAAAGAAACAGCTTTAACGGCATTCATCAAGTCACGCGTGACTGAGATGCGCGTGCGGGTGCCTCACGCCCTCGGCATTTCTTGTGCGGGCACGGGCATTCACGCTCATCAAGCGCGTTTCCGAGCGTGGGAAAACTCAGAAAGTTGACCACGGTTCGTTGGGGCGGGCCGAAACAGTGCCAGGGACGCGCTCGACGTCGCCGCGTAGGACCGGAACGATGGGCTCCGACCACGACCCGGACGACGTGCCCCCGCCCCCGGGCACACCGCCCGACTCCGAGTCCGACGGCGAGCCCGCCGCCGCCGTGGTCGAGGACGCGTCTCCCGCCGGGACGATTCCGCCCCACGATCCCCACGCGCTGGCTCCCGCGCCGGAGCCCGAGCCCTCCACCCCGCCCGCCGCGCGTCCCGCCCCGTCCGCGCGCAGCGGAGCCAAGTATGACGGCTCGCTCGTCTTCGCCGTGCCCCCGCCCGAAGCCCTGGACGCGCGCAAGGGCGCCACCGGCGCGGCCATCGTCCAGGACCTGGTCAATTGCGCGTTGGAGCTGACGGAGGACCAGATCGCCGAGTTCAAGGAGTGCTTCGCGCTGTTCGACGAGGACGGCAGCGGCGCCGTGGACACCGCGGAGCTGGGATCGGTGATGAAATCCTTAGGACAGAAGATGACGGACGAGGAGCTGCAGACGATGATCTCGTACGTAGACGCCGACGGCAGCGGCACCGTCGATTTCGCCGAGTTTCTCGGGATGATGGCGCGGCAGATGAAGGACCACGACAGCGACCTCATCCTGCGGCGCGCGTTCGACCTGCTGGACACGGACGGGACCGGAACGGTGGACAAGGGCGCGCTGTGCTACGTGCTCGGCAGCCTGTGCGACAAGATGACGAGCGCGGAGATTGAGGAGCTGGTGGATGAGGCGAGCGCGGGGGGTGGGAAGCTCACGCCGGCGCAGTTCATGGGGATCATGAAGATCACCGCGTCGACGGGGGCGGACCGCGCGGTGGAGCTCAGCCGCCGCGCGTCCTCGGGCGCAGCCAACGGCCTCAACTTCCCGGCGTAGCGTAGCCACCGGAGGGTGTGTTGTGTTGTAACTCTTAGCACCGTAAATGCAAACGCGCCCGCGCTCGGGGCTTCGCACCGGGGTTACGCTCGGCGCGCGCGTTGGACGGTTGGGTTTTGCCGTTTTGGGTCAAGCCGGCCCTCCGGCTTGCGTATTAAAAGCCAGTCTAGCTAGAAATGCTCCACAGTGAACCAGTCCCCGTCTCGGCAGCGTAGCCACGCGACCGAGACAGTGGGAAAAGATTTCCACTTACTTCTTGCCTTTCTTGGCATCCTTGGCCTTCCTCTGGCGCTCCTTGATCTCGCGGAGGGCGGCGTCGCGGGCGGCGGCGCGGACCTCGGTCTTCTCGGTGCGCTTCTTCTGGATCACCTGTTGCGGAGAGTGAAGGGTGGGAGGTCAGCATACGCGTCGCGTAGGGCTATGGTGTTTGTCCTTGTTTTTCATCCTCACTGGGACGCGTGTGCTCCCGCGGGTTTGGAAACCCGGTTTGATGGAAACTCGGCTCTGACGGGCGCGGGGACGTACCTCGAGGGAAGCGCCGACGAGCGAGCGCTTGCCGGTCTTGATGGTGCGCTTCTTCTTGCGGGCGACAACGATGTTGGTGTCCTGATGGGATAACGGAGACGGGGCGCGGAAGGTCAGCGACAGATCGTCGGAAGAAAAACCCTAGTGCTGTCCCAAAAATCTCCGTCGCTTCGCCGGGGCGACGGAATGGCCGCCGTCGCATCGCAAACGACCGCGCGTTTGCCCCGGCGACGCGACGCCGAGTTGATTCTATGCCACATCCAAAACACGTGACCGAGCACGCACCTTCTTGTGCGCCTTGCGGTACTGGGTGGTCCACGCGAGCTTCGCGGGGCGGAGGCGGAGGTTAAACAGCCTCTTGCACTTGGCGTTGAGGAAGAGGAAGGTCGAGGAGTCGATCTTAGTCAGACGCATCCCATGACCCGGGTAGATCTTGAGGCCGCTGAAGCGGCACACCTCCGTCTTGAGCACCATGGTCGCTGCTACACAGGCGCCTTGGCAAGAGGGTCGCGGGCATGAGTTCTCACGGGTTTTCCTCATTTTTCGAGCGTGGGACCGAGCGAAAACCGACCATTTTTCGGATCAATCCCAAAAAGCAAATGGGTGCATGTCATACATGAACGACGTGTGATACATTGAAAGCGTTTGGCGCCATTTTATAATTCCGATCATTCTCTTATGGGCAAATAGTACGCCACTACTTCAATCAATTTCCATCCTCCGGCTGCATGTTGTTTTTGTGGTAGTAGTTGGAGGTGAAGCTCTTGAGGTTCTGGAGCGTCTCCTTCCAGCCGCGAACCACCTTCGCCTGATCCGTCCCCGTCCCGGCCCCGTCGCCGCCCATCAAACCCTCCAACGTCGCCTCCGGATTCTCCGTCACCGGGTCGAGGAACACTTCCTTTTCCGTCACCGGCTCCCCCTCGGGCAGACGCACGAAATCATCCGCCAGAAACGTCCTCGCCACGCTGAGCTCCTCCAGGATCCAGAGTCGGAGCCCCTTGGTCAGCAGCGCGGGGCCGCGGATCATCGCCGCGTTTCCGAACGACACGTCGAGCAACGCGCGGACGAATCCCGGGTCCGTGCGGGGCATGACGCACGCGTGCATCGGAAAGTACACGTCGCCGTCCCACCCGGCGTCGTCGACCAAATCGACGATGGCGCGGTGGGTCTGCCAACCGTAGCCGCGCTGGTCGGTCAGCCGCGCGGCCTGGGCGCGAACGTCGTGGCGCGCCGACTCCTCCGACACGCTCTTGGGCCCGTCGCCGCCGCCGCCAGACGTGTCGCCGCCAGCCGTGCCGCCGCCGGCTGTGTCCTCGACTTTGTCCAGGTCGGTCTCGCGCATCGCCGCGCGCTTCGCCGCCTCCTCCGCCGCGAACGCGCTCATGTCCGCGTCCAGCTGCAGGAGACTCCTGCGGCGTTCATCACCGCCGGTCGGCGCGTCGCCCTCGTCCGCGGACGCGTCGCCGGTGGCCGCGGCGGCGGCGCTCTTCGCCGCCGTCACCGCCGCCGCGTGCGCCGCCGCGAGCTTGGCGGCAGCCTCGCTCTGCTTGACCCGCGCGACAGCCTTGACGAACATGGGCGGGATGTCCGGCCCGCCGCCGCGCAGCATCCCTCCGCGCTTCTGGCCGAACATCTTGACCCTGGTGAGCCCCCTGAGAAGCTGCTCCTTGATGAGCCGCTTCTCGATTCGCGAATCCACGCGAATCGCCCGCTCCTTCGCGCACGACACGTGAGTCGCGGCGGACAACGACAGGATCGCCCCCGGCACGTTCCTCTTCGCAGCCTCGACGAACTCCTTCGGATCGAACGGCACGAAGGCGCCTTCGTCGTCGTCGTTCGGGTGGGCGTTGGCGAGCTGCGCGAGTGTGTACGACCGCGGGGGCCGCGTCTCGCTCGCGTCTTTGCCTTGCCACGCGAGCGCGTCGGCGGCGACGACGGACATCTCGGGAAGGTACCCCTCGGGCCCGGACGCGACCTCGGCCTCGAGGATGACGGGCGACGCGATCTTGCCGTTGTCGACGCGGTCGCCGATCGCGCGCGTCGCCGGCGCGATCGCTCTGGGGTCGCGGAAGATGAACCGGAGTCCCTTGTTGCTGCCGAACCGCGCAAACGACGTGAGGAGCTTGTCGAGGCTCATGGCGAAACGCTCGGGCTTGGCGTAGGTGGAGGTGCGCACGGCGGGTTGCGCGGTCTGCGCGTCGATGGCGACCTCGACGGTGATGACGTGCGTGTCCGGGTCGCGCACCGCGTCCCAGAGATCCGCGAACGTGTACACGGGCTCCGTGAATCGCAGCGACGACGCGCGCCTGAGCCCGAAGTGTCGCAGCATCCGCTCGCTGCTCCAGCGCTTCTTCTCCTCGTGCTCCCACGCGGCGAGCCGCGCGCGCGCGCGGAAGTTCGCGCGGATCTCCGCGGCCCGGTCGCTCGTCGCCGCCTGCTGCACGGCGACGACGCACAGCGCTATGAACGCGGACACGAGCAGCGCCTTCCACCACGCGAACGCGCCGAACGAGATCTTGTTTCGACCGGGCGTAGATCGGTCGGAGGCCTCGACGACGCTCTCCTTCATCTTCTCCACCAGGCGGTGCTTCGCGCGGATGGCATCGCGGAGCTCCTGCGACAGGGCGTCGGCGCCGGAGGACATCGCGATGGAGACGGCCGGGTGCGAGGCGAGTGATCAACAACTTCGAGCCGCGGCCTGTTTTTTATCCGTCGACCCACTCGCGAACAAACAGAAATCTCGGCCCGGCGCGAGGCACGGCTGCCGACGTCGTCGATGCTCCGCGCCCATCGAGCCGCGGTCGTCATCGACCGGCCGCCGACGCCGCTTCGTGCGGCGGTCGGCGGCGCGTGCACCGCGTCCGCGTCGATGACTCGCGCGGGCGGCGGCGTCGCCTCCCGCGCGTCGCATCGTCCGCGTCCGGGACCGCGCCCGTCGGGCGGTGGCCGCGCGCGCGCTCGCGCCGCCGACGCCGCCGCGGCTTCGTCGTCGCCGTCGGCGGACACGGACTCACCCGCGCGCCTCGTGTTGTACACCAAGCCCGGGTGCTGCCTCTGCGAAGGCCTCAAGGAGCGCCTGGACGAGGTGCTCGTCAGCGACGCGATGCTGGCGTCCGCGCCCGCGCTCGTGGGTGCCTCGCTCGAGCTGAGGGACGTCTCCACGAACGAGGAGTGGGCGACGAAGCACGCCATGGAGGTTCCGGTGCTCCGCCTCCTCGACGACGACGGCGGCGACGGCGGCGAGCGCGAGATCCCGCTGCCGAGGCCGGCGCCGAGACTCTCGGCGGCGAGGCTCGCCATCAGGCTCGGACAGGACGTCGACGCGGCGCGGGGCGGGGACGGCGGGTCCTCGAGGAAGGGGTGGAGCGTGAGCGCCGGCGGCGGCGCTGGGATCGGAGCGGCGGGGGCGGCGCCATCGTCAGCGTCGTCGTCGGGCGGGGGATGGTCGGTGGTCAGCGACAAAGGATGGTGATGGTGATGTAGCACTACAAGTAGCGGTATCGAGGTGACATCGCTAAACGGACTCGAACACTCCGGCACGCACGCGGCGATGGTGAACATCGTGAAGGTCGCGCCCATCGCGATCGGCGCCGCGGTTGCCGCGCGCGCCATCATCCGGCGCGGCAGAGGCGGCCCCCGCGCAGCCTCGGCCTCCGCGTCTCCCCCGGTCCCGCCCGTGGTGCGTTCCAGCTTCCGCCCGTTTGAGACCTCGAGTCGCCGTGGGTGCCCACCTCCTCCCGCTGACCGACCGGGCGCCCCACCCCTTTCCAGGCTAAGCGCGTCCCGCACAAGGTCCTCTTTGGCGTTGTCGAAGGCGAGAACCGCGGCACGAAGCCCATGGACCCCCCCGTCGAGCGCGACGACGACCTCTTCTGGCTCCGCGACGACGACCGGAAAGATCCGTCGATCGTCGCGCACCTCGAGGCTGAGAACGCGTACACCGAGGCGCACCTCGCGCACGCGCAGCCGCTGGCGAAGAAGGTGTACGATGAAATCGTCGGAAGCATCCAGGAGACCGACGACGACGTTCCGTTTCCTTGGGGAGACAAGGGCCACACCTACATGGTCCGAACGGTGAAAGGCAAAGCCTACCCCATCGTCGTCAGGACTTTGAACGATAAAGACTGGGAGACCGTGCTGGACGTCAACGAGGTCGCCGCGCCGCTCAAGTACTGTTCCGTTGGCGCATTCAGACCCGACCCGTCGCACGATATCCTCGCGTACTCCATCGATCCGTCGGGCTACGAGACGTACGAAGTGCGCTTCAAGGACCTCGTCACCGGAGAGGACATGCCGGATGTGATCAAAGGCACCGCCGGCGGCGTCAGCTGGGGCCACTGCGACGCCTCCACCGGCCACAGGGAGGTGTACTACTCCACGCAGGACGACGCGCACAGGCCGGATAAGGTTTGGCGCCACGTCATCGGCACCGACCAATCCGCGGACACGTGCGTCCTGCACGAACCCGACGAGCTGTTCAACGTCGGCTTCGGCAGGACGAGCTCGGGCCGGTTCATGCTGATCGAGTCGGAGAGCACGGAGACCAACGAGGTTCACTACGTCGACATCACAGCCGGACCCGGCGCCGGTCAGTCGCTCGTCCTGATGCAGGCGCGGCGCATGGGCCACAGGTATTACCCCGAGCACAGGGGCGACCACTGGTTCATCCTGACGAACCGAGACGGCAAGATAAACTTTGACCTGGTCCGCGCGCGGTTGACTTCGCCGTCGGAGGATCACTGGCGCACCGTGCCGGGCGCGCCGGGCGGCGGCGGCGAAGGATGCGACGGCGTCGGCGGCGGCGACGGGCGCCCGTTCCAGTGGTCCGAGGGCAGGACACTCGAGTCATTGTGCGCGTTCAAGGACTTCCTGGTGCTCGAGGGCCGGGAAGGCGGGTTCAGTGCCGTGTGGGTGCTCCGCCTGACTGAGCACCCCGCGGACTCGGAGATTGACGACGGCGACGCGCACGCGTGCATCGCGTCGTGGCATAAGACCTCTTGGCCTTCGCAGAACTGCTGCGTATACACGTCAGTCGCGAGCTCCAACCTCTCGTGCGTGGGCGCCAACCAGGTGTTTGACACCGACACCGTCATGTTCTCCTATCAATCGCTCACGACGCCCAAGACGGTGTACGCGTACGACATGCGAACGGCGCAGTCTAAGATCGTCAAGCCCACTCCGGTCAGAGGGTACGACGCGGACAAATACGCGACGACGCGGATGGAGGTGACGGTGAGAGACGGGACCAAGGTTCCCGTGTCCGTCGCGTGGCGCAAGGACTCGAAGACGCCGAAGGGACCCATGCTTCTGTCCGGATACGGATCTTACGGCGTCAGCAACGACCCGACGTTCTCGAGGGAGGACGTGCCCCTGATGGACCGCGGCGTCGTGATGGCCGTGGCGCACGTGCGCGGCGGCGGCGAGATGGGCCGGCACTGGTACGAAAAAGAGGGCAAGTACCTCGCAAAGAAGAACACGTTCAACGACTTTGTCGACGTCGCCGAGCATCTGGTCGCCACCGGCTGGACCTCCACGTCAAAGCTCGCCATCTCCGGCCGAAGCGCGGGCGGGTTGCTCATGGGTAACGCCGTGAACATGCGACCGGAGCTGTTCAAGTGCGTCGTCGCGGCCGTTCCTTTCGTGGACATGATGGTAAGCATGTGCGACCCGTCCATTCCGCTGACCACGGGCGAGTGGGAGGAATGGGGTAATCCGAATGAAGAGGAGTACTACGAGTACATGCTGAGCTACGGGCCAATGGAAAACATCAAGAAAGGTCCTAAACCCGAGGTGCTCATCACCGCGGGTCTTCACGACCCACGCGTGGCGTATTGGGAAGCGGCCAAGTACGCCGCGAGGCTGAGGGCAGCTGACGAAAGGAAGGATTCGAGGATTTTGCTGAAGACGGACCTGGCGGCTGGGCACTTCAGCGCGTCAGACAGGTACCAGCTGTACAAGGAGCGCGCGTACGAGCATGCCTTCGTTTTGGACTCGCTCGGGCTGTCCAACGCGAAGCCGGGGTGGGCCAAGTGATGTCGCGGTGGTGTTTCAATTCTAATCTCAACAAGCTAGCTTAACCGAACCAGCCCTTCTTCCGCGTCGGTTCGTCCTCCTTTCGCCGCACGGGCGGCGGTAGATCGAGGAACAGGTACGGCTCCTCGGGCTCCTGCCCGATTTCCGAGTTCAGGCACCGTCTCAGCAGCGTCACCGTCGGGGGCACCGTCAGGAACGGGTTGCCCTCGAACATCGCCTGGATCACGTCCTCCACCCTGTCGTTGCACCTGTGCGGCTTGGCGCGGTTCTTGGTGACGTACAGCAGCTCGCCCTGGTGCTCGCGGTAAACTCTGCTGCCGGTGGTGGCGTCGCCGCCCGCGCCGCCGCCGCCGCCTCCATCGCTCCTGCCGCTCGGACCGGCGCCGAGAAACTCCCTGCGCTGCTTCTCCTCGGCGACCGGGTCCGCGCTCGCCCGGCTTCGGGCGCGTTCGTCCTCGGCCCATTCCCTCGGCGAGCTCGCGCCCGCGCCCATCGCCGGCGTGCCTTGATCGAACCCGGTCGACGCGAGGCGCGCGCCTCCGCTGTGTGCGGGCGACCGCGCCGAAAATATCCAGGCGTGATTGCGCGTGAAAACAGCCAAGCGGTTTTCGCCAAAATTTGACGACGAATTGGCGGGGGTGCCGTCCACTCGCGAGAGGCGCGGGGAGCAGAGGACGCCCGGACGATAACGCGACCGTGGGTGTTAGCGCGCGCGCTCTGATCGAAGGCGCCGAGACGAAGGGCGCGATGGCGGACTTGGGCCTCACGCTCGAGAGCGTGAGGGAGGCAATCACCGAGAATCTCGCCCTGACGAATCGTCTGAGGGATTTGTGGCACTTGGCCAAGGAGTGGTTGCACTTTATCATCACCCTTTGCTTCGTCGCCTACCTCGTCGCGCGCAGAGAGCAGCGACGGTACGCGCGACGCCTCCGCGCCGCGAAGAGCGCCATGTCCTTCGCCCGGCAACGCGACGCGACTTACACCTCCGTGGAGACCGGGATGCTGGAGTGGATCAATCACGCGCTTCGTCACGAATGGCGCGCGGTGATCGGGTCGTACGTCGACCAGATCGCCACGGAGTCGCTCGAGGAGACCCTCAGGACTTCCGAGACCAACACGGCCGGCGTCACGATCGGCGCGACCGTCGAGGAGCTCACCTTCGGCGTGGTTCCTCCGGATCTCAAGATGTACTGCTCGAGGTACAACCCGACGGAGGACTACCTCCACTTCGAGTTCGACCTCACGTGGCAGACGGTGTCTTCGCTCATCGTGCTGAGAGCGGGGGTCAAGCCGTCGCCGTACCTCCCGCGGATGTCCGTGCCGGTGTCGGTCACCGACCTGAGCATCACCGGAAGGCTTCTGGTGGGATTCCGACTGGCGAACAGGTCGCCGGGCGTCAGCGGCGTGGACATCTCGTTCGACAACAAGCCCGAGATCCACGTCGCCATCAAACCCGCGGGGTTCGCGGTGAGCGACCTTCCCGGGGTGCACGAGTGGGTGTCCGCAAAAATCGCGGAGGTGTTCGCCACCTCGTACGTGGAGCCGAAGAGGTACACGTACGATTTCGAAAACGCGTACCTTCGATCGCTCGACGGCGCGATTGCCGCCGCGTCTGGCCCAGGGGGCGCGCTGGTCGTGGACGTGGCGGGCGCGCAGAGGCTCCCGGCGACGAATAAAGAGTCCCGCACCAGTAACCCGTACTGCGAGCTGACGTACGGCGGCGTCACGCGAAGGACGGCGACGCGGATCAACACCACGGCTCCGGAGTGGAATGTTCGCGTCGTGTTCCCGCTCCCGTCCCCCGACAACCTCCATCCCTCGCGGAGCTCCGGCGGGGTGGAGGGCGACGGCGGCGGGTTCGGGTCCCCGGTCGGTGGGGTCGCGAACGATGGCGGTCCGTCGGACGCCGCGCCACCCGCGGGCGACGGTCGGACGTTACCGTTGCGGGTCCGGGTCATGGACTGGTCGCCGCTGGGCGAGCCGCGATGCATCGGCGAGGCGTCGTACGCGGTCGACGTGCGCCGTCTGCGCCGCGAAGCGTCTGACGTGGGGAAGATGAAGGCCGGGAAGCGTAAGAGCGACGCGGGCGGGCCGCTGGGGATGCGGGAGGTCAGCCTGCCTCTCAGGAGGACCAAGGGCGGTTTCGTGAAGCTCCTCCTCGGCGCCGCGGGTCCGACCCGGGGACAGTCTCAGTCTCCGGCGACTCACGCCGCCTCGAAGCCCGTCGGCAGGCGAGCCTCCACCGATGGGGGGCTCGCGAGGCAGGCGATCGTGCGACAGGCGAGCGGCGAGGGTCGCGGCCTGACCCGCCAGGATAGCCTCACGCCCAAGGAGCTCGAGAGGAGGAACCGAGACTGGCCGGAGAAATACGTGGAGGACGACGAGGAGCCGATCGATGACTGGTCGCCCAGAGACAGCCCGCTCACCACGCCAACCTCCACGATCGCCACGCCCCGAACCCCGACGCCGGGCGTCGACGGCGAAGGTGAGAACGAGGACGACGGACCTGAGGGTGGCCTGCACATGGCTCAGACAGCCGCTCATATCCTACAGATGGCGAAAATTCAACGCTCCAGGCGAGAGGACGCGCTGCGTCACAGGGAAACCCTCGACGCCATGCGGCATAAGATTGTCGCCGCAAAGGAGGACTTGCGGATGGAACGTGACAGGCGGGAGTTCGAGCTGAGGCGCGCTTTGGTCGAGGGGGCCGTGTTCACGTGCCACACGAAACGGTCACCGGGATTCACGCCGGGCACCTACCGAATATGGTTCAACTCAAAGCTCAAGCGGATCATGTGGAGCTCGGGGAGGGCGCCGGGCCGCGCGTCGAAGCTGCACCAGTTCGTGCCGGTGGCGTTGATCAAGGAGTGCGTCGTCGGATCCGGCGCGTTCACGCTGGGCGCCGAGCCCGAGGGACAGGTGACCCGCGCCGAGGCGAAGGAGCTCTGGCGGCTGGGCATGAAGTCCAAGTCGCCCACGACGCTCACCATGAGCGCCGCCGCGTCCGCGCGCGCGATGATGACCAAGAAGATCGGCACGCACGATCCGCTCCGATGTTTCTCGATTGTTCTCTGGAAACCCGAGCACGTACAGGGCGGACCCAACGATAACGTCATGGCCAGCGGCGCCGCCTCGCTCGGCCTGGCGACCATCGACCTGGAGTTGCCGCAGGAGGGGAACGGGCGGAGCGTGCGGGAGTGGTGCGAGGCGATCTACGCCGCCGCGCGCGAGCACGGTGGCGGCAAGAACGACGACGACGACGACGACGAGCAGGACGAGCAGGAGGATGCCAGCGGCGGGGACGGCAAGTACTTGGAGGCTCAGAAGGACGCCTCGGCTGGCGACGTTCTTCGCGCCACGCCGCCCGAGTCCGCGTCGCGCCGGACGCAGTCAAAGGAGCTGATTCAGCACGCGGAACTAGAACGCGACGCGACGTACGGGGGTAAGGTCAAGGGCCAACACGCGAAACGGGGCAGCATGGGCATACCGCTGTTGGACGTGGACGACTCCTTCGAGGACCTCGTCGCCGCGGCGGAGAAGGGCGGCGGCTCGGGTCGCGCGTCGCCGCAGACGGTGATGGCCCCGCCGGACGGGAGCACCCCGGGCGCCAGCGGCGGGTCGGGGACGAGCGCCGAGCAGCCTCCGCCGCAGCATAGGGTCCAGCCGAGGTCGGAGATTGTCCCGGCGAGATCCCCGAGCGATCGGCTTTGATTGGATAATACCTTCGTAGCATCCACCCAGGCGACGTCGTCTCTAATGCGTACTACTAGCTAGCTAAGTAAAGGCTATGACGCCGCTAATCCTCGAGGGCTGCGAGCATGGCGCTCGCATCCGCTAGTTCCGCCTGCGCCGCCTTCATCGCCCGAAGCGCGTTCCTCGCACCCTCGTGGTCCCCGCTCCTCTTCCTCGCCAGCGCCGTTCTCTTCTCCGAGTCGACCAATCCTTCCAGTTCCTCCACCCTCGACGCGATCAGCTCGCGCTCGCTCGTCGGTTCGGGATGCCGGTAATCCCCGCCCCAGTGCTCCCGCTGAGCCTCGTAGTCATCGCCGAGTTCCCGTCGCAGCAGCGCGTCGTCGTCCTCGTCCTCGTCCTCGTCCTCGTCCTCGTCCTCGTCGGATTCGCGGCGGAGGCGATCCGGCGGTTCGACGTCGCCGTCGCGGTCCAATTTCTTTTTCCGAGCCGTGACCTTCGAGTCGGGATCGTCGGATATGATCTTGACCACCGTGCCGATCGCCTCGGCTATCATGGCGTCGACGTCGGTCGGCGGCGTCGGCGTCTCCTCGCCGGGCTCCGTCGGCTCCGAGTCGGCGTTTTTCGCCTCCTCCGCCGCGGCGACGGCGGCTTCTAGTCTGGCTCGGAGCTCTTTCGACTCGGTCAGCGCCGCCCGCGCGGCCGCCATGTCCCCCGCGCGTTTGCGCGCCACGGCTTCGCGCCTCGCGGCGTCCACCGCGCGCGTGAGCTCCTCGATCGTCTCCGCGGACGACGTCGGGGTCGCGTTTGGCGTCGAAGGTTGAGCGCGTCCACCTTCAACCTTCTTCGTCGTCGCCTCGGCGGCGTCGGCGCGAGCGGCGATGTCCTTCGCTCGGCGCAGGGCAGCCTTGGCTCCGTCGATGTCGCCGGCGCGCTTGAGCCTGACGGCCTCGCGCTTCTCCTGGAGGCACGCGTCGCGCAGCGCGGCGATCTCGGACGCGTCGGGTACCTTCGGGTCCTTCGCGCGTCGTTCGGCCTCCTCCTCGGCCAACAGCGCGGCCATCAGCACGTCCCCTTCGTCGGGTTCCTCCTTCATCGACGCCAGGTCCCGCATCAGCGCCGCTTCCTCCAGCGCCATCTGGTCGGGCATGGCTGCAATCTCGCGCATCAGCCGCCGCTCGAGCTCCTCGTGCGTCTCGACATGCTCATCAAGCTCGTGCGTCTCTTGGTCGTCCCCTAGCTCGGCGAGTAAAGCGTTTTCATCGAAAGTTTCCACGCCGCCGCGGGGTTTGGGACGGCGGCGCGGCTCGTCCGGGGATTTCGTGGACGTGGACGGGGCCATGCCGCCCTATGGCGGGGGGTTGGGCGCTGTGAGGGCGAGCGGCTCGAAGGTAAACAATCAACAAGACGGCAAACTTTTGCAACCGACCGTTTTACCCGGTCGGACCCGCAAAACTTCAACCCTAAGCACGCGCGATCGGCTGTTTCACACGACGCGGCGCCTGACGAAAGACGACATGTCGTCGTGGCGAGGCGGCAAGGACGCCGGCGGCGAGCCCAGCGTGGACGCCCAGCTCGAAGATCTCTTCACAAAGCTCTCCCAGGCCGTCGAGCAGGGCTCGCACAAGCGCGCTCTGAAGTGCGCCGACGACGTGCTGAAGATCTCCCCGGGCGATGCGGACGCGATCCGTTGCAGGGTGACCGCGCTCATCGAGCTTCAACGTTTCGCGGACTGCGCGGCTACCATCGAGAAGGACGTCGCGGACGATGCCCTCAGAAGGGATCTCGCGTTCGAGCGAGCGTACGCGCTGTACAAGTGCGGTAAGGTGGACGAGTCCCTTGGCATCCTGCAGACGGAAACCTCCCAAGATGAGCGCGAGTCGACGCGCGCCATACAGCTCGAGGCTCAGCTCATGTACCGCGCGGGCAGGCACGGCGAGGCCGCGACGATTTACGAGACCCTGTTCCGCGATCGCGCCGACGACGTGGGCGAGTCGTCCAACACGGCGGTGAACCTGGCCGCCGCGCTCGTCGCCGCCGGTCGAGGATCCGATCTCGCCGGATCGCTCAAGAGGCTTAAGATCTCCCCGAAGGACTCGTTCGAGCTGGCGTTCAACTTCGCGTGCGCGCTGCTGGAGACCGGCAACCTCGCCGATGCCGCCGACTACCTCACCCTGGCCAAGAACCAGGGCGCGGAGACGTTGATGGACGAGGACCTGGACGAAGAGGCAATCGCGGATGAGCTCGTGCCGATTGACGCGCAGAGGGCCAGGGTCGCGGAGATGCTCGGGAGGAAGGAAGAGGCCGCGGAAGGGTACAGGGCCGCGATGGCGATCAAGTCCACCGACGCCGCCACGCAGGCGATCGCGGCGAACAATCTCGCGGCGCTCGTCGGTCCGAGGGGTGAGGGCGGCGCGGATGCGATGCGGCAGACGCAGCGGTTCTGCGACAAGGATGGGAAACTGAACGAAGCGCTGGTCGGCAAACTGACCGAGGCTCAGCGGCGCGTGCTGGTGATCAACAGGGCCAAGGCTCTTCTACATTCGAACCACCTGGACCGATGCAGGGACGCGCTGGTTACCCTGCGTAAGCTCCCCGGCGGCGAGGGAGCGAGGGAGGCGGCCATGCTCGAGGCGGCGCTGTTCATGCGCGAGCGCAAGCCCGAGAAGGCTGTCAAGTTGCTGACCGACCTCATCGCGTCGGGCGCGAACGGCGACGGCGGCGCGGTTCGGGACGCGAGGCTCGCGCTCGCGCAGATCCACGCATCCGCGGGCGACTATGCGGCCGCGATCGAGGCGCTCAAGGGTGTGAGGGAGCTCGAGGGCACCGCGGCTGGCGCGGCTACGCTGGTCGCGCTGCACGAGCTCGCCGGGGACGCCTCGGGCGCGGACGCGGTTCTCGACGGATCCGGCGCGGCGGGCGGCGCGGTGGGCGCGGCGCCGGAGGTGGCGCTGAGGGCGGCCGAGCGCAAGCTCACGCGCGGCGCCGCGAGCGAAGCGAGGGCCATCTTCGAATCCGTGATGAACGACGCCGCCGCCGACGACGACGAGAAGCTCGCGGCTCGCGCGGGCGTCGCGCTGGCGAAGGCCCAGAGCGGAGACGTGGCGGGCGCCGAGGCGGACGCCGCGGCGCTCTTCGAGCGCGTCGCGGCGGCGGCGGGCGGCGCGACCGACGCGGATACCCTAGAGGAGACTTTGCCCGCGTCGGTGCTCGCCAGAGCCGCCGAGCTGGAGCGGCGCATGCGCGGGAAGCGGGGCAAGCGCGGCGAGGACGGGGACGTCGACAGGCCCAAGACGCGGAAGAAGCGGAAGAAGAAGGTGATCTACCCGAAGGGTTTCGATCCGAGCAATCCCGGTCCGGCGCCCGATCCGGAGCGTTGGCTCCCGCTCCGCGAGCGGTCCACGTGGAAGGGTAAGCGGAAGAAGGTGAACATCCGCGGCGCTCAGGGCGCCAGCTCGGCCAAGGCCATCGACCAGCTGGGCAAGACGGAGTTCAGCGGCGGCGACGCGAAGAAGGTGGACGCGGAGGCGATGAGGGAGAAGGTGCTGAGCGTGGCGGGGGGCAAGGGTAAGAAGAAGGGCGGCAAGGGCCGTCGTTGAAATAAAAACCCAACTGAAAGGACTTCAGCGTTATCCATTATCGATCGCACCCGCCGCGCGGACGACGATCGCGATGTACGTGTCCCCCGCTCTCCACCGCGCGGTCGCCTTTCCGAAGGCGACCAAGCCCGCCGAGGCTTCCAAGGCTGGACGCGTCGTGACCCGCGCGGCCGCGCCCGAGGATAAGCCCGCGGCCGCTGCGAGGCCGACCGGTCGGCGATCGTTCTCGGTTGCGACGCTCGCCGCGGTCGTCGCCGCCGCATCCGCGCCCAACGCGGCGCTCGCGTTCGGCAGCGGCATTCCCGGCTACGACATCAACCAGAAGGCGAGGGACGCCCAGCGTAAGGCGATCAACGACGAGCTCGCGGAGCAGAGGGAGCTGGCGAGGAAGGAAAAGGAAAGGCGTAGGTTGCTGAAGGAGGCTGAGGAGGCGGAGGAGTGCGCGAGAAATCCCGAATCGTGTCCCGCGCCCGCGGAGAGCTGAGTCGAGCGAACGAGTTTGGACGGAAGGCGTGATGTATCGCGAGTCTAACGCGCTTGTGACGAAGGGAGACGAGACACCGGTGCCGAGGAGGCTGCGAGCGTTTTGTTTATTTGGCGGGTTTGATTACACAAGCGTTCGACATACACTAGGTCCCACTCATGGCCTCGTCACCGCCCCCGATTTTGTTGTTAACACCCCAGATTCGAACTCCTCGCGCACTTACTTACCCGCCTCGAAGTTCTCGACAGCCGGCACGTCGTCACCCCCCGCCTGGTACGCCTGCGCAATCTTCTTGAGGTAGTCGAGGTTGTCTTGACCGAGCTGGTTGATGATGCCCGGGAGCATGTCCTGGAGCTTCTTGGTCTGGGACGGGCCGGAAACGACGTAGGTGTTGGCGGCGATGGAAGCCTGCACCTTGGGGTTGGTGAAGTGGACGACGTCGTCATCCTTGAAGATGTTCACCTCCTCGATGCCCGGGATGGTGTTGACGCCCAGGCGCTTGAGGGTGTTCTGGAGGCGCTTGTCGTCGGTGGAGGTGGTCTTGTGCACAGCCTTCTTCTTCCTGTTCGATTCGAGACGGAGGGGAGGGGGCGAAGAATGGTCAGCGTTCGGCGGTCGGGAGCCGGCGGTCGGCGTGGACGGTCCGCCGGCGACGGCGGGTGTGCTCAGATCCGTCCATCTTCTCAGACTGACTTTGCAGTGGTACCGGGCGGCGGCACCGGTCGGAGAGATTTCCTCGAGGAGGGTGACCGCCGGCGAGCGCGCGAGACGGGGCGACGCGACGCGGGGAAACGCGCCGAGTGCCTATTGACCGCGCCGACGATGTGTCCACGAGAGGCTCGAGGGGCCGAGGGCTCCGATCGTGTCCGTCTCATCGCGTTACCGTCGCGTTACCGTCGCGTCAAATCTATCCATCCCACTCAGACCTAGAACCCGACGGGAGAGTTTTCTCACCTGCGCATGGTACCCTTGCCACCGGTGCGGACAGAGCCCGCGAGCTTCTTGAGCCTCTCGACGTCCATGTTGACTACCTGTTCGGTGCGTGGTAGGCGATAGTTCCGTCAGTGTCTGATTGGTCTCGATTCGCACGTCGCGCCGGCTCCGAAGGCGCAGTCTCCGGCGATGGGCGTCTCCCCGTTCCACACGGCGACCCGCCTTCGATTTGATGATTTGTTCAGGGTTTTGGCAACGCGACGCACCTGAGAAACCCTGAGTGATCTAAGGTTGCGAGCTTCCCGTTGTCGGAAGACTCTGTGTTATGCCGGCACGACGTCGTGCGGCGTGAACGCGCGTTCGAAGAGGGAGACTAGGGCCTCGGGCCGGTGTTCATAAACACGGCAAGGGAAAAGCCCGAG
>Ga0181573_10000770_pt1 | contig 33063 bp, 26 predicted proteins | sample 101ome_25_FD_148643 | JGI IMG/M metagenome (GOLD analysis project Ga0181573, IMG submission 148643) | Coastal salt marsh microbial communities from the Groves Creek Marsh, Skidaway Island, Georgia - 101409BT metaG (spades assembly) | ecosystem: Environmental > Aquatic > Marine > Intertidal zone...
CCGGAAGCGGGGACTTTTTTTGGGAGCGATGGTCGCGGGGGGATTGTTAGTCGCATTTTTTGGCCGCGCGCTCGGGTTGGGAATGCTCGCCGCGTTACTTTTGTACGCGTTTGGAGGCTACTACATCCAACGTCACGCACAACAACTCTCGTAACATGACATTTCGCGCTGCCATTGACATCATGCCGTTGCCGGCTCTTTTGGACCCCCAAGGAAAGGCGGTCTCCAGCAATATGAAGAACATCGGGTTGGCCACCATTGGCAATGTCCGAATTGGCAAGCACATTACGATGGAAGTGGAAGCTGCGAGCCAAGCCGAGGCCGAGGAGCAGGTCAAAACGGCTTGCGAAAAGCTGTTGGCCAATCAAATCATGGAACAATTCGAGTTCCGTGTTGAAGCCGTAGAGCCGGTAGCCTAAACAGCTTAGAGCAATCCCTGCGCGAGCAAGAGCGCATACAATTCCTCTGCAGACGGCATGCCGCGGAACACGCAGATGCGGTCAAACCGGCTGATGCTGTCCTCTTTGTACAATTCAATGACGCCATCGTCAAAGGCATGCGGACGCAGCGTGTAGACCAAATCGAGCGGAAACGTGCTGTCCCCGATGTACAAGCGGATTTCGTCGCCGCGCCATTCGGACGAGTACATGATGGCATCGCTGAAATGGGAATCGCCCTGAATCAATTGGCCTTCGCGCACGGAGTAGACCAAGTCAAACGCACTCGTCGAGTATCCCGCAAAAATCTTTCCCGCCGTTGTGGTCCATATGACCTGGCCACGCCAATCACGCCCTTCGCGCACGACACCGTTTTCCGCATGCATCACCATATCGCTCCACAGCATGCGATCGTCCTCGAAGACTTCCACCCGGTTTTGGGCTCCAGCTGTAAGCGATCCGCACAGCAGTCCGATGAGGATGAAAAAGCGCATGCCCTAAACTAACGCATTCCCTTCAGACCAGCGCCAGTGCCTGATCCAAATCCGCAATCAAATCTTCCGGTCGTTCAATGCCGACGCTGATGCGGATGAGGCCTTCTGTGATGCCGTACTGAGCTTTGACGTCCGCGGGCACGCCGGCGTGGGTCATGCTGGCGGGATGTTCGGCGAGTGACTCCGTCGAACCGAGGCTTACGGCCAATTGGAAATGCTTCAAAGCATTCAGCACACGGAATGCCGCAGGACGTCCACCAGGAACTTCGAAAGCGGCCATGGCGCCCCCGCCCATCATTTGTTCGGCTGCAATCGCGCGGGCGGATTCGGGTAAATCATCGGACCAGGCACTGATGAAACGGCTGACCTTGGGATGTTGCCGGAGGTGCGCAAAAACGCGTTCGGCGACCCGTTGTTGGTGCTCCACCCGAACGGCCAGGGTTTCCATGCTGCGCAATAACAACCAACACGTGTTCGGGTCGGCCATGCCGCCCAAGAAATGCCGGTACTCGCGCACGCGCGCCACGACGTCGGACTTCCCACTGGCAGCGCCGGCGATGAGGTCACTGTGCCCGCCAATGTATTTCGTGGCGGAGTAAAGCAGCAGGTCTGCGCCGTGTTCGAGTGGACGTTGCAGAATCGGTCCGAGGTAGGTGTTGTCGACGCTCACGATGATGCGGTGATCTTCGGTTTCGTGCTGACGCGCCCAATCCGCGGCCGTGCGGATGCGGTGGAGCTGGAGGGTGGGGTTGGCTGGGGTTTCCAGGTGAATGAGGCCTGGGACGCCTTCGCGTTCGAGGGTGGCGTCGAGTTGGCTGAGGTCGTCCACTTGCACGACGCGCACCCCCATTTGCGGGAGGATTTCGCGGATGAAGTGGTCGGTTCCCCCATAGAGTGGGGGGCAAAACCAAAGCGGCCGGTCTGCGCCGGTCCATGCCAAAAACGATGTGGTGATCGCGGCCATGCCACTCGCGAAAAAGGCGGCTTCGTCGGATTCATCCCATGCTGCAAGACGCTGTTCAGCGGCGGTTAACGTCGGATTGCTGAGCCGGCTGTAAATCGCGTTGGGTGTGGTTGGCTTGGCGCCGCCGGGGACGCTGTAGGCGCTTTCCATGTGCGCGGCGCCTTCCTCGGCCGAAGTGAACTTGAAGGTGCTGGTGGGGTAGATGGGCGCCTTGACGGAGCCTTCGTGCTTTGCTGGGGTGTGCCCGGCAAACGGTGCAATCGTTTCGCGGTGTGCCATGGTCCAAATTCGGCAAAACGGTTGAAATTGACGCATCGAAAGTTTATTTGTTCGAAAAAAACAAAAAATTCAATACTTTTGTGCGGAATTTTGATGCCTGAATCCCGCGATACAAAACAAATGCAACCGACCCTTGACGCCCTTGATCGGCAATTGATTGGCCTATTGCAAGCCAACGGCCGGGCTTCCATGCAGGAATTGAGCGACCGCACCGGCCTCAGCCGTTCGGCGGTTTTTACGCGCGTTCGTCGGTTGGAACACGATGGCGTCATCACCGGCTACGCCGCGCAAACCAACCGCCGCGCGCTGGGCATGCAAATTCGGGCCTTTTGTAACGTGCAGCTGAAGCAGCACGATGCGCGGTACCTCAAAGAATTCGAGGCGAACATCGGCGATTTCAAGGAGGTGCAAAGCTGCTACCACATCGCCGGCTCATTCGATTACCTCATCGCCGTGGACGTGGCGGACATGGATGCGTACCACGAATTCATCTCGCGCAAGCTCGCCGCCATGGACAACATCGGCACGGTCCAAAGTTCATTTGTGATGAGCGAGGTATTGGAGCGGTGAGCGCTACTCCTTTATCGCCGCAATCCCGGGCAACACCTTGCCCTCCAAGTACTCCAACATCGCGCCGCCTCCGGTGCTGACATAACTGACTTGATCCGCAAGGCCCGCTTGGTTGATGGCCGCCACGGAATCGCCGCCGCCGATCAAGGTGAACGCGCTGCTCTCGGCCGTCGCTTTTGCCAAGGCGGCGGCGACAGCGTTGGTTCCTTTTGCAAACGCTTCCATTTCGAACACGCCCATCGGCCCGTTCCACAGTACCGTCTTGCTGGTCAGCACCGCCTCGACGAACCGCTGCGTCGTTTCCGGCCCGATATCCAGGCCCATCCAATCATCGGGGATCGCATCCGTCGCCAAGACACGGGTTTGGGCATCCGGCGCAAATGCATCGGCAGCCAATGTATCGTGGGGGAGCAAAAGTTCGGTGCCGGAGGCTTCGGCCTTCTTGAGAATATCCAGCGCTTGCGCGTGCATCTCCGGCTCCACGAGGCTGTTTCCGATGCTCCCGCCTTGCGCTTGCACGAACGTGTACGCCATGCCGCCGCCGACAATGAGTTTGTCCACCCGGCCTATCAGGTGCTCGATGATGCCCAGCTTGGAGCTGACTTTCGCGCCCCCGATGATGGCTGTTAAGGGCTTTTCGGGGTGGGCCAACACCTTTTCCAGCGCGTCGATTTCACGGGCCAACAAGTGGCCGAAAGCCTTGTCTTCCGGGAAAAATTTAGCAATGACCGCAGTTGAAGCGTGAGCGCGGTGCGCTGTGCCGAACGCGTCATTGATGTAGACGTCGCCGTTCTCGGCGAGCTGGCCAGCGAAGAATTCATCACCGGCTTTTTCTTCGGGGTGGAAGCGCAAATTCTCAAGCAGCGCGACTTCGCCCGGTTGGAGCGATTGGGTCACGTCGAGCGCGGCATCCTCCACGCAGTCCGGAGCGAACTTGACGGGACGGCCGAGCAGCGCTTCGAGGCGCGGCATGATGTGCTTCAGGCTGAACTGCTCGTCGCGGCCTTTGGGGCGACCGAGGTGCGACATCAACACCGCCGAACCGCCGTTGTCCAGCACGTGCTGGATGGTCGGAAGCGCGGCGCGGATGCGCGTGTCATCGGTTACTTCTCGGGCTTCGTTTAGTGGAACATTGAAGTCCACGCGGATGAGGGCACGTTGGCCTTTGAGGTCGAGGTCTGTGAGGTTCATGCGTCAGCAAACAATTGGGCGAGTCCAACTTTTTGTTCCACGCGAGCGGCGAGGTCAGCAATGGCGACGCGCTCTTGGGTCATGGTGTCTCGGTCGCGGATGGTGACCGCGTTATCGGTCAGGGTGTCGTGATCGACGGTGATGCAAAGCGGCGTACCGATGGCATCCTGCCGGCGGTAGCGGCGGCCGATGGCGTCCTTTTCGTCGTACTGAACGTTGTGGTTCAGCTTCAACAAGTTGAGCACTTCGCGTGCTTTCTCCGGCAAACCGTCTTTCTTCAATAGAGGCAAAACAGCCGCCTTAACGGGTGCCAACGGAGCAGGAATGTTCATGACGGTGCGTTGAGAACCGTCTTCCAATGTTTCCTCACTGTATGCAGCGCTGAGCGTTGCGAGGAACATGCGGTCGAGCCCGATTGAAGTTTCGACCACGTAGGGCACATAGCTCTCCTGCGTCTCCGGGTCGAAGTAGCGGAGTTTGCGGCCGCTGTGCTCTTCGTGTTGTCGCAAATCAAAATCGGTACGCGAGTGGATGCCTTCGAGCTCCTTGAATCCCATCGGGAAGTTGAATTCGATGTCGGCTGCGGCGTCGGCGTAGTGCGCGAGCTTGATGTGGTCGTGAAAGCGGTGCATGCCTTCGCCGAAACCGAGTGCCTTGTGCCACTTCAGGCGGGCTTCCTTCCAGTATTCATACCATTCGCTTTGGGTGCCGGGCTTGACGAAGAATTGCATCTCCATTTGCTCGAATTCCCGCATGCGGAAAATGAACTGCCGCGCGATGATTTCATTTCGGAAGGCCTTTCCGATTTGGGCAATGCCAAACGGCAGCTTCATGCGCCCGCTCTTCTGGACGTTCAGGTAGTTGACGAAAATTCCCTGGGCCGTTTCCGGGCGGAGGTAGATGATGCCGCTGTCGCCGCTCACCGCACCGAGCTCGGTCTTGAACATGAGGTTGAACTGGCGCACGTCCGTCCAGTTGCGGCTGCCCGTGTCCGGGTCGGCGATTTGCAAATCTTCGATCAAAGCTTTCACAGCCTGCAAATCGTCGGCGTCCATGGCCTCTTTGAAACGGCGGTTGATGCCATCGATTTGGGCTTGCCGTTCGAGAATGCGTCCGTTGGTTTCGCGGAATTGCTTTTCGTCAAAAGCATCGCCAAAACGCTTGGCCGCCTTTGAGACGTCCTTGTTGATTTTGGCTTCAATCTTGGCAATGTGATCCTCGATTAAGACGTCGGCACGGTAGCGTTTTTTGCTGTCCTTGTTGTCGATGAGCGGGTCGTTGAAGGCGTCGACGTGACCCGAGGCTTTCCAGGTCGTTGGGTGCATGAAGATGCTGGCGTCGATGCCCACGATGTTCTCGTGCATGCGCACCATGGCGGTCCACCAATAGTGCTTGATGTTGTTTTTCAGTTCGGCGCCGAGCTGGCCGTAATCGTAGGCCGCGGAAAGGCCGTCGTAAATTTCACTGGAAGGAAAGACGAAGCCGTATTCTTTCGCGTGGCTGATGACTTTTTTCAGGAGATCGTCGCTCATGGTTCAAAGGTTGTCCAACAGGGTGGCAAATGCGTCTGCAAAGGTAGCGCCTGACTCGATTACCTTTGCTGCATGGATTCCAAACCTCGTTTTGGCCTCATCGGCAGTGGTTCATGGGCGACTGCCATCGCCAAAATGCTCTTGACGAACATCGATGAACTGCATTGGTGGGTGCGCCGCGACGAAACCCGAGAGTACCTCGAGCAATACGGTCGCAACCCGCGATACATCCAAAGCATCGAGTTTGACACCTCGCGCATCCATGTTTCTACGGACATGCAGTCCGTGATTGATGCTTGTGACATCCTCATTTTTGCCATCCCGTCCGGCTACCTCGATGCGACGATGAAGGAATTCAAACCGCAGCGCGTCCACGAAAAAATCATCATCAGTGCGATCAAGGGCATGGTGGTGGAATACCACAGCATCCCAGCGCGCTACCTGCACAAAGAATTCGACGTGCCCTACGAACGCATCGGCTTGATTGCTGGACCTTGCCATGCCGAAGAAGTGGCACGCGAAAAACTCAGTTACCTCACCGTGGCTTGCCCCGACCTGCAGATTGCCCAAAACGTGGCAGATGCCATGGCCACGCGGTACATCCGCATTCAAACCAGTGAAGATGTGGTGGGCGCGGAATTGGCCGCTGTGCTCAAGAACATTTACGCCATCGGTGCCGGCATCGCGCATGGCCTTGGATACGGGGACAACTTCCTGAGCGTATTCATTTCCAATGCCTCCCAGGAAATGAAACGTTTCTTGGCCGCGGTTCACCAGCATGACCGCGACGTGAAAGAAAGCGCCTACCTCGGAGACCTGCTCGTCACGGCGTACAGTCCGCATAGCCGGAACCGGAATTTGGGCATGATGATCGGAAAAGGCTACAGCGTAAAAGGAGCCATGATGGAAATGAACATGGTGGCTGAGGGATTCAATGGATCGAATGGCATTCACCATTTGAATCAGAAGTTCCAAGTCGATATGCCCATCGCCGATTCGGTTTATCGCATTTTGCACGAGCGGATGTCGCCGGTGATTGAAATGCGTTTGTTGACAGAGCAATTGGCATAATCCTGCGCGATTTAAGGCAACCTGTGTGGGCTTTTTGACGTTATTTGTTTAGGAATGATGGCCCACAGACTCATACTTAGTTTGGTTGCGCTCGCCGCTGTGGTTTTTCAAGCCCGGGCCTCAACTTCCGATACCCGTAGAACTGTGGAGCATGCGCGTACGCCGGAGGGGGTGTGGTTTGTGCCAAATGGGGGGCAGTGGCCGGAGGAAGTTCGCGCCTCAGCCCGCGTGAGCGGGGGCGATGTCTGGCTCACATCGACAGGGTGGAAGGCGGCGATGCTCGGCGCGGGATACGATGCGTTGGGCCGTCACGAGACTCCGTCAGGACCGTTGGTGACGCACGTGCTGGAAGTGGAATGGGTTGGGGGCAACTCGAATGCGACATTCGATGTCACCGGGATGGAAGCGCATCACCGCGTATCGTATTATCGGGGACAAGATGCGGAGCAATGGGCGGAAGGGTTGAAGCCGGTGGGCAAATACACCGTTCGGGATGTTTGGCCGGGTGTGGACGCCATCATTGACGGACAGCGTGGCGACGGGGCACACATCAAAACCGATTGGCATGTGGAGCCAGGCATCGACCCATCCCAAATCGCCATTCGTTATGCTGGTTTTGAAACGCGTCTGCTCGGAGACGGCTCGTTGCGCCATTTCATAGGTTCGGAACTGGGAGAAGGGTTGTCCTGCTCCGGAGTTTGGGGCCACATATCCGAGGCGCGACCATTTGCCTACCAACTCAACGGCACGCAATTGCAAGAAGTGGATTGTGCTTACGTGTTGGAGACGCAGCCTGACGGTTCAGTGCGGATCGGCTTTGAGCTGGGGCCGTACGATACCGATCGAGCGTTGGTCATCGACCCAGAAATCGAATTTGCGTCTTTTGTGGGGTCGTCGGCGGACAGTTGGGGCTTCACTGCGGCTTATGACGATGACGGTCGATTGATTGGAGGTTCCGGGGTTCGCGGGGCGGGTTATCCGACCACGGCAGGGGCGATCAGCAACACGTTTTCGGGCGGCGATTTTGATTTTGGAATCAGTGTTTTTTCATCCGACGGGTCGACGCTGGAATACAGCACCTACCTCGGGGGGTCCATGCGAGAATACCCGCACAGCTTGGTGACCGACGCCGCTGGCGATATCTACGTCATGGGGACTACATCGTCCCAAAATTTTCCGACTTCGACGGATGCGTACCAGCCTGATTTTGCAGGAGGGCCCTTCATCGATTTGGGGGCCAATCATTTTTACGGTTCGTACGACAACGGATGTGATATCATCATCTCGCGCATCGATGGTGTCGACGGATCGCTGGTCGCATCGACATTCATGGGCGGTTCAGGAAACGACGGGTTGAATCTCGGTGAAAAGCTCAACTACAATTACGGAGACGTTTGCCGGGGTGAAATCGCCATCGATCCCGCCGGAGCGGTTTGGGTTGCCACCAGCACGCGAAGCGACGACTTCCCGATGGTGGATGCATTGGACCCGGGGCTCAGTGGGACCAGCGATGCGGTGGTATTCCGGTTGTCGAATGACCTTCAGGACCTCGAGTTCTCCACTTACTTCGGAGGCAATTCCGATGACGCGGCGTTTGGAATCCAATTCGCGTCGGGGCAGAATTTGGCGTATGTGACGGGCGGCACGAAGAGCGATGACCTTCCCACCACACCGGGCGCGTACCAACCCGATTGGGCCGGCGACGTGGACGGACATGTGTTTTCTATCGATTACAACGGCGTGCCGTTTTTGGCAGCGGCAACCTACTTCGGCACCGACGACTACGACCAGGCGTATTTTGTGCAGCTCGACACGGAAGATCGTCCTCATCTCTGCGGGCAAACGGTGGGCAGCGACTTGGAATTGGTGGGTGATGTGTACGACAGCAATCCGGACGGGAGCACCTTTGTCACACGGCTTACGGAAAACCTGGAGGTGGTGGATTTTGTGACGCGCATAGGCTTGCCCATGACAGGCGTCGACATCAGCCCAACGGCGTTTTTGGTGTCCGATTGCGATGAAATGTACATCAGCGGTTGGGGTGGACAAACCAACTCCTCGAATAGCGGGTATGCCAATCAATCCACAACGAACGGCATGCCCACGACGGCGGGTGCTTTCCAACTCAGTACCGACGGAAGCGATTTCTGGTTGGGTGTCCTTGCGCCGGAAGCAGCTGACCTCACGTACGGAACGTATTTCGGGGGTCCTTTTTCCAACGAACACGTCGATGGCGGTACGTCGCGCTTTGATAAGAATGGCACCGTTTACCAAGCGGTATGCGCCGGTTGCGGGGGATGGGACGATTTTCCGACCACGGTCGGGGCTTGGTCGGGTGTCAACAATTCGACCAACTGCAACCTTGGTGTGTTCAAATTCAACCTCGGCTCTCTGGTCGCGGACATTGACATCGATGCTCCGGACATCATTTGTGCTGGAGAACCGATTCAATTCATCAACAACAGCATCGGGGGCACCGATTACGAATGGTATTTCGGTGACCTCAACACGAGTGATGAAGAGAATCCCGAATACATCTACGCGACCCCCGGTGAGTGGGACATCATGCTGATTGTGTCGGACGTGACCGGCTCTTCCGGTTGCCTCGAACCCGATACGGCCTATGTCAGCCTCTTCATTGAAGACATTCCACAACCCTTGATCGATGAAATTCCGCCTTTGTGCGAAGGCGAATCCGCCACGCTCCAAGCCTATGGAACGGCCGCCCTTGAATGGCAACCTCACCCCACGTTGGACGATCCATCTGTTCCGAACCCGACCGTGACCCCCACCCAAACCACCACGTATACGGTCGAAGACAGCAACACCTGTGGCGCAGGATCAGCGGAAGTCACGGTTGTGGTCGAGGTGCTGCAAACGGAGATCACCCCGGACATGACCATTTGTTTGGGCGACGTGGTGGAGCTCGAAGCCACGGGCGGAAGTGAGGTGTTGTGGAGTCCGACGGTGGGATTGGGATCTCCGACAGCTGAAACGACCACGGCGAGCCCGACGGAAACCACCACGTACACAGCATTGATTTCCTCGCCGGCCGGCTGCATGGGTGAAGAAGAGGTGACCATCAACGTCATCCAATCCGCGCCCGGAGGCCAAACCTATCCGACCATCTATTTGTGCGAAGGCCAAGGCGTGTTTTTGAATGCCGCCGAAGGCATAAGCTATTTGTGGTCTCCAGCGGACATGGTGACCAACCCGTTGGTTCAAAATCCGTTCACGACGCCTTCCCAAAACACGACCTACTACGTCACCATCGCCAATGCTTGTGGCACGGGTGTAGACAGCGTGACCGTGGAATTGGTGGCACCCACGGCTACGGCCACTGGAGGCGGGTGGATGTGCCGCGGAGAGACCATGGAATTGAGTGCTTCCGATGCGGTGGTCTATTCATGGTCACCAGCAGCCTTGGTGGCCAATCCAAATGCGCAATCCACCCAAGTGTTCCCGGTGGAAACCACCACCTTCACCATCCACGCAACGGACCAATTTGGCTGCACGGGCAGCACGGAAATCACGGTGAATGTGTGGCAGCCGCCGTATGTGGACGCGGGTCCTGACAGGGAGGTCGACTGGGGCGATCAAGTGCGGCTTTTCGGCACGGTAGATTCGGACGAGTTTTGGTGGTCACCCGCCGAAAACTTGAGTTGCAGTGATTGCCTGACGCCTGAAGTGATGGTGACCGACCCCGGGTGGTACGTATTGGAAACCGTCTCCCCGGAAGGATGCACGGCGCGTGATTCGGTATTTGTTGATTTGTTCTACCCGCTTTATGTCCCCAATGCGTTCACCCCCAATAACGACGGAGTGAATGACGCTTTTTATGTCGAAGGAGTCGAAGCACGTGGGTACAAATTGGAGATTTACAACCGCTGGGGGGAGGTTATTTTTTACAGCGAAGACCCAGCGGAGCCTTGGATCGGAAACGTTCAGGTGACTGATGCGGAGCACTTTGTGCCTGACGGCGTTTACTTGTGGCGCTTGCGTTATGAATTGCGGGATGGACCGCGGTGGGTTGAGGGAACCGTTGCGATTGTCCGTTAAACCAAGTTTGTGGTTGCAAGAATGGAGGCTTTCTCCTACTTTCGGGGCAAGAAGACGATTCGATGACTCCCCAAACTGTCCTAGATCAATACCTGCACCGGCTATTTCTTGACCACGATTGTGTTGTGGTGCCTGAATTGGGGGGATTTGTGTGCAACCGCCGCGCTGCATCCTTTGACGAGCAGCGTAAGGAGTTGGTTCCACCATCGCGAAGCATTTTATTCAATGAGCGGCTGATTCACCACGATGGGGTGTTGGTTCAAGCTGTAGCCCAAGCTGAGGGAATCACGTTTGACGAAGCATTGAAACGCGTGGTTGAAGAGGCAGAATCCTTGAAGCGAGCGATAGCATCTGGCAAGACCATCAACATTGCGCACGTTGGGCGCCTGTACATGGGTTCGAATCAACGCGTTCAATTTTTGGCAGATGAAGAGATGGAGCGGATGCTGGCCTCATTCGGATTGCGCCGCATCCCCATTCGGCCGCTGGCACCTGCGCGCATCGTGAACCCTGAAGCACATAAAGCACCATCCACCACGAAGGTGATTCACATGCCATTTGCTCGTGTGGCAGCTGCGATTGCTGTGCCCGTCTTGGGTGGAATCGGTATGTTCATGATGGACAGTTGGAATGGAGACGATGCGCTCATGCGCCCACTCTCGGTTACTTCGGTTCCTTCCGAATACTTGCCCCGATTTGAGGGCGAAGCCATACCAACTTGGTCCGATGTCGAAGCATTGGAAACAGAGGAGCCCGTGACAGCTGTTGTCACTCCAGATGAAGAGCCCGAGGTGATCGTAACAGCGACAGTGACAGCAATGCCAGTCGGTGCTCCAGCTGAGGTGGAGGAGGCGGGTTTGTACATGTTGGTCGCCGGCGCATTTTCGGTAGAGGCCAATGCACAATCCTTAGCGCTGAATTTGCAGGAAAACGGCTTTGACGCCGAGGTCTTTTTGCAAGACGGTGGACTGCACATTGTTACGTACGCGACCCACGTGGAAGAGGGAAGCGCAAGGGCTCATCTCGAATTGCTGCGCGCGCAGCAGATCTCAAAAAACGCGTGGTTGAAGCCGTGGAAGGTCATTCGATGACGCCAACGGAAATGAAACCGCTTCCTGAAGCTGTCATTCTCGATTTTGGTGGTGTGTTGTACGATATCGAGTACGATGCGCCGGTGCGTGCGTTTGCAGCGTTGGGCGTGGCGGATTTTGCTGGGTTGTACAAGCAAGCGGCGCAGTCCCCCGAGTTCGATGATTTGGAGTGCGGGCGAATCGCTCCGGAAGCGTTCTATCAATTCATGGAGGGGCATTGTACACCGGGGACGACGAGACAACAAGTGGTCGATGCCTGGAATTGCATCTTGATCGGCATGCACCGTTCTCGGATGGCCTTGGTTCAGGCCTTGGGAAGGCAAACGCGGCTGTTCATTTTTTCCAACACGAACGTGATCCACGCCCATGTGTTTGAGGCTTGGATCGAATCACATTATGGATTGAGTGCATTTCGCTCGGCCTTTGAAGGCATCCATTACAGCCACGAAATGGGTGCACGCAAGCCGGATCCTGAAGCGTTCCGGTCGTTGTGCGCGCGCCATGGCGTGGCCACTGAGCGCACCTTATTCATTGACGATTCAAAACAACACGTCGAGGGAGCGCTTGCAGCGGGATTGGAAGCCCATTGGCATCATCCGGTCGAAAACGACGTGGCCATTTGGCTTGCAAATCGCGGGTTTGACCTGCCGACAGAGGCCTTCAAGCTTGCTTAGCGGCTGCGTTCATTTGGTTGTGAACCTCCTTGAAGCGTTCGGGGGTGCAGGGTTTGGCCCCTTGTTCCAGCAACAGAAAAATTTCTTGGCCTCGGGCTTCCGGTTCAAATTGTTTTCCGCCTTGAGACCATGCCAGCGCCTCGCCCGACTTTTGGCACTGGATGACATGTGCAGAACGCTCGGCAAAGTGAAATACCCAGAGGCTGTCGGTTGACGGGCAATGCTCAAGGCATTCGATGGCCCCGGTGGCCCCGTCCCAAAATTTCTCGCTGAACTCGTCAATGCACGCCAGCACCTCTGGCGAATCCGCCTTCAATTTGCGCTCCCAATCATCCGCGACGATGCCCTCGGATGCCAGGAACCTCACGAACTCGGGGCGAACCCCTTCCAACTCTTCGACGGTGAGCCGTCGGTAGCGTTTCATCATTCCGTGATGCCTTCGAGCATCATGAAGAATGCATACTCCATAGCCGTTTCGCGGAGTCGCTTGAAACGACCTGAAGCGCCGCCGTGCCCGGTCTCCATGTTGCAATCCATGATGAGCAGGTTGTCGTCGGTTTTGGTATCGCGGAGCTTCGCGACCCACTTCGCAGGCTCCCAGTATTGCACTTGGCTGTCCCAGTATCCGGTGGTGACCAGCATGTGCGGGTAATCTTGCGCTTTGACATTGTCATAAGGGCTGTAAGCCATCATGTAATCAAATGAATCTTTGTTCTTCGGATTGCCCCATTCATCGAATTCGCCTGTAGTCAGCGGAATGCTCTCATCCAACATGGTGTTGATCACATCCACGAATGGAACCGCGGCAATTACGCCGTTGAAGAGTTCAGGCGCCATGTTGATGACCGCGCCCATCAACAACCCGCCGGCCGATCCGCCCATAGCATACAGGTGCTCAGGAGACGTGAAGCCAAGGTCGCACATGGCGCGTCCGCAGTCGACGAAATCGGTGAAGGTGTTCATTTTGTTGAACATCTTCCCATCTTCATACCATTCGCGACCCATTTCCTGTCCTCCCCGAATGTGTGCAATCGCATAAACGAATCCCCGGTCGAGTAAGCTCAATCGCGTGCTGGAGAACCCAGCGTCCATGCTGTAACCGTAGCTACCGTATGCGTATAACAGGAACGGGTTTTGACCGTTTTTCTCGGTGCCTTTGCGGTACACGATGGAAACCGGAACTTCAGTTCCGTCGCGGGCTTCTACCATGACACGCTCGCTTTGGTAGTTGTTGGGATCGAAATCACCACCCAACACTTCCTGTTGCTTCAGGGTTTCGGTGTCGCGTGAAACCATGTCCATTTCGAACACCGAACTCGGCGTGGTCATGGAGTTGTATCCGTAACGCAATTTTTGCGTGTCGAAATCAGGGTTGGCTCCGACATAAGCGGAGTAGGCCGGGTCAGGGAATTCGATGTAGTAATCTTCGGCATCATCCCATCGCTTCACTCGGATTTGGTTCAAGCCATTCGTTCGCTCGGATACAACCAGAAAGTCTTGGAAAATGTCCACGCCCTCGAGCAACGTTTCTGGGCGGTGTGGCAACACGTCGGTCCAGTTGTCGTAGCCGGTGGCTGAAACAGGCGTGCGTACGAGTTTGAAGTTCTTCGCGTCGCGGTTGGTCATGATGTAGAAATGATCGCCGTAATGACTGCAGCTGTATTCCAAATCACGCTCGCGTGGCTGAATCACCTGCCACTCGCCAGCCGGCGCATTGGCATCGAGGTAGTGCCATTCTGAACTGACCGTTGAATAACTGACAATCATCAAAAAAGCCTCACTCTTCGTTTTGCCGATGTTGCAGCTAAACGTTTCGTCTGTTTCTTCATAGACCAATTGATCTTCGGAAGCATCCGTACCAAGGATGTGCTTGTAGATTCGGTGAGAACGGAGTGTGATGGGGTCTTTCTTTGTGTAGAAAACTGTGCGGTTATCGTTGGCCCAAGTGGCCCCTCCAGTCGTCGTTGGAATCTTGTCAGGTAAAATTTCACCGGTCGTCAAATCCTTGAATTGCAGGGTGTACTCTCGGCGGCTGACGGTGTCGACGCTGAAAGCCAACAAATTGTTGTTGGTGCTGACAGATCGCCCACCGACAGAATAATAGCTGTACCCTTCGGCCATTTCATTGACGTTCAGCATGACCTGCTCTTCGGCGTCCATGCTGCCTTCTTTGCGGCAATGGATGGGGTATTCTTGCCCCTCCTCATATCGGGTGTAGTACCAATAGCCGTTGTCTTTCAAAGGCACACTTTGATCGTCCTGCTTGATGCGGCCTTTGATTTCCTCGAAAAGGGTTTCCTGAAAAGCTTCGGTAGACTGGAGCACCTCGGATTTGTAGGCGTTCTCAGCATTTAGGTAATCGACGACAGCGGTCGTTTGCTCGTCAGATTCTGCAGCTTCTTTTTGGTCGTCACTGAGACGCATCCAGAAGTAGTCATCTTTCAATTCCAATCCATGGATTTCGGTGATGTGCTCTTGTTTCTCCGCAACGGGGGGCGCAGAAAATTGAGCTTCATGGAATTCAGGTCGATCGGAAGAAGTCATGTTGGAATCTGGGCTTGAGCAAGAAAACATGCCAATTGCTAGGCAGCCAGCAAAAAACAAAGGGCGAATGTTGTACATGATGTGGTTGGTTTCGAGCGCTAAGTTAATGGATCTCACCGCTTTCGAAACGTTTTTCTAAGTTACTCAAATCATCAGGGGTATCGATGGCGTGGGTGGGGTGTGAGGTTCTGCCAACCATAATTTTCCACCCGTGTTCCAGCCAACGCAACTGCTCGAGCCGTTCGCGCTTTTCGAGTTCTGTGGCGTGCAGGTGGGTCAGCGCTTCCAACGCGCCTCTGGAGAATGCATACAATCCCACGTGTTCCAGCCACACGCCTTCTGAACTGGGAACGGCTGAACGGCTGAAATACAGGGCTTGCCCGCTGAGGTCGCACACCACTTTGACGCGGTTGGGGTTCATGCGTTCGTCGTCATCGGCCGCTTTTGGACGGGCTAGCGTCGCGATGGAAACCCCTGGTTTGCGAATCAACTGGGCGAGTTTCAGCAATTGTTCGGGATGAACAAAAGGTTCATCGCCTTGGATGTTCACGACCCAACTGGCCTCTCGTCCAGTCTTACGCTCCCATTGGAGCAAGGCCGCGTGGCTGCGCAGTGTTCCGTTTGGGATGTCCGGGGAGGTCATGGCGACCTCCGCCCCGGCGAGCTTTGCCGCCTCCGCGATGCGCTCATCATCCGTGGCGACGAGAACGTGATCGAAAACCTTGGATGACTGAACACGTTGTACGACCCGGGCAATCATGGGGATTCCACCAATCAAAGCCAGGGGCTTTCCAGGAAATCGCGTCGAGCCGCAGCGGGCAGGGATGATGCCGATAAGGGCAGGTTTGGACGTGGCCATCAATTGATTTGGTACGTGTACATCAGCGAAGTTAAGCGCGGAGACTCCATGGCCATCGGGCGAATGGCGTATTCGGCGTTCGTCACGTTGTTGATGAGCACGGATAGTTTGTGGCCGTTTGGCCACTCACGACCAAAGCGGGCATCGATGATCCAGGGCAGCCGGGGATTTTCATCCAACCACTGCTGGACACCCCATTGCACAAAGCCTTGTTCTTCAAACTCGATGAAGGCTTCGTCAAAATTTTGGAGCGCCGTCTGGTACCGGGCGCTCAAGCCTCCGAACCATTTTTGGCCTGATACCTGAATGTCAAAGCGGAAGACATGCGGCGATCGGTACTTGAGGATGTGCCCGGTGGTGTCGTGACTGGTGCTCAAGTAGGTCGTGGCGAGGCCGTCTTCTTGCGGATTGTAATTGTAGTCCGGGGTGGTGCTGATGGGATTGGTGTACGTGTATCCCGTGATGATATCCGCTTGGAACTTTCGGGTTGTCCACCGCCCGGTCAAGGAGATTTCACTTCCGGTCACCCGACTTCCGCCGGTGTTCACGCTCATGAAGCCCAAACCAAATACGTTGGCGATGGATGGAATTTCACCTTCATCGGGCCCCCATTGGCCAAACGTGAACTCAATGAAATCTTCATAGTCCTGGCGGAAAAAAGCGAGGTCGAGGAATCCGGCAAAATCACCCATGGCGGTGCCTTTGAATTGGAATCCTTGCTTGATGGCGATTTCCGCGGAAGAGGAGAACTCCGGCCGAAGTTCCTCATTGGAATAAATCTGCAACGCCCCCAATCCCGTTCGGATGTAGCGCTCGGCGATGGTCGGAAATCGGAAACCCTGGCCAAAACTGCTGCGCAAGAAAGTGGCTTCGGCGAGTTGGAAATTGCCGCCTAATCGGAAGACGGGCTTGCCCGCTCCCGTCCCGTTCACGGAGAAATATTCGTATCGGGCGCCGCCTGCCAATTTGATGCGTTCTCCAATCGATTGGTCAATTTGCAGATAAGCCGCTTGGTTGCTAGCGCTGTTGTTCCCATCCGAGGATCCGCCGGAATACAATTCGGCGCGGCTCAACGCAATCATGTTCACGGCGCCGGCCGTGAGGTTGAGGCCTTCGATGCCCCATCGTTCGCCATTGGTGTGCAACTGATATTCGGAGTATCCGACGTGTGAGCCGTTGGACTGGTCGTTGTCGTTGTCGTTATTGAGGTACTGCCACCGGTTACGGAGGCTGTGCCGCACGCCGCCGGGGGTGAGGTATTGGACGTAGGGGTCGACGGTGCCGATGAGCTGGTTTGTGCGGGTCGCGGCTCCTTGGAATGCGCCGTAAATGGAGTCGGGGGCGTTTTGCCAAATTAAGGTGTTCAGCGATTCGCCGAGCTGCCAATTGGTATTCAATCCATAGACCAATCCTTCAACTCGCGTTTCGCGCTTTCGCAAATTGGCGTTGAGTCGAGCTCGGTACTCGGCGCCATAGCGATCGACGGTGCGGTCGAGCAAATCCACACCCACGAGCGACGGAGTGAAATGGTAGTCGCGTGCTTTCGGCAAGGCACCTTCTTCTGGAGCGAGGTAGCCATCATCGCGAAAAATGTTTCCGCCGATGACCACGTCCCATGTGCCAAGCTGCTGACTGTGCAGAAACCGCAAATTGGATTGCTGGGGACGTGTCGACCAGGTTTTGGCTTGTAGCGAACGCGGATCGGAATACACGCCAATTTGCCGGGTGATGCGTGTCAATGGACGCGCATCTGGGAAACGTGTCCGCACATTGATGACACCACTCAACGCGGCACTACCAAACAACACGCTCGATGCACCTTTGATGATTTCAATTTGTTCGAGGTTTTCCAGTGGCAAAAATCCCCACGTGGGCCTGCCCGCGTCACCGCTCAGTATGGGCAGATCATCCACCAAGATCATGACCCGCGATCCAGCGCCATAGCTAAAACCGCTGCCACTTCGGATTTGAGGTTCACCGTTGACGAAGGTCACTCCCGGATTCATTTCGAGCGCGGTTTCTAAAGTGGTCGTCCCGCGACTCTCTACGATTCGTGGAGGCAAGACGTCTACAGAAACGGTTACCTCCTTTGCCGACTGTTCGAATCGGCCAGCGCTCACCACCACCACATCCAACGCTTCCGATGTGGGCATCAAGGTCCAATCCAATGCATATGATTTGCCCGGAACCAGAGCATCTACATCTTTCACCTCTTTCTGCATTCCGATGTAGCTGCAGGTCAGGGCCACCCCTTTTCCGGACCATCCGCTCAAGTCCAGCATGTAGGTTCCATCCGGTGAGCTGACGGTACCTTCTACTGCCCCACTTGTCAAACGAGCGGTAACGAAGGCACCGGGAAGGGCAAGGCCTTGGTCATCTTGGACAATCCCAGAAAAGGTCTGAGCCTCTGCCATGGAAGCGAGGAAGGCGAATCCCATCGCCCAAACCATCGCGAAGCGGTTTCGACTGCGCATGCATGCAAGATGCAACATTTGCGCGAATGTCAACCCATGGAGGCTGAAAGTAAATTGGGCTGCGGTTCTCCGTTGATGAAGGCTAAAATTGCGGTGTGGAGCGGGTGAAGATGTGGTGGGTGTTACATGGGATGCCCGGCTTGGGGCCAGTGGGAATGCGGCGTTGGGTTACCGATTCGGGTTCGCTTGAATCGGCTTATGACCGGGCTCTTCGGCATTTTCAACATGGAAAATCTATCGCGGATTCGAGGTTGATCGCAATGCGGCACACCCTGGAGATCCCGGGCATGTGGGCCTTGTCCTGGGAAGACACCGACTATCCCAAAAAATGGCGTGAAATGAACGATGCGCCTCCAGTGATTTTTGGGCGTGGCGAGCCATTTTTGAAGACGCTGCATTCCCCGCACATCGCCGTAGTGGGTACACGTCGATGCACATCCCATGCGATAGCTGTCTCGTTTGAATTGGGCAAAATCATAGCCAGCAGTGGTGGGGTGGTCGTAAGTGGATTGGCTCAAGGGGTGGACGAGGCGGCACATCGCGGGGCGTGTTATGCTGGATTCCGAACTGTCGGTATCCTCGGTGGCCCGCCGTTTCCTGTGCAGCCTTATTCCAGCCGCGCCGTTGCGGAAGAGATGTTGTCTAAATCAGGTGCGGTGTTATCCGAACATGCTGTGGGGAGCGAGGTATTGCCTTGGCATTTCGCCTCGCGAAACCGACTGGTCGTCGCGCTATCTCAGGCCTTGGTAATGGTGCAAAGCCCTTCGAGAGGAGGTGGGTTGATTTCCGCATCGCTCGCCATTGATTCTGGGGTCGACTGTTGGGTGTATCGACCACCTGCACACCTTCAGAACAGCAGGTGGTATGGGAATTTGGAATTGTTGGAGCAATTTCCAGAGATGGGATGGACAGCAGTTGATGAACTGGTCACGCGCTTGATGGGGCCGTCAGTCAGCCAGGCTCCATTCGCTTCCGAGCGCACCATGCCGGAGTCGTTTCGGCGAATTTGGCATGAGCTGCACGTACTTGGAGGGGGCCAAATCAATGTTGTTGCACGGGCGCTTGGGCTTCCTGAGGAATCGTTGCGCAGTCAGCTTTACTGCATGGAGATGCAGGGATGGGTGAAACGCATTCCTGGAGGTTGGTACGTTCCGTTGTGGGCTTAATGTGCCCCGTCAGCAGGCAAGTCAGTGGCCTCAGCGCTTGAACTTTCGCTATGTTCATCCAGCTCTGAGGATTCCGCTTCAGCGTCGTGATGATGTACCATGTCCGGTACAATTGTGAGCCCACGCAGGGTGATGCCATTTTGAACCAACGCAATGGTCATGATGATGCTGGTGACCAAGATGATGACGAGCAAGATGCCTTGGTCAAACTGGGGCTGGGCGAATTCCGAATAGGCTCCTTGGATTTGGAAAAATAACAAGATGGTAATCAACCCCCTCGGTGCGATGTACAGCAATGGGAACACGCGCTTGCGCTGGAAAAACAAAAGGCTGAGGAAACGAACGCCGAACAAGATGCAGCAGATGATCAGTCCTTCTGTGATGACGTGCAAATCGGTGAGGGCAAGCAACGATACGGTCATACCGAACAGCACGAAAAAGAACGTTCGGATGACAAAAGCCGTTTCAAGCGTCAACAGGTGATAGTCCCGGTGTAACTCGTGCATGCGGTGGTCATCCAACAGTTTTGCTGGTGAGGGGAATCGCAAAAACCGCTTGCTCGGCCCTTCCCAATTCGGGAAAAACAACCGATGATTGTTTAGCATGAGTCCAAAAATCAAAATCAATACCAGCGGGCTCAAATGGAGCAACTTTTGAATGGAGTAAATCAGAAGCAATACCGCGATGCTCAAGAACAGCTTCACTGAGCTCGTGATTTTTTGAAGGATGTATACCAAAACGTAGCTCACAACGACAGCGAGTATGAATGTCACAATGAGATTGGTACCGATGCTCAGTATGATAGAGTTGGTTGATTCTGCCTCAGAATTTCCCAGCAACAGGTAAAAGGCCATGATGCCGAAAATGTCAGAAAATGTGCTTTCGTAAACCATGAATTCCCGATCTCCGTCCTCGATTCCCGCCACACTTGGGATGATGATGGCGCTGCTCATGATGGACAAGGGGATGGCATATACCCAGCCTTCATAAAGTGGCATGTCCATCGAAGCCCCCAAGAAGGCGGCAATTGCAGCCGAACTCCCCAAAAGTGCCAACAACGCCATCGTCGCACTCTTCAGAATGAGGGGCATTTTTTCACGGGTCAAATCGAGCTCCAACGCGGCCTCCAGCACAATGAAAATCAAGCCGACAGTGCCCAACAATTCCAAGACCAACGATTCGAAGGGGATGGATTCCAATCCCATGGCATTCAGACCTTCTCGGATCGCAATGCCCATCGCGATGAGGACCAATACGCTCGGGATATTCGTCCGTTTGGCCAGCAGGTTTGCGAAGTAACTTAGAATGATGACCAGCGAGCCGCCAATTACCAGGCCGTATGCATTGATGTCCGAAACGGTCATGTGGTCAAGGTACGTAGGATCAGCCGAATTGGCCTGTGATGACCCGCCAGATGTCGTTCCCTAAGGCCAACGCCATGAGGCCGAGTAACAGAATAATGCCCACCGTTTGAGCACGTTCCAAGAACTTCTCAGGTGCGGGACGCCCCACAATCATCTCGTACAACAAGAACATTACGTGTCCGCCGTCGAGCGCTGGAATGGGCAGCAGATTCATGAAGGCCAAGATCAATGAAAAGAAAGCGGTGTTTCGCCAGAAAATTTCCCAATCCCAGCCCGCGTCAAAAATGCTTCCAAACGTTACCAAGCTTCCTACCTGACTCGCGCCCGATTTGCTGAACAAGAAACGCATGGACAAAATGTATTCTTCCAGCGTATTCCAAGCCAGCGAGAACCCGTTGGTCAAGGCCTCGCCGAATCCATACGTTCGTTCTTCGAGTTTGAATTCTGGCATGGTCAGGGGATCTTTTTGCAAGAATCCCAACGCTCCTGTGCTATCTGTTGTGCAATTCAACAGGACTTGTTCGCCGCCTGCCCGAACGACGGTGAGTTCCATGGCTGTGGCCGGCCTAGCTCGCAAGTAATCTAAAATATCACCATGGAAACTGACGTTCTCGCCATTGATTCCGACGATGCGATCTCCTTCCTGCAGGCCACCTCGTTCAGCGCCTGAACCGGGCGCCACAAAGTCAACAATTGATGGAACACGGAGTCCGAAAGGCCTGCGAATGGCGCTGTCCACGAAAAACTGGCCCAAATCGTTTTCAATTTCCAAGGCCACTCTTTCTCCATTTCGCTCCAATTCAACCGAACTCACCGCATCGAAGAAAAGCGTGCGCCGGATTTCTGTGAATGACTCTGGAACTTCACCATTGATGGTCAATACTCTGTCACCGTCTTCGAATCCGAAGGGTTTGAGACGCTCGTCGACTTCTACTCCATAGGGGATTTTGTCGGCTGGGAGCACCGTCTCGCCCCAAACCAAAAGCACCATGCTGTAAATCGCGAACCCGAGGATGAGGTTGACAATGATGCCGCCGAGCATGATGATGAGCCGCTGCCAAGCGGGCTTTGCGCGAAATTCCCACGGCTGAACAGGTTGCTTCATCTGCTCAGTGTCCATGGATTCGTCAATCATGCCTGCGATTTTGACATAACCTCCAAGGGGCAGCCAGCCGATTCCCCATTCGGTTTCTCCGATTTGCTTTTTGAAAAGCGAAAAGCCCGGATTCATGAAGAGGTAGAATTTCTCTACCCGTGTCTTGAATGCACGCGCCGCCCAGTAGTGCCCAAATTCGTGCAACACGACGAGGATGGACAAGCTAAGGAGGAGTTGTGCAGCTTTGATGAGGGCGACCATGGCAAAATCTTAGAGCGGCAAAGGTAGGATGCAATAGGCAGTGGGCAGAAGGCCTAGATGCGAATAATCCCCAATCTGGGCAATTGTTGACGGGCAGTCGCGTTTCGTGTCTTATTCTTGTAATTGGAATGGCGAAGACAACGCGCAAACCCTCCAAGAAAGCGGCCCCACCCAAGTTTACCCGTCAAAAGGTTTGGGTGTGGCTCATCGGATTGGGACCACTCATGGGCCTTGCGGCACTCGTGTTGTTGGCCTCGATGAGTTCGTTGCCGGATACAGAGGCGCTGGCCAACCCAAAGACGGATTTGGCGACCCGGGTGTTTACTGTGGATGGCAAGCTCATCGGTCGTTACTATTCGGAAAATCGAGCAGATGCTCGCTTCGATGAACTTCCTCAAAACTTAGTGGACGCGCTGATCAGCACAGAAGACGCGCGCTTTGCGGGACACAGTGGAATTGATTTCATCGGTTTGGCCCGGGCGATTGCGTTCCTCGGAAGCCGAGGCGGTGGAAGTACGCTCACACAGCAATTGGCCAAGCAGCTGTTCACGGAGCAATACGATCGAACGAGTTGGCTGGAGCGGGCGTTCCTTCAAAAGCCCAAAGAATGGATCATCGCTGCACGCCTCGAACGCTTTTACACGAAGGATGAAATTGTGTCGTTATACTTGAATCGCTACGATTTTTTGAATCAAGCGGTGGGCATCAAATCCGCGGCCAACATCTACTTCGATAAGGAGGTCCATGAGTTGGAAGTGCATGAATCGGCCATGCTTGTGGGCATGTTGAAGAATAGCTCATTGTTCAATCCCTTGCGACGTCCGGAGCTGGTGCAGTCGCGTAGAAATGTTGTTTTCGGTCAGCTCAAGCGGTATGGAAAAATCACATCCGCCGAAGCGGATTCGCTGTCGGAAATGCCTTTGGGTCTGCATTTCCAGCGTGTGAGTCATGATGAAGGTATGGCTCCGTATTTCCGGGAGGCTTTGCGCGCTGAGTTGAAGGAATTGTTCAATACCCAAGACGCCAATGGTCAATGGAAGGTCGCCAAAGCAGACGGTTCTCCCTATGATCTGTACCGGGACGGAATCCAGGTGCACACCACCTTGGACAGCCGATTGCAGGCCGCTGCCGAGACGGCTGTTCATCGTCATTTGGGCGAAGAGTTGCAGGCCACCTTGAATCGAGATCTGAAAAGCCGGAGCAAATCAGAATGGCCATTTTACGAAGGCATCGAGCGAAAAGATCGGGACATGATCATCAACTCGGCTGTGAAAAAAAGTCAGAGATATCGGGTGTACGCGGGTAAGTTTTGTCCAGAATGCGAACGGCCGGGCTATTACATCGAGGCAAAGGAAGACTCTACGGGCCGGATTTGGCATTGCGATCAGGAGAAAGGGGGATGCAGCCACACATGGCACCGGCCGAAAGACAAAGAAATTGATGAAGCCTTCAAGGAAAAGGTTCCGATGCGGGTCTTTACGCACGGGGGAGTTCGCGATACTCTGATGAGTCCGAAGGATTCCATTCTCTATCACAAGAGTCTGCTGCATGCGGGATTGATGTCAATCGAGCCGAGCACAGGGCACATCAAAGCTTGGGTAGGAGGTGTGGACTATCGTTTTTTCAAATACGATAACGTCTCCCAATCTCGGCGGCAAGTGGGATCCATTTTTAAGCCATTCGTTTACGCGACAGCGCTGCGCTACGGGATGAAGCGGTGTACGGAGCTCCCCAATCAGCGCATCTGTGTCGAGATGCCAGGAGATCAACCGGATTGGTGTCCCGATAATTCGGACTTCGAGTACGGTGAGGTGGTCACGTTGGAATACGCTTTGGCCAATTCCATGAACACGATTTCTGCCAAGCTCATCAAGGAGTTTGGACCGGAGCGGGTCATCCAGTTGGCGAGGGCTCTGGGCATCGAATCGGACATCCCAGCCGTGCCCTCGATTGCATTGGGAGCATCTCAGCTCACCTTGAAGGAAATCACCTCGGCCAATGCAGCACTGGTGAATGGTGGTGTGTACATCAAACCGACCATCATTACCCGCATTGAGGATAAATACGGCAACGTCATTTGGACACCGGAACCGGAGCTTCGCCAGGGATTGGACAAACGGACGGCCTATACAGTGGTGGATATGATGAAGGGTGTCGTTGACGGTGCCTACAACCCCAAAACCGGTGAGCGCAAAGGCACGGGCATTCGATTGCGGATGGACATAGAGCGCCGGAAATACGATAACATCAAAGTCCCGATGGCGGGTAAAACCGGTACAACCCAAGGACACTCCGACGGGTGGTTCATGGGGATGACCCCGGATTTGGTTACAGGGGTTTGGGTCGGCGCGGAGGATCCCGCTGTTCGATTCAGCACCATCACCAACGGACAAGGTGCGAACACCGCCTTGCCGATCTACGGATTCTACATGAACGCGGCGTATGCTGATGAGCGGATTGGATTGAGCCAAGCGGATTTTAAGCGGCCGGAAGGCATGGGGTTGGATTCGTTAGATTGCCGTCAGTTGATGGAGCTCAATCAGGCAACCTTTGGCGGAAGTGGAGCGGGATTTGATGACGATGATTTGTTTCAATGATCAACAAAAAGTGAGATGGCGATTTCAAAAGTGGTAACCGGCAGTGTGGAGGCATGTAAAGGCGTTCAGAGCGGGATGACGCTGATGCTCGGGGGATTTGGACTGTGCGGAATTCCTGAATGCAGCATCGCCGAGCTCGTGCGATTGGAAGTGAACGACTTGACCTGCATCTCGAACAATGCAGGCGTGGATGATTTCGGACTCGGGCTGCTTTTGCAAAAGCGACAAATCCGAAAGATGATTTCCTCATACGTGGGGGAAAATGATGAGTTTGAGCGGCAGATGCTGAGCGGTGAATTGGAGGTGGACTTGATTCCTCAGGGATCGTTGGCAGAACGGTGTCGAGCTGGAGGAGCAGGCATTCCTGCGTTTTTTACACCGGCTGGTTTTGGAACAGAAGTGGCGGAAGGGAAAGAGGTGCGTGAATTCAACGGGAAGCCGCACATTTTGGAGTCTGCGCTCAATGCAGATTTTGCATTCGTGAAAGCTTGGAAAGGAGACACGGCCGGCAACCTGATCTACAAGGCGACCGCGCGCAACTTCAACCCGATGATGGCCATGGCCGGGAAAATTACCGTTGCCGAAGTGGAGGAATTGGTGCCTGAAGGCAGCCTCGATCCGAATGCCATCCACACGCCTGGAATCTTTGTTCAGCGCATTTTCCAAGGCGACCGGTATGAAAAACGCATCGAACAGCGCACCGTACGAACCTCTCAAACCGCCTGATCATGTTGGATAAAAATGGAATCGCCAAGCGCATTGCGCAGGAAGTTCGGGACGGATGGTATGTCAACTTGGGAATTGGCATCCCGACCCTCGTGGCCAATTTTATTCCGGAAGGAATGGAAGTCGAATTCCAATCCGAAAACGGCATTTTGGGGATGGGACCGTTTCCACTTGACGGCGACGAGGATGCGGATTTGATCAATGCGGGTAAGCAAACCATCACGGCGATGCCCGGCGCGGTTTTCTTTGACAGCGCGACTTCATTCGCGATGATTCGGGGACAACACGTTCAACTTACTGTACTCGGTGCCATGGAGGTGGCGCAAAACGGCGACATCGCAAACTGGAAAATTCCGGACAAAATGGTAAAGGGCATGGGCGGCGCCATGGACCTTGTGGCCAGTGCCGAGAACATCATCGTGGCGATGATGCACACGAACCGAGCCGGCGAATCGAAAATGCTCGAAACGTGCACCCTTCCGCTCACGGGGGTGGGCTGTGTTAAACGCGTGGTAACGAACCTCGCTGTGCTCGATATTCGGGACGGCGCGTTCCATTTGGTTGAACGCGCACCGGGGGTGAGTGTTGATGAAATCGCAGCGGCGACCGCTGGAAAGCTGGTGGTTCCAGCCGAAGTGCCGGAAATGCGCATCGACTGAATTCGGCTGGATCAACCCAGAGCCGCGGCGCCTGCGCGCAATCGATTGAGCGTCTCCTCTTTGCCCAAAAACGCAGCAAAATCAAACATGGAAGGTCCGCCGCCTGTTCCGGTCAGCACGATTCGGAAAGGCAACAATACCGCTCCGAATCCGAGTTCACGAGCTTCGAGAAACGCCTTGAATTCCGCCTCAATGGTCACGGAGTTGAAGGGCTCTATCTTTTCGAGCACACCCGCCAAATCACTTAAGTACCCTGCGGTTTCCGCTTTCCATTTCTTCCTTACTAGTTTCTCATCGTACGATTCGGGCGCTTCAAATACGTAGGGTATCGCGGGGATTTCATCCAGAAATTGGACCCGTTCCAGGAACATGTCGAGCACGGATTGGCATTGGTCATTGCTCCACTGAGCCATTTTTTCTGGAGCCAATTTGCGCAAGGGTGCAATCCAACGCGAGGTATCGCCGGCGCGGAGGTATTGCTCGTTGAACCAAACCGCCTTGTCGGGATTGAATCGCGCACCTGATTTGACCACGCGTCCGAGGTCGAAAGCAGCCACTGCTTCCGCCAAACTGAACAATTCCTCATCACCTCCGCTGCTCCAACCAAGCAGCAACAGCATATTCAAAAATGCTTCGGGCAAGTAGCCACGCTCTCGGTAGCCCATGGAAACGGAGCCCGAGCCCGGGTCGGTCCATTCCAACGGGAAGATGGGAAACCCCCCTTTGTCGCCGTCTCGTTTGCTCAATTTGCCGTTGCCTGTCGGCTTCAATATCAACGGTAAGTGGGCGAAAGCGGGTGTATCCCAGCCAAATGCTTCGTAAAGCAACACGTGCAATGGCGCGCTTGGCAACCACTCTTCGCCGCGGATAACGTGGCTGATCTGCATGTGGTGATCGTCGACCACATTCGCCAAATGGTAGGTCGGAAGGCCGTCGGTCTTCATGAGAACTTTGTCGTCCAGCACCGCGGTGGAAACACGGATTTCGCCACGGATTTCATCCTGAACGAGCACTTCACGTGCTGTGTCCGGCATGTTGAACCGGACCGTGAAGGGGGTGCCAGCGGCCTCAAGTTCCGCGACTTCTTCTGCGCTTAAAGAGAGGCTGTTGCGCATGGACATTCGGGTGGTCGCGTCGTATTGCCAAACCGTTCCGGTGGCCTCGGCTTCCGAGCGCTTTTCGGCCATGGATTCGGGGGTGTCAAATGCTTTGTAAGCATGACCGCTTTCGAGCAATTTCCCTATTTCACTGGCGTACAGCGCACTTCGAAGAGATTGCTTGTAGGGGCCAAAATCACCGCCCTCTAAATCGCCTTCATCAGGGGAAATTCCACACCAATCCAACGATTCACGAATGTAATCCTCAGCTCCAGGGACAAAGCGCGTTTGATCGGTGTCTTCGACACGCAAAATGAAGGTTCCTCCGTGTTTTTTGGCAAAGAGGTAATTGTAAAGTGCCGTGCGGACCCCGCCCATGTGCAGGGGGCCTGTCGGGCTTGGGGCAAAACGTACGCGAATGGGTTGGCTCATAGCGCCGCAAAGATAGGCTTGGGACGGTTGTGAAATGGCGCTTTTCGCTCGTCAATCTAGCCGTTTCGGATACGGCTAGCTGGAAAGCGTTTGGGCAAGTTTGTCCGTACAAATAACAACCAAATGAATGCACTGAGAAACAAGGTCCAATTGATTGGACGGTTGGGGAAGGACCCCGAATTAATGAGCTTCGAAGAGGGCAAAGTGAAATGCACTTTTCCAGTGGCGACCAATGAATCTTTCCGCAATGGTGAAGGTGAACGTGTGGAGCGAACCCAATGGCACGATGTGGTGACTTGGGGGGCGCTTGCGGAGATCGCGGGTCAATACTTGAAGAAGGGTGCTGAAGTTGCTATCGAAGGCCGATTGGCTTATCGGACGTATGAGGATTCCGAGGGGCATACGCGTTATGTGACCGAGGTCGTGGCGGGAGAGATGTTGATGCTCGACCGGAAAACAACAGCATCCGAGGGCTGATGGGCAGGGGGCGAGAATTCGTTCTCGTCCCCATTTCTACAACTAAATCCCAGCAATGTGCAGTTCTAGCGACTTCCGTTGGTAGCCGGTTCCGGAGGCGTTAACTTTGAGGTATCTTAACGCAGCCTCACCTCATGAGCAACTCCGGAATTTTGAAATCTTCGCTAGCGAAGAAATACGTGATGGCCTTGACGGGTCTTTTTCTTTGCCTGTTTTTGGTGGGTCATCTCGCCGGAAATCTCCAACTTTTGCTGAAGACAGGAGCTGAAGGCCAACAGGCCTTTAACGAATATGCAGAATTCATGACCACATTTCCGTTGGTTAAAATTTTGAGCTACCTGACGTATGCGAGTGTTTTGTTCCATGTGATCGACGGCGTTGCGTTGACGATGCAAAATCGAAAAGCGCGCCCGGTAGGTTATGTGAAAGAAAATGGAGCGGCCAACGCCAAGTGGTCGAGCCGCAACATGGGCATCCTGGGCACGATCATTCTCGTCTTCCTCGTGAGCCACATGCAGAATTTTTGGTACCAAATGCATTTCGGAGACATTCCTATGGATGCCAACGGACTGAAGGATTTGCATACAGTGGTGATGCGATTTTTCAACCCTGTGGAGAACGGTTTGGCTCTCGTAGCGGTTGGGGGATATGTCTTGGCTCAATTCGCGCTTGCGTTCCATTTGTCACACGGATTTCAAAGCGGCTTGCAATCGCTTGGATTGCGCCATGCGAAATACACAGGCATGGTAGAGAAGGCGGGGCTTGCTTTTGCGCTCCTCGTTCCGGCATTGTTTGCCATCATTCCTATCACTCTTTATATCACTCAATTGTAATCGAAGACCGTCATGCTCGAATCTAAAATTCCATCGGGACCTTTAGCGGATAAGTGGACTTCGCACAAGAATCACATCAACCTCGTGAATCCTGCGAACAAGCGGTTGATTGATGTCATTGTGGTAGGCACAGGCCTGGCGGGTAGTTCCGCAGCGGCTTCATTGGCAGAAATGGGTTATAACGTTAAAGCGTTTTGTTTCCAGGATTCCCCGCGTCGCGCTCACTCCATTGCTGCGCAAGGCGGAATCAACGCTGCGAAGAATTACCAAAATGATGGTGACTCGGTCTATCGCTTGTTTTACGATACGATCAAAGGAGGCGACTACCGGAGTAGAGAGGCGAATGTGCATCGTTTGGCCGAAGTTTCCACGAGCATCATCGACCAATGCGTGGCACAAGGTGTTCCCTTCGCTCGTGAATACGGGGGGTTGCTCGACAACCGAAGTTTTGGAGGGGTCCAGGTGTCCCGGACTTTCTATGCGAAGGGCCAAACCGGGCAGCAATTGTTGCTCGGTGCATATTCAGCATTGAGCCGACAAATTTCCAAAGGCAAGGTGCAAATGTTCACCCGTCATGAAATGATGGATGTGGTGATTGTGGATGGAAAATGCCGCGGCATTATCGCAAGAAATTTGATTACCGGAGAGCTTGAGCGCCATGCGGCGCATGCTGTCGTATTGGCTTCTGGCGGATATGGAAACGTGTTTTACCTGAGCACAAACGCCATGGGATCGAACGTTTCGGCGGCATGGAAAGCGCATAAAAAAGGCGCCTTCATGGCGAACCCATGTTTTACGCAGATCCACCCCACATGCATTCCGGTGTCGGGGGAGCATCAATCGAAGTTGACTTTGATGTCCGAGTCGTTGCGCAATGACGGCCGAATTTGGGTGCCTGCAAAAAAGGAAGATGCGGAGGCAATTCGCAAAGGCACCAAACGTGCAAATGACATCCCAGAGGCGGACCGCGACTATTACCTCGAACGCCGTTATCCGGCTTTCGGAAACCTCGTTCCGCGGGACGTGGCTTCACGTGCCGCGAAGGAGCGCTGTGATGCCGGATTCGGCGTGAACGAAACGGGCGAGGCGGTTTTCCTCGATTATGCCAGTGCCATCCAACGCTACGGCAAGACCGAGGCGAATATCCGTGGATTGAATAATCCTTCGGCCGCCGAGATCACCGATCTTGGAAAGCAGGTTGTCAAGGCCAAATACGGCAACCTCTTCGATATGTACAAGCAAATCGCGGCGGACGATCCCTATGAAACCCCCATGAAAATTTATCCGGCGGTGCATTACACCATGGGTGGATTGTGGGTGGACTACAATTTGATGACCACAGTTCCTGGCTTGTATGCTGCGGGGGAAGCGAATTTCTCGGATCACGGAGCAAACCGATTGGGGGCGTCGGCACTCATGCAAGGATTGGCAGACGGGTATTTCGTACTGCCCTACACCATCGGCGACTACTTGTCCAATGACATCCGCACTGGAGCCATCACTTCAGATTCGCCTGAATTTGAGGCGGCAGAGAAGAGTGTGCAAGACCGCATCGACCATTTGATCAACAACCCAGGCACCAAGCCAGTGGATGATTTTCACCGTCGGCTCGGGCGCATCATGTGGAACGAATGTGGCATGTCCCGCAGCGAGGAAGGATTGAAAAAAGCCATCGCGGATATTCGCGCGCTTCGAGAAGAATTTTACCGGGATGTCCGCGTTCCAGGTTCTGCCGATGGGTTTAACCCGGAATTGGATAAAGCCGGTCGTGTTGCGGACTTGTTGGAATTGGGCGAGTTGATGTGCAAGGATGCGCTGGAGCGAAATGAATCGTGCGGCGGTCACTTCCGGGAGGAATACCAAACGGAGGAAGGCGAGGCGCTGCGTGACGATGAACAATTCGCCTTTGTGTCCGCTTGGGAGTTTACAGGTGATCCAAGTGAGGCCAATCTTCACAAGGAAGAACTGAAGTTTGAAAACATTGAGTTGAAGCAGCGTAGCTACAAATAATCGATCGACATGGATTTGACATTGAAAGTTTGGAGACAGAATGGACCGAAGGACGCGGGCCGCATGGAAACCTATCCGGTGAGCGGTGTGAGCCCTGACATGTCGTTCCTGGAAATGATGGACATGCTGAATGACCAAATCATCCGTGACGGCGGTGATCCGGTGGCGTTCGATCACGATTGCCGCGAAGGGATTTGTGGCATGTGCTCCATGTTCATCAACGGCGAGGCGCACGGTCCGAATCGCGGCGTGACCACATGCCAGCTTCACATGCGCTCCTTCAAAGACGGCGACACCATCACCATTGAGCCTTGGCGCGCAGCCGCCTTTCCGGTCGTGAAGGATTTGGCCGTGGACCGCAGTAGCTTCGACCGGGTGATTCAAGCCGGGGGTTACATCTCGGTCAACACCTCAGGTGAGACCCTCGACGCCAATGCCATTCCGATCCCCAAACCGCAAGCAGACGAGGCGTTCAACGCGGCAACGTGCATCGGTTGCGGGGCCTGTGTAGCGACGTGCAAAAATGCCTCGGCGATGCTTTTTGTTTCAGCGAAGGTTTCACAATTCGCCCTGCTTCCCCAAGGCCAACCCGAACGTGCATCCCGCGTACAGCGCATGGTAGAACAAATGGACAAGGAGGGATTTGGCAATTGCACAAACACCGGCGCGTGCGCAGTGGAATGTCCGAAAGGCATCGATTTAAGCAACATTGCGCGCATGAACCGCGACTATTTAGCGGCTTCTGTTTCGGAGGACTAAACGTTCGCCATCAGCGATACTTGACGTCTTTTGGCGTGCCAGACCATTTTGAATCGCGGAATAATCCGTACTTTCACTTCATGAAACACGCAATTTTGCTGGTGGTTTTCGCCACCTTGACTCTCGCAGCCACGGCTCAGAAAAAGGCAGAAATCCAATTCGAAGTTAGTGGGGTGTGTGGGATGTGCGAAGAACGAATTGAAAAGGCATTGGATATTCCAGGGATCATCAATGCCCAATGGGATAAGGAAACGAAGGAAATCACGGTAGCCTACAAAACGAAGGCCATCGACGAGATGACCATTCATCAGAGAATTGCGGATGCCGGTCACGATACGGAAAAAGTGAAGGCAAAGGATGAGGTCTACGCAAACATCCACGGCTGCTGCAAATACCGAGAAGGTGGTGGAAGTTGCTCGGGTGGCGACCACGACGACCATGACCACGAGTAGTCGAAACGTGAAGCAGTTCGGGCTCTTGCTGTTCCTGGCGGCATTCACTTCGTTGTCTGTCTCACAGGGCGTGCTCAGGGGAAAGGTGCTTACAGAGGAAGGCCACGAAGGCCACGATCATGGTGTAGACGCGGGTCACGACCCGGTGTACATCGCACTGCCCGGTGCCTACGTGCGGTGGGCTCACGATGCTGCATCAACGACCATCACGGATGGCTTTGGTTTTTTCAAAATTGCCAAGGCGAACGTCGGGGACACCTTGATCGCTTCGATGATCGGATTCGAATCGGCGGGTTGGGTGTACAACGGCGAATCTTATGTGGACATTCCCCTCGAATCCGGCGTTTCACTCGATGCTGCGGAAGTGATTGAGCAGCGGGCATCGACTGAACTTTCGCTTCTTTCTCCTTTGGATGTGCAGTCGTTGAACCGCAAGGAATTGGCCAAAGCGGCGTGCTGTAACCTCTCCGAGGCCTTCGAAACCAATGCCTCTGTCGATGCGTCCTTCACCGACGCGGTCACCGGCACGCGCCAAATTCGGATGCTCGGATTGGACGGCAAATACAGCCAAATTCAAGTGGACAATTTGCCCGGCCCACGGGGGCTGAGCGTAGTCAAGGGCCTGATGTTCATTCCGGGGGATTGGGTCAATGAGATTCACATCAGCAAGGGCGCCGGAACCGCTACGCAAGGTTACGAGAGCATCACGGGGCAAATCAATGTCGCGCTCAAAAATCCGGAAACCGCCGATCCGTTGCACACCAATCTCTACGTCAACGGTGCGGGTCGAACAGAGTTCAATTACATCAGCAAGCACGACGTGTCACGCCGGTGGAGCACCGCGGTACTGCTGCACGGGCTCACGAACCAAACCATCAACGACCGTAACGATGAC
>Ga0181573_10000774_pt1 | contig 32994 bp, 11 predicted proteins | sample 101ome_25_FD_148643 | JGI IMG/M metagenome (GOLD analysis project Ga0181573, IMG submission 148643) | Coastal salt marsh microbial communities from the Groves Creek Marsh, Skidaway Island, Georgia - 101409BT metaG (spades assembly) | ecosystem: Environmental > Aquatic > Marine > Intertidal zone...
GGGTGAGGGTGAGGGTGAGGGTGGGGGGGAGGGGGAGGGGGCGGGGGAGGGGGAGGGGGGCGGTGGGGGGGCGGGGGCAGAGGGGGCAGGCGGGGGCGGGGCGGGGGCGGTAGAGGGGGCCGCCGCGGGGACAGTCACCGCGGGGGCGGGCCTCGCCGCGGCCAAAGATGCCCCGCGCTCCGCCCCGCGCGCCCCCGAAGCGTGACCGCCGCGACCCCCCCCGCCCCCGGGCGGGGTCCCGGCCCCCCTTGGCGGTCTCCCCCCCGCGGCAAGGTGCCGGGCCAGGCGGGCGTCGGCGCCGAGGGCGGCAGCGGCGCGACGCGGGCGGGACGCCGCGGCGGACGGCGTCGCGGTGGCGATATTTCCACCGCGGCCGGTGGAGGGCGAGGACGAGGGGGCGCCGAGCGAGAGGCGGGCAGCACCGGCGGCCGTCGACCCGCCGGCGGGCGAGGGCGCGGGCGACGCGTCAGCCGAGGGGGGCGACTTCCTGACGACGGCAGCGGCGGCGGCAGCGGCGGCAGCGACCGTGGCGACAGCGGTGGCAGCGCGGGAAGAGGCCCGCTTGGCTGCAGGGGGGGCGAGGGCGAGGGGAGGGCCCAGCGCGGCACGACGCTTCGCCCCGGCGCCGACCGGTACTCCCAGGCCGGACAGGCGGGTCAGCGGGTGCTCCGTCAAGGCGCAAGCTGCGAGATGACGAGAGATTCTGTCGGAGGGGGGGAAAAACGGCGAGAGCGACCGAAAAAGAGCCGCGAGGCTGCCAGACGCATCGAAATGCAGGCTGTCCCTCGCCCAGCAGCGCGTCCCGGCCAGCGACAGCGGCTCGTCGAGGCGCGACATCGCGCATGGTGGTGTGACTTTGGTGTCGGTGAGGGTCACGGGGGTAGACAAAGCCGAAATGGACGAGCAGCAAGCTCTTGTGTCCTCATCCTGCCACTCCCCACGCCGCTTCGCCAACCCCCTCACTTAGTCGTACCCCGTCACGGCCCGCTTGTTCGCCAGCTTGGCCATCTCGGCCACCTTGACCCCCGCCTCGCGCAGCGGCTCCGGCGTCCCATTGCCCGGAAACTTGCCGCTCACCACCACCTCGTCCACGAGGCCGAACGCCACAGCCGCCTCTCCCCCCAGGTACATGTCCCGGTCGGTGGCCTCCTCCACTTCCTGCAATGTTCTGCCGCACCGCGCGGCCAGCATCGTGTTGACCACCTGGAGGTTGCGCGACACTTCGGTCGCGGTTACGTGCACTTCAGGGGCGCTGCCCGCGGCGTAGCCAAAAGGCTGCTGCAGCATCAGCCGGGCGTTCGGCATCATTCCACGCTTCCCCTTAGCGCCGCTGGCAAGGAGGAGGTTGCTCGTGCCGGCGACGAAGCCGAAGGCGACGGTGCGGACTGGGCACGACAAGGCGTTGATGACATCAGTCAGCGCGAGAACGCTGTGCACCTGGGCGCCGGGGCTGTTGATCTGGAGGACGATGTCGGCGACGGGGTCGGCCGCTTGCAGGGCCAAGAGGGTCGCGATCGTCTGTCGTTGCGGAGGGGGAGGGGGGAGTCGTCGGAGGGGAGGGGAGGGCGGCCAAGGGTACCCGAGCAGTTAGCGCTGCGGAGCTGTGGCATGGCCTCGGTGCAGATCTTGGTATGAGTAACTGTATCGGCAGTGCCGTGTTACGGGCGTACGATAACCGCATCAGTCGTGGTTTGTCGTCCCCGGCCGGCGCAGCGGCGCGGTGGTGGCGCGGTGCAGCAGCGGCGCGGCAGCGGCGGCGTCTCCCCTCCCCGCCCTCGTCCCTCCCCCGCTCCCCTCGCCTTCATCGCCACGTCGTCGTCGATGCGCCCGCACACTTGGATGATGCGGGACTCGAGAAGCATCTGTGAGAGGTTCATAGGCTGACCGTCAGCCCCGACCGAGGGCGGGACATGCGGGTAGTCTGGGCGCCGGTCGGCCCTCGCCATTCTGGTCACGGTGCGGTCGTTGGCCCGCTGCTGCGGGGCAGCGCGGCGGCCGCTGCGATGGCAGACAGGGGGTGTATGGGGGGGACGGGGGTAGATTGCGGCGGCGGGAGGGGCGCCGCATCGGGCGCGGCAGCGGGGGGTGGACAAGGCGGCACCGACGGGGCCAACGCCGGCGTAGCAGACCGAGGGGGGTTTTCTCCCGGCTCTGGCTCCACTTCGACCGACTCAAAGGGAAATTATCGAGAACTTTCTCGCGGCTTCAACATAAGAAGCGGGCGAACCTCAAAGCAGAGGCGAGGGGGGGCGTTTTGGTGCCGACGAGGGCGGTCGCGCTTGACCAGCTCGAACGCTGGTCAATGAGGCAGTCGAGCGGGGAGAGTCAAAGCAACACACGAAGAAATTCGCCACAAGCTCGCCGAAAAGGTCCGCCAGATGCGCGAAGAGCGGAAGCGGATGCCGACGGCCGGGCCGAGGCCATCGGGCCAGCAGAGAGCGAGCTCAGCGCGCGGGCGGCGTGAGACATTGCTGAGGGATGGAATTTCAGGCGGTTTTCTTACGCGGTGACGCTGGGGCGAGGTCTACCTCGCCATCGCGGGTCACCTCGACTCCCATGTTCGTCCTCGTGACGCCCACTTACGTTTTCGCCCGGGGAGGGTCATCAGGCAGAGGTGCGACACCATGCCGCTATCCCTCGTGTCCTTTTCTCTCCGTCCGTTGGGCGCCGCAAAGCCCTCGTCAGCGAATACGTCCGCTTATCCTGTACGCGGCACAGGCGTCGCCGGCGTCACCCCCGCCCCACGCCAGGCATCTCCTCGCGCCGTTGAGGTGCACTCTACCAAGCCCACATTCGAAGCGCCGTGGTCTGGCTCGCAAGTTGAACCTCCTCGTCGCGGCGAGAGATCACCAGCTGCACTGTCCCGGCCGGAGCGCGGCGGCCGTGGACGGCAGTCGTGCACACTGCCCTTGCCCCACCAGCCCAGCCCTCTTTCGCCGTCTCCTCTTGCCCCACCCCCCCCCTGCCACCTCGTGAAACGAACCCCAGGCAAGTGCCATTTCCTCCACCTCGACGACTTCACCGCCGCTGAACTTCGCTCGATGCTGGTGCGCGGCCTCGAGGTCAAGCGCCTCCTCCGCGAGAACCCCCGCGCGTGCTCGACGTCGGCCCCCGCCCCCTACCGGCCCTTCGACGGTTTCCGGCTCGGCATGATCTTCGCCAAGGCGTCGATGCGCACGCGTGTGTCGTTTGAGAACGGGTTTGCCAAGCTGGGCGGTGTCGCAAGTTATTACGGTCCAGCCGAGCATGGCGTGGGTCAGCGGGAAGAGGTGCGGGACGTGGCCAGAGTCCTCTCGCGGTACAACGACGCGCTAATGGCGCGGCTGTACGGTCACGACGAGATGCTTGAGCTCGCCCAGTACAGCTCGGTGCCGGTTATCAACGGGCTGACCGACCACAACCATCCGTGCCAAATCATGGCTGACGCGCTGACGATGGCGGAGGACCTGGCGGCGCGGCAGGGTGATGCTTCGAAAGGCATGGGTGAAGACGGGAGGTCGCCCGAGGAGGTGGTCAATGCCTGCTGGGGCCCCGACGCACCGGGGGTGAAGCTCACCTACGTCGGGGACGGCAACAACATGGCGCACTCCTGGCTCCGCCTCGCCGCGGTCCTGCCCAACCTCACGACAACCATCGTCTGCGCTCCGGGGTACGAGCCTGACGCCGACGTCGTCGCCCTCGTTCCCGACGCCGCCCGAGGCGCAGTCGTCGTCGTCGCGGACGGCGCGACGGGCGTCGCTCGTGCCGTGCAGGGCGCCGACTACGTCTACACCGACGTCTGGGCCTCGATGGGACAAAAGGACGAGGCCGAGAAGCGCGCCAGAGATTTCGCGGGGTTCACCGTGACGAAAAGCGTGCTAGAAGCGGCGGGGCCCACGACACGGCTGCTTCACTGCCTGCCGGCCGAGCGGGGCGTCGAGGTGGACGATGGGGCCATTGAGGACGCGACCAGGAGTCTCGTGTGGGACCAGGCGGAGAACCGCATGTGGGCCCAGATGGGGGTGATGCTGCACTGCTTCGACTGTCCCCGGCCGGGACAGTAACGAGGGTGGTCAACCCCTCGCTCCCCCTGCTCTCCTCCCCCCCCTCTCCCTCACCCCCCCTTCTTCGACGCCTTCAGAGGATTCAGCGCCCGGCTCCTGCCCGCCGCCCGCGCCGCCGCCTCGGCCACGTTCGGGTCCGACGCATCGTCCCCGTCCACCACGTCCACCTCGGGGTCGGAGCGCACCTCCTCGGAGGCCCACACGTTACCCCGTCCCCCCGTCCAGTCGAGTCCCACCGGCTGTCCGACGGCGTGGGGAAGACCCGCGCGAGCGAGGTACCCGCGGAGTCGGGCGCCGAGGGCGTCGCGGGCGACGGCGGCGGCGAGGGGCTCCGGGCGGGCAAGGGGTTGGGCGGTGGGGCCCGACGAGTTCAGCGCCGGGCCGTCAGACCCCACGTCGTCCGAGCGGTAGAGGAGGGACTCACCGTGTTCGAAGGTGACGCGGGCGAGGGCAGGTCTGCGGGGGGGAAGGGATGGAGGTGGAGGGGGGTCGCCGAGAGATAAACCAGCGGCGGCATGGCGCAGCGAAGTGGCGGAGGGTGCAATCGCCCGGTCCTCCCACTTTGCGCCTTCGGCACCCGGCTCGCCCTCCGTCGCTTCGCACAATCTCTTCGATGACGGCCTCCCCCGACCGTGGTGGAGCCCCCGGAGCTGGTGGCGCGGCCTTGGCGCGACGGACAGTCGCGAGAAAGTCGCGAAAGCGACGGGCGTCCACGCAGCTGGGGTCGTACGCGACGCGGACGGTGGCGACGAGGTCGAGGTCCAGGGGAGGGGCTGTAGACGCGCTAGAAGGGCTGGCGCGGGTCCCAAAGGTGCGCTGATACGACACGCCTACGTCACGACGAGGGTGGACGGGGAGATTTCCGTACGCCGCGGCAACGACGGCAGCGGCCCCGCGGCTGGCCGTCTCGGCTTGCGACCCACCGCACGCCGCGTAGCTCGTGGCGACGGCCCAGGAGAGCGACCTCCTGGCTCGGCGCATCATTTCACGGGCGGGGGTCGGGGGGGGCGCGGTCGAGCGAGAAAAAGTTCGCGCGTGGCCTCTCTCGGAAGGAACGCCGAGGGTGTCGCCGTGTAGGGGCCCCCTCGATTTCTGCGCGACCATTAGCCTCCTTCGACTCTTGGGGAAGAATGTCCGGGACCGTGGTGGACCGTGGGCGTCGAAGGCGCCCCGCCAGGATCGCCGGGGAACCAGGGGGGGCGGGGTCCCCGGGCGTTCCTCCTACGCGGGCGACGCTGCCGTGCCACCCCCGCGCGCCCGTGGCGAGCCTGACGAGCGTCGCCCTGAGTCGCGCCTCTCCTTTCTCTGCCGCGGTGGCTCGGGACGCGGCGCTGGTGGTAACCGGCGCCGTCGTCGGCTCTGCGGTGACGCGGCACGTCGAGGGCCTTGGCCATGTCGTGCGGTCTGCAGTGTCGGCGGCTGCGACCCTGCCTGAGCGCGCCCGAGCCAGCGTATTCGACCGGACCCGCCCCTCCGACGTTCGCGAGCGGTTCGCACAGCGCATGCGTCCCCCGAAGACCGCGCTGGTCAGAGGGCACAGCGACCGCACAAGCCCGGCGGCCAAGGGTACCAAGGGCGCGCCTGCAGCGCGACGGGGCCGGCCCGTGGTGGCGGCGGCCCGACGGCCCCGGCCGCCCGACGCCGCCACGGCCGCCGCCGCCCTTCTCTCGTCCGTCGTCGACCGCCTGGTTCACCCCGAGCTGGACGAGCTTCGCCACACCTTGGCCGGGACCCTCGCTCGCACCATGTCCCAGGCGAGACGAGAGGAGAAATATGGGGAGAGGGAGACTGGAGCGATACTCGTTGTGCGAGTTAGGAAACAGCGCGCGTGCGCGCGACTCTCTCACTTAATTCCCCCCAACCCCCCACACAACCCCCCAGGTCCTTATCCACCCCATCGACACGGTCAAGACGCGACTGCAGATTCAAACGCCTGTGGAGAAGCTCAGACGATGGCGCAGCAAGATCAGCAGCAAGACTGTCGCGATGCGGTTCGGCGGCCGTACGTTCGACACAGGCGTGTCAGATGTCGTCTACCGCGGGCCGGGGGACCTGTACCTGGGGGTGGTTGGCAGTGCCATCGCGACGCTTGGCGTGGGCGCTCTATACTTCGCGACTTATCAGGCGGTGAAGAAGCCGCTGGACGAGCGGCTGGCGGGCACGACATGGGAGCCCGCCGCCCACGTCGTCGCCGCCTCGGCGGGCGCAGCGTGCAGCGCCGTCGTGCGCGTCCCGGGGGACACGATCAAGCACCGCACGCAAGCCTACCTCCACCCCAATGCTTGGGCCGCTTTGACGGGCATCGTGCGCGCTGAGGGCGTCGCGGGGCTCTACCGCGGGTTTGGCCCCACGTTGATCCGAGACGTGCCAGAAATTGTCGTTCAGTTCGCGTGCTATGAGGCCCTCAGGCGGCAGCTCCTGCGGCGGCGCGGTGACAGCAAGATGCCGACCTACGAGCATGTTCTTCTGGGCGCGGCTGCGGGCAGCATCGCCGCCACGTGTACGATGCCGCTCGACTACCTTAAAACCGTCATCCAATGCGGCCGCCAAGAGCGCCTCGTCGTCGTCCTCGCTCAGACGCTCCGGCAGGAAGGCGTCCCCGGCCTGTTTCGCGGCATGCGCGCGCGGGTGCTGATGACGAGCACTATGAGCGCGGCCTTTTTTGGTCTATTTGAGGTGTGGAAGCAGGTGCTCAAGCCCGCCGATCGTCGTGACGTGCGGCTCGACCGCAACCTGGCCATCAAGGTGTTTTCGAAACAGCGGACGAAAATCTACAAGCGGAACCTCCAGAGTCCGTCGTGAGGGAGCGAGAGAGAAAGAGATAGAGTTGTCGTGAGGAGCGTTCGTCGCCTTCGCCGAATAGCTCGATCTCCTCGCGCCCTTCTCTCCGTCCCGGCCTCGGCCTCAGCCGAGACCCCCGGCCTGCCCCCACTCCGCTCTGTACCCGCAGTCGTCACCCCCCTCCCTCCCCCCCCACGGCTCGTCAGCCGCGTCTCCTGTCTTCGGTTCCGCATCCTCCCCGAACTGCAATACCTGATCCACGGTCCCCATGACCCTCGCCACGCTATCCTCGTCACCGATGTCGAGGGTGACAAAGGACACGAGCGCCCACTCGTCCAGCACGCCCGCTAGCGCGCTGTTGAGCGCTCCCCAGGCGTCCGCCGACGGGCCCGTTCCGCCGCCCTCCTTTGACCCGCCCGACCTTGGATCCTGCGCAAGCTCCATCCGCAGCCCCTCTCCGTCCGGCACGAGCATCCGCTCGACCGCCTCCCTCGCTCTCCTGTCGCACAAGTCGAGCTTGGTCAGCACGCTCACATGCGGAGCTTCCAGAAGCACCATCGCCGCCAAGGCCTGCAGAGCACCGGCGACGAACCGGGAACCGCCGGCAGCGCACGACGTGGCGTCGAGTAGGTAGACGACGCAGACTTGCCAGTCGCCGGCGCGGAGCCACTCGATGAGGGTACGAAAGACGGTGGAACTCGAGTAAAGCTCGATCTGGGGGAGTGGGGGAGGGGAAGATGGTGAAAAAGAGAGGAAGAGAGAGGACCAGAAGAAGAGAGGAAAATAGAGGAAGAGACCTCGCCTGCCCGGGGCAGTCGAAGAGGACGTAGTCTTCGTCGGAGTAAGAGGCCATGACCTCACCGAGCCACTGTGATGAGGGCAAGGGTTAGAGTTGGGGTTACGGTCACCGGGTGCTGAGCACCAGAGGGAAGCCCCAGCCCGACCCTCACCGTCCAGCCCGCTCCTCGCCTCCTCCAGGTTGTCCTCGAGGTACTCCATGCAGTGGACAAGCCCCCCGTTGGGCCCCAACCCCAGGCTCTCGTCCCCGCACACGTCATCCAGGGACACGAGGTCGCGGACGTCGGCGTCGAGCCGGTACTGAAAGGCCTCGGCGGCAGGGTCGAGGTTGACGACCGAGACGGGGCGACCTGACACGTCGCCATGGTCCTGGAGCCGGTGACAGTAAGTGGACTTGCCGGTTCCAGCGGGGCCTATGACGAGCTGAACATAGCGCATACCGGGACGGGCAAGGGGGGGCAGTCCCTTCCGGCCGCCGGAAGGGAGTTGGCTATGGTCCCACGCGGGGGTGCCAGGTCTCGACGGCGGCGGCGCCGGTGGCGGCGGCCAGGGGGGCTGGGGCTGAGCCGGCGCTGCTGGAGCACGTCCGGCGAGGAAAGGGAGCGCGGCACGGGACAGCGATGGTAGCCCTCGGCGAAAAGATACAGTGGTGCGGTCCCCCGAGCTCGCGACTGTCTCACGCGGCGAACGCAGTCAGTCTCGACTGGCCGCCCTGGCCGCATCCCAGCGGAGCGCAGGGCGCACGCCGCGACAGCGATAGAAGCCGCCCTACTAGCGGCCGAACTAGCCATGGCGGAAACCGAGGTGGCGAGTCGTCAGGGTTGCCGTCCGCGAAGGGTGAACCGGCCGCGCGCGCCGGGTTGAGCCGAACGCGGCGCCGGCCACTTCATCTCAATTTCCGCGCGGCTCTCAACGTTCCGCCCGCGCAACGCCGCGATATGCCCAATACTATCCCGCACCGCGATCTCTGACACGCCAACCGTCTCGATTTTCTCGCAGCCACCCGGCACCCCGCTAGGCACCCCGCCCCCCGCCGCGACCAACCTGGACGTTGAACCGTCGGTCATGAGCGACGTCGGCGGCGCCAGTGACGGCGGCGAGCGCGAACGCGCCCCCGGCCAAGATGACGAGATGGCGGACGACCCGGACCGCCCCGCCTCGGGCTCCGGGGCCTCGGCTGGTCTCCTTGAGAGCGAGCACCCCAACGGCGACTACGGCCATGGCTGGGGGGATGGCTCGAACTCTGGGTCAGACGACGACCCCGAGGCCGCTGCCGCCGCCGCCGCCGCCCGCCACCCCGCGTGCGATGTGGTCCGCCGCCGCCTCGCCGCCCTCCCCGTCCCCATCGCCCATGGGGGCGTCGGCTCCCTCGACGAGGGCGAGGGGGTGTCGGGCGACGGCCCGATCGACGTCGTCGGCCCCCGCAACGCCGCTTCCCTCTTCAACCCCCGCAACCCGCGCCATGGTCTCGCCGTCGCCGCCCTGGCCGACGGCCCCGACGGTCTTCTCCACGGACACGCCTCTGCCTCGGCCTCTGGCTCCTCAGCACAGACCCAGGCCCGGCGGCTCTTCGCCGTGGTCCGGCCCACTGGCGACGGCGGGCACCGGTTGGACCTGTCGGTTGACCTGCCTCGCGGATGGACCCAGTGCCTCTACCTGGTGCTGCCCGCCAGCGGAGCGTCGGGAGCGAGCGATCCCACGACGTCAGCGAGCTCTGCCAACGCTGCAGCGTCCTTCGACCGGCGTTTGCAGAGCGGAGTGCTGGCGCATGATCACCTCCTGCTGCGGATGCTGCGGACGATGGAGACCCTCTACGCTCCCGCGGCACTGGCCAACTCGACATGGCCGGGCGTGGTGAGGACGGAGCTGGTGGGTTCCCTGCACCGCTTCATGGCAACTCTGACTGAGGAAGCGCACGCGACTGCGGGCCGGACGGTCCTCTATCTGCCGCGCGAGGATGTCGACGACCCGGCGACCAAGGCGCGGGACAAGAGCCTCGTGCAGCGGCTCGAGACGAGCGTCATCCACTGGACCCGGCAGATCAAGGAGGTAGTGACGCACCTCGATGTCGCGTCATCGACGACAGCGGCCTCGGGCCAGGATGGCCGGGCACCCGATGATGGGCCCCTGGGGGAGATCGACTTCTGGGCGGAGCGGGCGCGGAACCTGACGTCCGTGCGCATCCAGCTTGAGCAGCCTGCTGTGGCCGGCATCTGTGCTGTGCTGCGGGAGTCGCGGTCCGGGTACCTCGAGCCCTTCGAGCGCCTCGCTGAGGTCGTGCTCAATGAGGCAGAGGCTGCCGAAGACTCAGTCAAGTTTCTGCGGGCGCTCAAGGACCCTGGCGAAGCACTGGCGAAGGCGAAGATGTCGGAGATCCCTGGACTCCTTCCCGACCTCCTCAACGCTGTGCGCATGATCTGGACAATCTCGCGCCACTACAATACGCCGAGGCGCATCGTCGGCCTGCTGCGCAAGACATCAAACGCGGTCATCGGCCGGTGCGTGGCCCAAATCACTCTCGACGACGCATGGACGGGCGACGCCGAGTCCGTCAAGCGGCAGCTTGACGAGGCTGTTGAGGCGTGCCGCGCCTGGGACGGTATCTTCCGGTCTGTCCAGGCCGAGGTCAACCGCGTCTCCCCGCCGGGTCGCAGGTGGGACTTTGGCCCTGATTCGGTTGACTACGTCTTCGCCTACGTTGAGACGTTCGTGCAGCGGTGCCGCGACCTCCGCGACGTATGTGATTCACAGCTCCAGTTCGCGCCCCGTGCGTCGACCCCCGTGCCCACCTTTGGTGGTACCACGGGACCCGACATCCAAAAGGGTCTTCGGGACATCCAGACGACGTACTTGGGTCTAGTCAAGCGCATGCGCGCTCTGCCCTATTCTGTGCTCGACGTTTCGATGTCGACACGGTGGCATGACGATTACTCGACGTTCTGCGTCGGGGTCAAGGACCTCGAGATGATGTTCAGCAATGTCATTGCCCTCGCTTTCGGGTCATCCTCATCGCTCATGGCCCGGATGGACTTGCTGGCCGCCTTTCACTCGATGGCCCAGCGCGACTCGATCCGTCGGGCCATCGAAAAGGAGGGCGGCCTCCTTTGCACGGCCCTCATCCACGAGGCCAGTCGTTGCTCGCCCAACCGCGCCGGCTACCGGTCCAAGCCCGATCCACACGTGCCCCCGCACGCTGCAGAGGCTCTTTGGGCCCTCTCCCTCAAGAAGCGCATTGACACGCCCATGGCTCGTTTTCGCCAAATCGTCCCTCGCCTCATCAGTGCTGATGGCGGCTCCAATAGCGGCGGAGACGCCCCCCGCTCTGTCATAGCCAACCACATCGACGAGGTCGAGGAGACGTACGCCAAAGTCGTGGAGCAAATCGAAGTATACGTTGACAAGCACCATGCTGCATGGATGAGCACTGTACACGAGGGCCTCCGCCGCGGCTTCGAGTCCCATCTCATCAAGCCCCGTGCTGACCTCCCCGACTCGGGTCTGCTTGAGGTCGACTTTGACCCCGCGATCCTTGAGCTCTTCCAGGAGGTGCTGCACTGGGAGCGTATGGGCCGTGAGATTCCCTATGGGGCCATGATGATCAATGCCGGACGAGAGCGGCTTCGCATTCTGCACGAGCAGGTCCTCCTTGTCGTGGGCGATTACAACCGAATTGTGCGCGCGCTTGAGCGGCCACCGGGTGACGTTGCAGGCGGCCGGTCATCCCGCGCGTCTGAGCGTCGGCTCTTTGCCGATCGCATGAAGTTCCTCGGGAGGCGCGTGGGACCGGGGCTCGAGAAGCTCACCTGGGCCAGCGACAAGAAGAAGCTGGAGGCCTACGTGTATGAAGCACGTCGACACTGCCGTGACGTGTGGGCCGTGGTCGAGCGGTGGCAGGCGGCGCGCAAGCACATCGCGATGTCGTGCGAGCTCATCCAGTCGTCCATCTTACTGGACATCGAGAGGAAGCGTGTCTACGACCACGGTGACTTCCTCGAGCGGCAGATGGGCCACATGGGGCGGGTCAAGGACCTCTTTGCCCGGGCCATATCCGAGCTCCAGGCGACCGTAGCCGATGCCCGGGCCATCTTTGCCGACGACAGCCCTGAGGTCCACGCCGAGTGGCGCCGCTTCTCGGCCCAGTGGGACGATGACGTCAAGACCGCTCTCGTCCACACGTGGAAGAAGAGTATTCAGGAGCTCCTGCGGGCCCTCCAGGGTGACACTGGCTCGGACGCCACTGACGTGTCTCCCGTCTTTCGGGTGCAGGTCGTCCTCGCCGATGGCCACACTGAGATCCGTCCGAGCGTCCAGGAGCTATACGACGTCATCTTCCAGCTACGCGACGAGATCGTCCTCGTAGCCAAGGTTCTCCCGCGCCTCAAGGAGCGTCGCGACGGCGCGGCCCGCGCCGGGACCATTGGCGGACCAACGGCTGACCGCGACACTGCCGCCGCCGATGGAGCTGTTGCCAATGACGACGTGGCGGCGGCCGGGGCCGATCTCGCCCCCGTCGCTTCCACTTCCGAGCCCAGCCAGATGAGCATGTTCGAGTACCTTGCCAAGAAGAACGAGGAGGATGAACACACGCTGTCGCAGCTCCGCGAGTTAGGCAAGGTCATCACCCACCAGATTTTCGCGTATGTCAGCCGCTGGGAGTCGAGCTACGGCCGCGTCTGGTCGCGGGACAAGACGCGCACGTTGGAGAGGTACGCGCGGCAGAATCAGCCGCTGGCGCACCTTGTAGCCCAAATCGACGAGTATGTGCGGGCGCAGGATGAGGTAATGCAGGAGGAGACGACGTCGTCGCTTGCCTTCCTGCGGTTCGATTGCTCGCCCATCAAGCAGGCGATCCTGGCCCACTGTGAGGAGTGGATCACGCGCTACAATCGGCTTCTGCACGAGCAGGCTCAGGCGAGCCTCCACGAGCAGCAGACGTACCTAAGGAGCACGACAGAAGCCCTCGCGGCCTTCCCTTCGACACTCGATGAGCTGTCTGTCGCGGTACGCCTCCACTCCAAGGTCGCGGGCAACGCTGAGCGCGGCGTGCCCGCGGAGAAGGCCGTCCTCTACGGGCGCATGGGGGATCTCATCGACCAGTACACCGAGCTCAAGAAGCTGCCTTTGCCTGTCCCTGAGGACGAGCTCGAGGCCGTGATGGGCGGAGGCCTCGAGGATGAGTGGCGGCAATTCGACCGCATGCTCAAGACCGCCGACGCAATGCTGGTGCGGGCGAAGGACTCGCAGCGCGACCGCTTGATCAACCTCGTGCAGCAGGCTGTGACGGACTTTACCGAGTTTAAGGCGCGCTTCGATGCTGCGGCGCCGTCCCAGACGGATGGTTACGAGCGCGCCGACCGGACACTTGACGTCGCCAAGGCCGTTGCCTTCCTTGACAGCTCAACCAACGAGCTCGGGCGCATGCGCGAGGCGGCCGCAGGCCTCAAGGGTGGCATGGACATCTTTTCAGTCGCTGAGCCTCCCTTCGCCGAGGCTGCGGCCGTCGAAAAGGACATCGCTGCACTGCGCAACCTCTGGGACGTCGTCGGGCAGTGGCAGAAATCGTACAACGCCTGGAAGGACACTCCCTTCCGCATGGTTGTAGTGGCGTCGATGGAGGAGACTGCCACACGCCTGAGCAAGACGGTCGTCAAGCTCGGCCGCGAGCTCAAGTCGTGGCCCGTGTGGGCGCGCCTCCGTTCGACGGTCGATTCCTTTGTCAAGACCATGCCCCTCATCGTCGATCTTGGCAACCCGGCGATGCGCGCCCGCCACTGGCGCCGCCTCATCGACCACGTCGGGGAGTCCTTCGATCCCGAGAGCGATGACTTCCGCCTCGAGATGATGATGACCCTCGGCCTTCACACACACGCCGAGTTTATCGGCGAACTCTCGGGCAACGCGAGCAAGGAGCTCCAGATCGAGGAGGGCATTGGCGCAATTTCGACCACTTGGGCCACTCTCGAGCTCGACCTCGCATCCTTTAAGTCGACCTTCAAGCTCACCTCGACCGACGACATCTTCCAGGCGCTCGAGGACAACATTGTGTCTCTGTCATCGATGAAAGGGTCGCGCTTCTTCCCTGTGTTCAAGGAGGACATCCTGCGGTGGGAGGCTGTGCTCACGCTCGTGTCCGACACAGTCGAGCGCGCGTCATCCGTCCAGAGGTCCTGGCTCTACCTCGAGTCCATCTTTGTCGGGTCCGAGGACATCCGGCGGCAGCTCCCCGTCGAGTCGAACATCTTCGATGAGGTCAACCTCGCCTTCCAGCGCACCATGCGGGAAATCAATCGTCAGCGCCTCTGTACTACGGCGTGCACGCCCGAGCGCCTCGCCGTCTTCAACGCCCTCGAGGAGCGGCTCGACCACATTCAAAAGCGGCTCGACCACTACCTGGAGTCCAAGCGGCGGCAGTTCCCACGTTTCTACTACCTCGCCGACGCCGATCTTCTCGAGATCCTCGGGCAAGCGCGCGACCCAGCCATGGTGCAACGCCATCTGAAGAAGATGTTCGAGGGCGTGGCCACAATGCAGCTCCTAGTCCCTGACGCTAATGGCAAGGGCGGCCACGCCGTGACGGGATTCGTCGCGCCCGATGGCGAGGTCCTCTCGCTCAAGAACAAGCTCAAGCTTGAGGGCCGCCCCGAGGAGTGGCTCAACGACGTAGAGACGGCCATGTACTCGGCGTCCAAGACGCACCTCCTCCAAGTGCTCGAGGCCAGCCGGTCCACCCGCCGGGAAAAGTGGCTCCGCGAAAGCGTCGGGCAGATGATCATCACAGCGGGTCAGACCGTCTGGACGGCCGAGTGCGAAAAGGCTCTCGCCGACCCGAGCACGTCCAAGAAAGACCTGCGGCAACTCAAGCGCAAGTGGATTAGCTACCTGGGCAAGCTCACAGCTGTCACGCGCCTCCCCCGCCTCTCAAAGATTGACCGAAACAAGACGGTTGCACTCATCACTATCGAGGTCCATGCACGCGACAGCATCGAGAGGCTCTACAAGGCTGGCGCGACTGCCACCACCGACTTCGAGTGGCTCAGCCAGCTGCGCTTCTACTGGGACCGAGAGCCGCCCGCGGGCCTCGGTGGCCCTGCAGGGGCCGCGGCCTCGGGCGTAACTGGTGGATGTGTCGTCAAGCAGGTGCTGTCCGTCTTCGCTTACGGCTACGAGTACCAGGGTAACAATGGCCGTCTCGTCGTCACTCCGCTCACGGACCGGTGCTATGTCACCCTCGGCGCTGCCCTCTTCACCGGCCGCGGCGGCAACCCCCTCGGCCCTGCCGGCACAGGCAAGACCGAGACGGTCAAGGACTTTGGCAAGGCCCTCGCGCGCTATGTCATGGTTTTCAACTGCTCCGACGGCGTCACGTCGGCCATGACGGCCAAGATGTTCGCCGGCCTTGCCCAGACGGGCGCCTGGGCTTGCTTTGACGAGTTCAATCGCATCACCGTCGAGGTGCTGTCGGTCGTCGCCTCACAAATTGGCACCGTCATGACTGCTCTCCGCGCTGGCCTCGACGTCTTCTCCTTCGAGGGCCAAGACCTGCGCCTCGTGTCGACGTGTGGCGTCTTCGTCACGATGAACCCGGGCTACGCTGGTCGCGCCGAGCTCCCCGACAACCTCAAGGCCCTCCTCCGCCCTGTGTCTATGATGGTGCCTGACTTCGCCTTGATTAGTGAGATCATGATGTTCAGCGAGGGATTTGCTGGCGCCAAAGGCCTCGCCAAGAAGATGGTGGCAATCATGGAACTATCGCGGCAGCAGCTGTCCAAGCAAGATCACTACGACTATGGCCTCCGGTCCTTTGTCATTCCCCTCGCCCGCGCCGCTGGTGCCACCCGCCGTGCCGACCCCGAGGCCCCCGAGGAGGTCGTCATGTTCCAGACGATGGTCGCTCTTATCCAGCCCAAGCTCGTCTACCAGGATCTGCCCCTCTTTGTTGCCCTGCTGTCAGACCTCTTCCCCGGCGTTGAGGCGCCTCCAGCCGAGGTCGGTGTCCTACGGGCTGCCATCGAGGCAGACATCAGGTCCCAAAACCTGGTCCCCGTCCCCGCCTTCGTCAACAAGGTGATCGAAATCTTCGACTGTAAGCTCGCTCGCCACGGCAACATGATTGTTGGCAAGACGGGCGCGGGCAAGAGCTCCGCATGGAAGTGCCTTCAGCGCACGCTCAGCACTCTGTCGGCCGTTCACCCGGACGAGGAGCACTACCAGAAGGTTCACGTCCACACGATCAATCCCCTCGCCCTCAGCAACGACGAAATCTACGGCAGCTTTCATCCGAGCTCTGGCGACTGGCAGCCTGGCGTCCTCTCTCACATCATGCGTGAATGCTGTGAGGACGTGACGCCCGACCAAAAGTGGATCCTGTTCGACGGCCCAGTTGACACTCTGTGGATCGAGTCGATGAACACCACGCTTGATGACAACAAGCTTCTGACGCTCCTCAACGGTGACCGCATCCTCATGACTCCGCAGACGTCAATCCTCTTCGAGGTCGAGGACCTTTCGCAAGCGTCACCCGCGACTGTGTCGCGCGCTGGCATGATCTACCTCAACTCTGAGGACCTCGGCTGGCGGCCCTTTACGCAGTCGTGGCTAGCCGACCCCGTCAAGGCGCGCCCCTCTGGCTTCCGCGACGCCATGCGCGGCCTGCTCGACAAGTATCTCGAGCCCGTCCTAAGGGCCCGCGCTCGCGGCGACCTCTCCACTTGCGTCGCCGTTGATCCCCTCAATGGCGTCAAAACCCTCACCCGGCTCATTGACCACTTTGCTACCCCAGCCAATGGGGTCGATCCTGCCGCGACCCCAGAGGTCCTCATCCGGTCCCTCGAGCTCTGGTTCCAGTTTTGCCTGACGTGGTCGCTGGGCGCTGACCTCACGTCCGAGGGCCGCCGCGCCTTTGACCTCGTCATGCGCGAGATGGACTCGCGGTTCCCGCCTGCTGATACGGTGTTTGAGTACGCGCTGCAGCCGGGTCGCGGGGACAAGGACCCCGAATGGGTGCCGTGGGAAAGCCGTCTGTCTGGCTTCCGTCCGTCGGCCGAGGTGCCCCTCTACCGGCTCATGGTCCCCACGGTTGACACGCTCCGGACGTCGACCATTGTACGGGCCCTCCTCGCTGACGGGCACCACACGCTCGTTACGGGCGAGGTTGGCGTCGGCAAGACTATGATCATCAAGGACGTCCTGGCCCCCAAAAAGGGCGACGAGAACGGACCCACCGTCGCGATGATAAACTTTTCCGCCCAGACTTCCAGTCAGTCACTCCAAGAGACGATCGAGGGACGCCTCGTCCGCCGCAGCAAGGGCATCCTGGGTCCTGACAGTGGCCGCCGCATGGTGGCCTTCATCGACGACCTCAACATGCCCCAAAAGTCTCAGTTCGGCTTCATTCCGCCCCTTGAGCTCCTCAAGCTCTGGTGCGACAACGGCTTCTGGTACGACCGTAAACGATGCACACCCACGCACATCGTTGACACTCAGCTCCTCGCCGCTATGGCTCCGCCCGGGGGTGGGCGCAACGCCTTCTCGCAGCGCATTCAGGCCTGCTTCTCTCTTGTGAACGTTACGCCGCCCTCAGATGGACAGCTCGGCCGCATATTCACGACGCTCCTCTCACTCCAGCTGGGCGACTTTGAGGACGAGGTAAAGGCGGCTGTCGACCAGATTGCCCAGGCCTCGATCAAGGTCTACCGCGCTGCCGTCGGACATCTACTGCCCACGCCGAGCAAGTCCCACTATCTCTTCAACACCCGCGACCTGTCCAAGATTGTGCAGGGGGTACTTAGAGCGGACAACGTGACATACGACAGCCGCGAGTCCATCCTCCGGCTTTGGTGTCACGAGACGCACCGGGTCATTGGGGACAGGATGGCCGACCCCGATGATACAATGTGGCTGTCAAAGGAGGTCGATGCCACCCTGCAGAGTGTCTTTGGCACGTCCTTCCAGGCCATCCACGCCGAGCAGGGCGGCGTCATGGCGCGCTACGTGTCCTTCCTTTCGGACCCCATCGAGTCCAAGCCGACGGGGCCCGGCGCCATCGCCCCAAAGGAACAGGATGACCGGCCTGTCTACAAGCCATTCGTCGGCGAGGAGGGCTCCGCCGAGATCAAGAACTACCTTCTCAATCGGCTCATCGAGCACGGCGCAGAGCCCGGCACCATCAAAATGAACCTCGTTCTTTTTGAAGATGCCGTGGGCCATGTTTGCCGAATCCACCGTGTCCTCGAGCAGCCCCGCGGCCATGTCCTCCTCGTCGGCGTTGGCGGCTCGGGTCGCAAGTCTCTCGCTCGCCTCGCAGCCTACACGGCTGACATGGCATGCTTCTCCATCGAGCTCACCCGCGGCTACCGCCATACGGACTTCCGCGAGGATCTCAAGCGGCTCTGCTCCAAGGCCGGCCTCGACGACCAGCCCACCGTCTTCCTTTTTGACGAGACCGAGATTAAGTACGAGACATTCCTTGAGGACGTCAACAATCTGCTCACGAGCGGCGAGGTGCCCAATCTCTACCCCAAGGAGGAGCTTGCGGGCCTCCTGAGTGACCTCGGGCCCGCGGCCAAGGCCGCCGGCGTCCCCGAGACGGCGGCTGACATCTATGGCTTCTTCCTCGACCGGGTAGCCAAGAACCTCCACGTTGTCCTGTGCCTCTCGCCTCTAGGCGACACCTTCCGGGAGCGGTGCCGTATGTTCCCTGGCCTCGTCAACTGTACAACGATCGACTGGTTTACAGAGTGGCCGGGCGGGGCTCTGCAGGAGGTGGCCGAGCGCCTCCTTGAGGGCGTGCCTGAGGACGTCGTCGACGCCGAGACGCGCAAGGAGGTTGCGGCCACCCTCGTCGCCGTGCACAAGTCCGTGCTCGAAGTCTCGGCGCGCATGCGGGACGAGATCGGCCGCGTCAACCACGTTACGCCCACCAACTTTATTGAGACCGTCCGTGGCTATCTCGAGCTCCTTGACGAGAAGCGGACGGGTCTCCTGGACAAGGCGGACAAGCTGCGGAGTGGTTTGAATAAGTTAGAGGAGACCGGCGTTCAGGTGGCCGAGATGCAGGAGGTGGCCAAGGCCAAGAAAGCCAAAGTGGCCAAAGCCAAGGCCGAGTGCGACAACCTGCTTGTGCAAATCGTGCAAGATCGGCGGGTTGCAGATGAGCAGCAGCGGGCGATTGATGCCGACGCGGCAAAAATATCAAAGGAGGCGGCCGAAGCGGACGCGATGGCGGCCGAATGCAAGCGTGACCTTGAGCTCGTGCTGCCCGTTCTCGAGGCTGCTCAGGCGGCCCTAGAGATCAAGGGCCTCCCGCAAAACATCGCCGAGCTCAAAAACTACACGACACCGCCGCGCCTTGCTGAGCTCGCCCTCGCCGGCGTCCTCACTGTTCTCCGTAAGCCCGCGAGCTGGGACAACGCCCGCAAGGCCATGGGTGACCCTGGCTTCCTTGGGTCCCTCACAAACTTCGACAAGTCGCGCATCGATGACGCGCTTCTCAAGAAGATGGCGAAGTACGTCAGCAACCCCGAGTTCACGCCCGAGCGAGTGGCCACGCAGTCGGGCGCTGCGGCCCCGCTGTGCCAGTGGGTCATCGCGATGGAGGAGTATGGGCAGGTGAACAAGCGTGTTGCCCCCAAACGCCATAAGATGGAGACGGCCGAGGCCGCAGTGGCCAAGAAGAAGGCGGCGCTGGCTCGGGCGCTGGGACAGCTTGAGGATGTCAAGGCGCAGGTGCAGGGACTGGAGAACCGGTACAACGAGTCGACGGCGGAGAATGAGCAGTTGGCTGCGGACCTTGCCGAGCTCGAGGGCAAGCTCGAGCGTGCTGAGCGGCTCGTGTCGGGCCTCGCGGGGGAGCAGGTCCGCTGGGAGGCGACGATTAAGGACTGCGAGGGCGCAGCATCGCGGCTCCCGGGTGACGTCGTTCTTGCCGCAGCCTTCTTGTCCTATGCGGGGCCCTTCCCGTCGGAGTACCGTGACGCCATTGTCACCAAGACGTGGCTGCCTCAGGTCCGTCACCACAAGCTCCCGGCATCACGGCAATTTGACTTCGCGACCTTCCTTGCTGATCCCTCGGACGCACGCGATTGGCAGATCCAGGGCCTCCCCGCCGACTCCTTCTCGACCGAGAACGGTGTCCTCGTGACGCGTGGCAAACGGTGGCCCCTCGCCATTGACCCCCAGGGCCAGGCATCCCGGTGGATCCGCTCGATGGAGGCTGGCCTGCTGGACAAAAGCAAGCTTGTCGTCGTTCAGCCCGCGCAGGCCGATCTCGTCCGCCAGATCGAGCGTGCGTTGCAGTCAGGCTTACCCGTTCTCCTCCAGGACGTTGAAGAGGAGATAGACCCTGTCCTCGACTCGCTCCTCGGGAAGGCCTACACAGGCTCGGCCGCCAGCGGCTACTCCGTCCGCCTTGGCGATCGCGAGGTGGATGTCTCCCCAGACTTCCGGCTCTACCTCACTACCAAGCTGCCCAACCCCGTCTACCTGCCCGAGATATCGACCAAGGTCACCATCGTTAACTTTGCGGTCAAGGAGGCCGGCCTCGAGGCCCAGCTCTTAAACCTTGTCGTAGCCGAGGAGCGGCCCGACCTCGACGAGCTCAAGAACGATCTCGTGGTGCGCGTGGCCCGGGGCAAGCGCACCCAGGCCGAGCTCGAAGACCTTATTCTCGAGAAGCTCGGCGAGGCAACGGGAAGTCTCCTTGACAATGTCGAGCTTATTAACACTCTCGACTCCTCCAAGACGACATGGGAGGAGGTCAAGGCCATGCTCAAGCGCGCGGAGCGGACCTCAGCCGAGATCGAGGTCGCGAGTCAAGAGTATGCTGGCGTCGCCCAGCGCGCCAGCCTCCTCTATTTTGTCCTCAACGACCTCTCCAAGATCGACCGGATGTACCAATTCTCTCTTGACGCCTACGTTGAGCTATTTCGCCTGTCGATGCAGCAGGCACCCAAGCCGACCCAGGTGTCCGAGCGTGTGCGTCTTCTCAACGACCACCACACTTACGCCGTCTACAAGTACACGGCGCGGGCTTTGTTCGAGCGCCACAAGCTGCTGATGTCGCTGCAAATGTGCGTGCGGGTTCTGCAGACGTCCCCAGCGGCTAAGTTTGACGACGATGACTGGCGCTTCTTCCTTCGCGGCGTCACTGTCCTCGACCGTTCGGCACAGCCGCCCAATCCCTCGCCGGCCTCGCGGACAACGCAGGGCCGCGAGGGCTGGATCACCGAGCAGATGTGGGACCACATCACTGAGCTTGGCAATGCGTCAAACGGTTTCGAGGGCCTCGTTGGCTCGTTCGACAGCATGCTCGTCGAGTGGGAGCGGTGGTACCGCGACCCCGAGCCCGAGAACCAGCCCCTCCCGGGCGAGTGGGAGAGCCGCACCAACGAGCTCCAGAAGATGGTCATCGTGCGATGCCTCAGGCCTGACCGCGTTATGTTCGCGTCATCCAATTTTGTTGCGTCATCCCTTGGCCACCGCTTCATAGAGCCCCCCGTGCTCGATCTCGCCGAAATCTTCAATGACTCTGTCGCGTCGATCCCCCTCGTCTTTGTGCTGTCGCCAGGCGTCGACCCCTCGGCAAGCCTCACGCAACTCGCCAAGAACCGCGACATGGAAGACAATCTCTTTACTGTGGCCCTGGGGCAGGGGCAAGAGGCCAGGGCCGCTGCTTTGATTGCCGCGGGCGCCGCCAATGGCCACTGGGTCTTCCTCGCAAACTGCCACCTCATGACGTCGTGGCTCCCCGACCTCGACGCCATCATCGAGGCCTTCTCTCTGCCCGGCTCGGCCCCGCACCCGAACTTCCGTCTCTGGCTCTCGTCGAACCCTTCGGATCGCTTCCCCATCTCCATCCTCCAGCGGTCAATGAAGATGACGACAGAGCCGCCCCGCGGCCTCAAGGCTAACCTCGTCCGCCTCTACAACGGCCTCACCCCCGAGGGCTTCGCATCGTGCCACAACCAAGTGCCCTACCAGCGCCTCCTCTTTGCCCTCGCCTTCTTCCACTCGGTCCTCCTCGAGCGCCGCAAGTTCCGCACCCTGGGCTTTAACATCCCTTACGACTTCAATGACACGGACTTTGTCGTGTCCGACGACCTCCTCCGCAGCTACCTTGACAGCTACGATGAGGTGCCCTGGGATGCGCTGCGCTATCTGATTGCCGAGGCCAACTACGGCGGGCGCGTCACGGACGAGCTAGACCGGCGCGTGCTCAACTCCTACATGAATCAGTTTTATCGGGAGGAGACGATGACGGTGCAGCACTGCAAGCTGAGCGACCTGCCCCAGTACTACGTGCCTGACGCGGGCACGCTGGGGTCGGTCAAGGACTACCTGTCGACCCTACCGTCTGTTGACTTGCCCGAGGCCTTTGGGCAGCATCCCAACGCCGACATCAGCTATCAGCGGGAGGATAGCATGGCTCTGTTGGACTCGCTGTATTCTCTCCAGCCCAAGACGGCGACGGGCGGGGCGGGTGGCAGAGACGACGCGGGTGCGCGTGTGCTCGCCCTTGCCGCCAACCTCCTCGTGCAGTGCCCAGCTTTCCTTCCCGAGTCCAAGGTCGGCGCAGGCGCCGGCGGCGATGATGCAGACAATGACGACGGAGGTTCCAATGAGCTATCGGCCCTCGATGTCGTCCTCCGCCAGGAGACGCAGCGCTACAATGTGCTCCTTGCACGTGTCCGTGCCGATTGCCACGCTGTGCAAAAAGGCATCCGCGGTCTCGTGGTCATGTCATCCGAGCTCGACGCGGTCAGCGAGGCCTTGGCCGCGGGCAAGGTGCCCGGGCCGTGGCTTCGGGCCTACCCCTCTTTGAAGGGTCTGGGCGCTTGGATGCGCGACCTCGACCAACGCATCGACCAGCTTCGGCGGTGGGCCGAGCAGGGCAGGCCGCTCATCACGTGGATGTCTGGCCTTACATACCCCACCGCCTTCCTGACGGCTGTCCTCCAGACGACGGCCCGCAAGAACTCCATCCCCATCGACTCGCTGACGTTCGAGTGCTCCGTCCTTTCGGGATACGAGGACAAAGACATCACGGCTCAGCCGAAGGAGGGCGTGTACGTCCGGGGCGCCTTCTTGGAGGGTGCGGGGTGGGATGCCGACCGCGGGTGCCTATGCGAGCCCGACCGGATGCGCCTGGTGCAGCCGATGCCCATCATCCACTTCAAGCCCGTCGAGGGGAGGAAGAAGGGAGGGCGCGGGACCTACGCTTGCCCTCTCTACCTTTACCCAATTCGCACGGGGACGCGCGAGCGGCCAAGCCTCGTGACCCACGTCGACCTGCGCCCGGGGCCGGTGGATCCCGACCACTGGATCAAGCGCGGCACCGCTCTGCTGTTGTCGCTGGCGACCTGAGGCGGAAGGATGGAGTGAGGGACGAGTCGCGGGAGGCGGCTTGTCTACGTTTGAATGGAAATGGATTGATTGAAAGTCGGCTCCACTCCCGCCATGTGGGGGGAGCGGGGCTCCTAGACTTGACTCCACCCCCCGCCACCCTCTGCTGCGCCCCGCCGATCGACGCAGCCAACCATGTCATACCCCCCCCCTCCCCCATCCCTCAGTTACACCCAACTTCTCGCCTCCACCCCTCGTCCCGGAGAGAGGGAGGGTCCAGAGCAGTGGTGACGACGACGGCCGACGCCAATGTCCAGGGGGGCGCGGCTGGGGCTCCGGCCATTACGACGGTTCCTCTCGCCTGGTCGGCGACCTTCGACTGCGATTTTGACCCAGTTGACCGCAAGGCGCGTCGAGAGTGCCTCATGTCACGAATATCGACGGCGGGAAGGCCCGGCTGGCCGACACGCCCCACAGCGCCCACGCTGCGGTCCACGCCCTCGATCCCACGCTTCGCCGCAGGCTACCCTCGTTGCCCTCCTCGTCGAGTTCTTCTCAAATGACGACGGTGCCCCTTTTTTGAGGCGTATGGAACGGCGCGGAGACGTCTACGTTCTGCCCCTTAACTTCGCCGCAGCCCGCGCTGTCGTCGCCTCGGACGACTTTGACATGGCCGCACAGTGCGCCCCCCGGGAGTTCCTAGCGTGTGTCGGCGTCGCCGCGCACGAGGTCCTCTTCGCCCAAGGATTGCGCCGCATCGACCACCTCTTCGCCCCCCCTGCCCCCCCCGCGGGCCGCGTGGCCGTTCGAGTCTACGGTCTGGCCGGCACAACGCGGCCCATATCGGCCCTCCGTGCCTCCCTCGTTGGCAGCCTCGTCACCCTCGACCGTGTTACCGTCATCCGCGCTGGACCCATCTCGTCCCAGCTCGGTGGTATGGAATTCGCCTGCCGCTCCTGCGGCGCTCGCCGGTGGCGCTCGTTCGAGGACTGGGCCTTTTCGCCCCCGCCCGGACTGTGCGGCGCCCTCGCCTGCGCTGAGCGGTGCCGGGACGCGGCGTCGCCCTGGACGGGCTGGACTCCCGTCGTGTCGTCGGCGTCGTTGGTCGATTGGCAGTCTCTCCGGGTCCAGGAGACGGCCGGGGCGGGCCCAGGCAGTGGTAGCGAGGCGGGGGGCGCCGGGGGCGACGTGGCCGGGTCGACGGGCGCAGCCGACAGCGGAGCGGGGGCGGGCATTCGCATCGGAGCCATCGATGTGGAGGTGGCGGAAGACCTGGTTGGGGCGGGGCCCGGCGACGTCATCCGCCTCGTTGGCCTCCTGCGGACTACGGATGACCCGGGTGCACCAGCCCAATCGCTTTTTCTCGAGGCCGTCCACGTCTCCGTCCTCGAACGCCCCCTATCGGGCAGCGTCGGCAGTGGCAGCGGCGCAGGCTCTCCCGACGGCCTCGACGCGCCCGGCGGCGGCGATGCCGACGCCGCCGCTCTCCTTGATCCATCCCGGTCCCTCGCCCCTGCCGAACTGGATTTCGTGCGGACCTACTGGCGTGAGTGCAGAGGGCAATACCTGGAGCAGCTAGTGCGATCATTCTGCCCCCACCTCTACGGGCACTGGACAGTCAAGGCAGGACTGATCCTGGCGCTGTTCGGGGGCGTCGACAAGATCGTTGACGCAGCGGCGAGCTGCCTTGGGGGCGGCTGGTTTCAGGGAGATGGCAGCCAGCAGAGTCAAGGCCGGGGTGGGTCTCTTGACGTCGACCCCGACGGATGCGTGGCCTCACGGTCTTCCATACACGTGCTGCTGGTGGGCGATCCAGGGACGGGCAAGTCGCAGCTCCTTGCTGGGGCAGTCGAGGCGGCACCACGATCTGTGGCCGTGTCGGGCCAGTCGACCACCGCCGCCGGTCTGACCCTCTCGGTCAACCAGGACAGCTCCGGCGAGTTCAGCTTTCAGGCCGGGGCCGTTGTCCTCGGGGACCGCGGCTGCGTGGCCATCGACGAGTTCGACAAGATTCCCGGCGGTCACGGCAGTCTGCTCGAGGTGATGGAACAGCAGAGCGTCTCATTGTCCAAAGCAGGAATCGTCACGTCGCTCCCGGCGCGGGTCTCAATCCTAGCGGCAGCCAACCCGTCGAGCGGTCACTTCGACTCCACTCGATCCGTGGCCGAGAACGTCAACTTGTCGCCAGCGCTTCTGTCGCGATTTGACCTCATATTTGCGCTGCAGGACCGGGCCAAACGCGACGTTGACGCTCGGCTCTCCGGCCACGTCATGGCGCTCCATGGCGCGGCGCCCACGAATGGTGGTTCGGGCCGGGCCCGCCTCGAAGGCAGTTGCCCCCCCCTCCTCCTGGCTGACGTTCCCGCCCGGCACGTCGGCGGGGGGGCGGTGCCCCCTGGTCCTGCCCAGGGCAGTGGCGGAGGCGGCCGCATGATGCTCGCTGCGCGCCTTGCCCGCGCCTCCCGCGAGGCCGACCTCGACCCTCTGCCCCCAGCACTCGTGCGGCGCCTCGTCGCATACGCCCGGTGCTTTGTGCACCCAGTCCTGTCGGACGAGGCGTGCGCAGTGCTTCAGGACTTCTGGTTGCGATGCCGGCAGGCGGTGGTGCCGGAGGGCGGCATCCCAGTGACAGTGCGGCAGCTCGACGGCCTCGTCCGCCTCGCCGAGGCGCGGGCGCGGGTCGACCTCGCGCCTGAGGTCACAGCGGCCCACGCGCGTGACGTTGTCGAGATCGCTGAGTGCTCGCTTTCGGCGCGGGGCAATGCGCCACCTGGGGAACGCGGCAATCGGGGCGGGGAACGAGACTCCAAGCGCCGCAGGGGTGGGAAGGCAGCCGAAGCTCAACGGCTCCATGAGGCTGCCCTTGCGCAGTGTCGCCGTGGCGGGGTCGACACGATTGAGCTGTCCCAGCTCTACGAGCTTGCCGACCTTCTCCAGACCCCCGGTGATGTAGGAGCGCTCATCGAGGCCCTGGGGGACGAGGGCCTGCTGCTGAAACGGGGGCCGGCACGGTACCGCGTCACCGGTGTGGTGCGTGGGTGAGTACGGGTCGCCCCCCGATCCGGGAAGGTGGCGAACGCATTGGCGCCCTTCTGTGAACGATTGAAGGACTAGAACCGTTTCCTCGGCGAGTCCGTCCTCCCAGCTCCAGACCCGATGGGTGCGAGGGTCGACCGCCCGCCCCTCCCTAGCGAAGGGAGCGACCCCGACACCGCACCCCCGCTGCCGCCGCCCTCCCTGCCGTCGTTCCGGCCCAAGCTGGGCGAGTCCCGCCCCCCTCCACTTCCACTCAGGTCCTGCCGGGACCCAACCCTGCCCCCCAGTCCCTCGCGCGCCTCGTCGCGCTCGGCCTTGAGGCGAACCGCGTCACTCTTGAGCTTCTCGATGGTGCGCTCGAGCTGGCTTGTGTCCGCGCCAGTGCCACCCTTGCCGCCGCTCGACGCTAGCTGATCGCTGAGGGAGCGGATCTTGGCTTCGCTCTCAGCCTTTTGCCGCATCAGCGATTCAACCTGCGCCTTAAACTTTCCAGCGTCCCCCCCACCTCCGCCGCCGCCGCCGCCACCGCCGGAGAGGTCCACCGCGGCCGCACGTGCAGCGAACTTGAGCGTGCAGTTGGTCTCGTGGGCGTTGGTCGACGCCGGGCTTGCGGCGATGAGTAGCAGGGTCTTGGAGTCGCGCCCGAGCGAGTCCTGGAGGAGATGCGTCAGCTTTGAATTGCGGAACGGAATGTGCTCGAACTTGGCGCCTTTACCAGCCGCGGCGAGGTTGTTGATGACATCGCCGAGGGCAGACAGGCTCTTGTTGATGGCGATGCTCTCCTTCATCATCTGTCCTGTCGTCTGGGACTTGGACAGGCGTTCGCTCCCGGCGAGGTCAATGAGCGAGATCTTAGAGGCGCGCTCAGTCCGAGTCTTGGTGTCAAAGCGTACGATCTTGATCGTCATGACCAGGTGGGACCGCGACGAGTGGGCGTTCATGTTGGTTGCACCCGTCGCGCGGTTGCTGCTCCCGATGCGCATCGCCTCCATGAAGTCCTCGATCGTATGGCACTCAACCTCGCGCAGGTTGGTCACGTAGTTGGCTCCGGTCTCGTCCTGTTTCACTTCGTACTTGATCCCGGACTCGATCGCCTTGGCCCTGCCGCCCTCGGGTAGGAGATCCCGGATCTCCTCGTTGTACACCTCGAGCATCGACAGGCGGGTCGAGATGCGCATGCCCGGCGGCACGGCTCTGACCTGCGCAATGACCTCCTTAAAGGTGTTGCGGGTGATGCCGGGATCCTCGGGAGAACCCTCCATTGTCCACGTCTTGCCAGATCCCGTCTGTCCATAGGCGAAGACGGTGATGTTGAAGCCCTCGAATGAGGCCTGAATGAGACCCTGGACGTCCTCAAAGATGTCGCTCTGTTTTGAATCCATGCCAAAGCACCGGTCGAATTGATAGTTTTCGGCGTTGACCTTGGAGTGCCCGTTTTGTGCCGGGGCCTCGAGGACCTTAATGTGCCGCCGCGACGGGTCATCCCAGTCGATCTCAACACCCATCTCTGCGTTTTCCGCCCTCTCCCGGCTGTTAAAGGGCCGAATGCGGCAAAATACGCGGATGTTCCCCTTAATCTTGAGCAGCTCGATAAACATGCGCTTGGCGTCAGCCTTTGTCAGCAGGAGCTTCTCCTCGTTCTTCCCCACAGACTCGACAAGGGCGTGGATGGTGCCTCGGGTCGACAGAAACTGCCTGTCCATGAACTGCCGGAGCTCCTTGAGGCCCGACCGCAAGGCGCGCGCCTCAGCGCGAATTTCAGAAGCAGAGGCGAGGGCCTGGCTGGCGCCAGCGCCCGCGCGGGACTTCTCGGCCTGGGCGCGGGCCGCCATGGCCGCCTGCGCCTGGGCAGCGCCCGCCGCCGCGGCCTGGGCCTTAAGGGCGTCCATCTCGCCCGCAGGCATTGCGGCAGCCTGCAGCTCCCGTCGCATGTCAGCCTCCTTCGCCAGCTCGTTCCTCGTTTGCCGGAGCTGGTCCTCGAGCTCCTCGATCTGCCGCAAAGACGACACGTCGGGCTTGGACGCCGCCTCCTTGCTCGCTGCCCGCGCTTCTTCTAATTGCCGCACCAGTGCCTGGTTCTCCTCCGTCTTGACCCGTAGCACCTCGGTCAGGCCCTCGGCCGCCCCTGCCTCACGAGCCTCCTTCATCATCTGGTTGATGACTTGCTGGTTTCGGTCACGCTCGTCTTTGAGGTCTTGCACTAGGCGTCCGTTTTCGCGCTCCGTTACACGCATGTCGAGCGACAGGTCGGCGAGCTTGGCCTGCATCTCCTCGAGCTGCTTGATGAGATCGGCATTCTCCTGGCGGAGCGCCACCGCGATGCCCTGGTCCTTGAGGGGCTGGGACATAATCTGCTCGTCCAGGCCGCACCGCTTCGCGGCCATGGTGCGGGCGGCGACAGCGCCGCGCACCTCGTTGCGCTTGCTCACCTGGTAGAGCTCGCGGTAAAAGGGATCCAGCGGATGCTCTCGCGTGACCCGCTTGGTGGCGATCTCCTCATAGTACTCGTAACCGTCCTTGTCGACGTGGTCGATCCAGCCGGGCGCTGTGCTGGCGTCGAGTGCCTCCTCCGCGATCCAAAACCACTGCCGGTCGACGGCGGGGTCCATACCCAGGTACTCGGCCATGGCCACAACCTCGGGCTCGGCCTCCTCCACCTGGACTTGGCTCACGAAGAAGCTGGGTCGGCCTCGGCCTCCTCCTCCTCCGCGCGCAGGCGCTCCATAGTTCATCGCCATCCTTCCGTCGGGGGGCTCCTCAGAGGAGTCACGGGACGGGGGAAGACAAAGTCGTCACGTCTGCGTGGTGAAGGGGTGGGGTGTTGCGCGCGGTCACAGTTGCGGAGGCCCACAGAGATCGTTCGGCGCGGCGACGGCCCCTGCGGGGCCAGCCTCGGTTCCGACAACGCCGCGCTGCGGGTGAGCAACGGGACTAACTCGTAGTCGAGCGATCGCGCAGATCCTGGATTTCGGCGAGCGTGGCAATCGGGGCGAGCGCGGACGGCGTGGCGCGGCATTGTGCCAGGGCTGGCGCGTCTCTTCGCCGGCGCGCGAAGGCTAAGCCTTCTCGCCGTCCAGTGCGGGTTTTCTCTGCTTGAGCGACGGAAGAAGCCCGCAGGCTTGCCCACAGGCATAGACTCTCGGGAGCTTCGCATCCAGCGGGACAAAACGGCCGCGGCAAAACAACCTCAGCGAGTGGAACGTTCGAGGACTGACTCGTCTCCCTCCCTCTTCTCCCCTCTCAATAGCATTCAGCAACTTCTCCGCCCCACGGGGCACACCGCTCTACCCCCCGGGCCCGAGAAGAGGCCCGGCCAAAGTAGCGAGTTGCTGGCGCGTCCCTCGTCATCCCGGCTGCTCCGTGGCTTGTTCCTTCTGCTCGCTCCTCTCCTCACCGTCGTCTTATTTCGTCCGCAGATCTCCGTTGGTTGCGGCTCCGTGGAGTTGAAACCCGAAAGAGTGATGGACGAGGCCTTTTTGGCCCTCTCCCGCCTGCGGCGCCACCGTTACGAAGAGGCCGCGGCGTCGGCGACGCGCCTGCTCGAGAAACAGCCCGCCGACCAGCTGGCGTGGTGGATTAAGCTACGCGCTTTAACGCGAACCGTGTGGGTCGATGACACCGAGGTGGAAGACGAGGGCCTAGGCGAGGCGCTACTCAATGACCACGCAACGCAGACGGCGCCTCGACCGGGCACGTCGTTAATGCGGGGAGGGACGGCGATGCGGGGCGGGACGGCCCAGGGGAACCGGGCCCCGCCCGGATCCGGATTCGCGCGCCCCGGCACTCAGACTCGGGCTGGCGGCTCCACCGCGGCTCCCGGCTCGCGCGGCGGCCTGTCGCTCCGCCAGGCCCTCACCTCCCGCGCCGGCAGGCTCGGAACCGCCGTCCGCCCCTCGACCGGGTCGGGCCGCCTCATACGACTCGGCACTGCCTCGATGGCCCAGCAGGCCGGTGGCCCCTTCGTAGATCCACAGGCCCTCGACCTCGCGCGCTACGCCGCACGCCCGGCCCTTGCCCCGGCCCTCTGCGAATTTCTCCTCCACCACGAGCGCCTGCCCCGCCGCGCGCTTGAGCTGTGTGCGGCAGTGCTCGAGGGTGGCCACGCAGGCCCCGCCGAGGGCTGGTGGCACGCCCGCATGGGCCGGTGCTACCTGCAGCTAGGACTGCCCCGCGACGCCGAGCGCGCATTCCGCGCTTCGTTAAAGGTCGATCCCACCCCGGACGCCGCGCTGGAGCTGGGCAAAGTGTATATGCGTCTCGACCAGCCCAACGCGGCCGTTGACGCCCTTCAAGGGCTCCTTGACACGACGGTCGTCTGCGGCGGCCTGCCCAACTGTCTTCACCTGCACCTTGGGCTTGGTCGCGTCGCCGACCGACGCGGCGACCCGGACGCGGCGGCGGCGGCCTACAAAGCAGCCCTTGCTGTCGACCCAGGCTGCGTCGAGGCGGTGGCCAGCCTCGCGGCTCACCATTATTACAGCGATCGCCCCGAGATCGCCCTGCGCTTTTACCGGCGGTTGCTGCAGCTGGGGGTCGACGCCGCGGCCTTGTGGCACAATCTGGGGCTGTGCTGTCACGCGAGCGGGCAACACGACGCGACGGTAGTGTGCTACGAGAGGGCGCTGGCGGGGGCGTCGGACGAGGAGCTTGCCGACGTGTGGGCGTCTGTCGGGGCCCTTGCACTCGACATTGGCGACCTGAACTTCGCCTTTCAGTCCTTCAGTCTCGCTGCTGCCCACGACCCGGGCCACGCCGCGGCCCTGAACGCCCTCGGCGTCGTCGAGATGCGCAGGGGAAGGAGCGAGGCCGCCGCCCGGGCCTTCCAGGCGGCTACGCGGGTCGACGAGACCCTCTTCGAGCCCCTCTATAACCTCGCTCTCCTCCAGCATCGGCATGGCGGGCACTCGGAGGCGCTCATCCTCTGCCGCCATGCGGTAGAGCTCCATCCGGATCGCGCCTGCGCGCAGGAGCTGCTCGGCAGGGTAAAGAGGGCATTTATCGCAGGAGACGGGGGGGGGGGGAAGGGGGATGGTGAATTCTGATTCGCATATGGAGGATACGGACAGACCGCTATTCGCCGTCGCCCTCCTGCAGCGCCGTGAGCACCCCTCCATCGCTCTTGCGCCCCTTGGTCACGGAGGAGTCCTTAGACCCCAACGCCGAGGGACCCGCTAGAACGTTGACGGGCGCCTTGGCCTTGTAGCCAACGGACGCCTGCTCGGGCCGGAGCCCTCCAGGGACCTGGAGCCACCAGGTACGGAGAAGTCCCTTGCCGTGTACCTCGACGAGCCCGCGGCCCTTGAGCAAACTGGCGAGGCAAGAGACACAAGAAGAGGTGGGTTTCCCAGCCTGGAGAAGGGCCATGCACTCGTGGGCAAGTTTGTCTCGGTCGGCCCTGGCCGCGGGCACAATGGGGCGTTGGGCCCGGGCGGCATCGTCGAGGATTACCTTGGCGGCCTCGGCGCTCATTTGCACCAGGCTGGGGTATCCCGTGCTCTCCATGCGCGAAGCGAGGTTGACGGCATCGCCAAATAGGGAGAACTTGCGGGACCGGTGCCCAAGGACAGCGGCTGTTACAGGCCCCGTCGCCACTCCGGCACGTACCTTGATATTGCCAAGCTTGGGCTTGCCAGCGTGGATGGGCGTATTGCTCGCGATATCAACAGCGCGGATGGCAAAGCGCGCTGCAGCCTCTATCTGCTTGACCGGATCGTCGGCGCCCAGGTCGCCCGAGCATCCTGCCACGGTGAGATAGGCGTCTCCAACTACGTCGACTACGAGCATGCCCAGGTCATCAACAACGCAGTCGAGGGCACCCATGTAGCGCTGCAGCAGGTCTCCAATGAGGCTGGGCTCGCCGAGTTGAGCGGTGATGGCAGTGAATCCAACGATGTCGATGAAGACGACGGTGACGTGAGCGATGGGCTCCGAGTAGTTGGCGGGACCGCGGCCGGCCAGGCTCTCCTCAATGCGGCGGCGGAGGCCGGTGGACTCGCCGATTGAAGAGAAGATGTTGACGTTGCCGCTGTCGCCCGACGGGGCCACCACACGCACCGACGGAGTGTGGGACATGCGCCCCGAGGCGTTGTCACCCCTCCCCGAGGCACCGTCCTCACCAAAGGTGGGAGGGCTGTTCAGGGAGTTCTCCTTGGGCCTGTAGAGCACCTTGCCCACATGCATTTTGTCGATGTGCTCGCCAAGTTCAGCGATATTTATGTCCTCGAGGCGCGCCAGCACCTCGGAGAAGTTCGGTCGCCTCGCCGGGTTCTTGTGCCAGCACTCGTTGATGAGCTCGTAGAGATCGCGCGGCAGGCCGTCAGGGAGGGCGGGGCGCAGCGGTGGGACCCGCTCGGGGTCGGCAACCCCTTCGAGCACCTCGATAGGCACGAGGTCGTGATATGGGTCACGCCGCGTCAAAATCTCGGACATCGTGACGCCAAAGGCGTAGACGTCCGCCGCCTTTGTGTCTCCCGGCTCCCCGCGGAGGAGCTCTGGCGCCATCCAGTAGGGCGTGCCCACGAGGCTCGTCGCCGTCCGCTTGGACGAAAGGCCGAAATCAGCAACCTTGGCTCTCATGTGCGTATCGATCAGGACGTTCTGGGCCTTAAGATCGTTGTGCGAGATGCCCGACGAGTGGAGGTAGAGGACGCCGCTCGCGATGTCGATGAGGAGCTGCTTGATGGTACCGGCCTCGAAGACGATGGTGGGGTTCTCAATGGCGTCACCGAGGGAGCCCCGCTCCATGAGCTCGGTCACCAGGATGGGGTCCTTCCCCCGCTCGGTGACAGCCCCCATGACGGTTAGAAGGGATGGGTGCCGCAGCTGTGACACGAGGGCGATCTCCTTAAGAAAGTTGCGGATGGCTTGCTTCCGGGCGCGATTGGCGCTGGCTGCGTTTAAGTTCGAGTCGTTCTCGCCGTCGTCGCCCTTGCCGCTGCCAAACATGGCATCGTTTCCGCCACGTGACTTGAGCTGGAACATCGAGTTGAAGGCAGAT
>Ga0181573_10000775_pt1 | contig 32940 bp, 20 predicted proteins | sample 101ome_25_FD_148643 | JGI IMG/M metagenome (GOLD analysis project Ga0181573, IMG submission 148643) | Coastal salt marsh microbial communities from the Groves Creek Marsh, Skidaway Island, Georgia - 101409BT metaG (spades assembly) | ecosystem: Environmental > Aquatic > Marine > Intertidal zone...
TATTCGTCGCGCGCGTCGCGCTCGTCGTCGGCGTGTGCGGACACACGAAACCGAGGACGCGCGCCTGCGTGCGTGCCAAAACCCGAAACAAAACCTAAACCCTAGTACATATATTAACAATATCAAACGCCATTAATATGTATTATTGTATTTTTATGTTCAAAGATTTCAAACTCGGGTCCTCGGGTGGTTGGATGCCGCGTTTTCACGTCACTGTCGCGCGCGCGACTCGACTCGACTCGACTCGACCCGCGGGTGGGCGCGATGACGACGACGATAAGAAGTCATGCATCCGTCGTTCCCGCGCGCGCGGCGCGTTCGCGTCGCCTCGTTCGTCATCGAGGGGGAAACAGAAGTGACATCTTTTGCAAATCATCCAAAAACGAGGACGACGGGACGCGACCGAGCTGGGAACGGGCGAACGGGCGGGACCGGCCGATATGGGAGACGGACATCGACGGGGAGTTTAAACGCATGGAGAAACGAAAAGCGGACGACGAGTCGAAACGCGTGGCCAAGGAAAACTCTGGGTTGGGGTTCGGGAGGGTGAGAATGTTGGACGACATGAGCGTGGACTTGAGCGCGTCGTTGCGAAGAGAAGACGAGGAGGAAGAGGAGGAAGAGGAGGAAACGACGGCGACGACGTCGACGTCGAATGATGACACCGCGGGAAACGCACCGGGATTGTTGCGATACGATGAAAAACGCGGATCGAAGGGATTGGCGCGGATGAAACCAGACGAGTTGAAGTACGTGGACAAGGATGGACGAATGATCGGCGAACCGAGCGCGTTGGATTTGGCGACGACGAAGAAGAGCGACAGCAAATACAACTTGCGTGGATGGAACTACGCGCCGACTCGGGCGGAAAAGGGGCGGTGGCAGAGAGAGTGGGAGAAGGCTGAGCGCGCCAAGGCGATGCGAACGCCTGGATATCGACCGCAAAGCGGGGTTGAGATTAAATCGAAAATTAAAGACGCGACGTTCAAGCCAGTCAAGGCGTTTGCCGATCTCACCGATGAGGAAAAGGCGAGACGCCGGGCCGAGGATCAGGCCAAGTATGCGAAAATTAAACAGGATTTACTCCTCACCACCGCCGGGATGGCGGGTTCGGGCGCCGTTGCCGCGTTCGCTGTCGGCGGGAACAACATGGGATACTCGTGGCTTCTCGGCGCAGCCGGCGCCATCGCCTACGTTCGTCTTCTCAGCGGCAAAGCCGAGAGCGAAGCCGTCGGTCAGGGCGGTCCTCCCTCCATCTTGGTCCCCGTCATTCTCTTCATGGCGCTCAACCGCTGGAACTTTCTCTTTGGCGAGCAAGTCGGCGTCACGCTTTCGCCCATCCCGATGCTCCTCGCGTTTTTCACTTACAAACCCGCGAGCATTCTCCAAGCCTTCAAGGATGTTCTCGCCGAGGAGGATTCCGAAAACGGTGACGGCCAGTCCCCTTTCGCGTGAGTGCGCGAAATATACATCGCACACGTCGGCGTCGTGCGGCGTACACTCAAGAATCTATTTTCACACGTAGCAAAGTAATACGAGCGCAGACGCGACGAAAACGTCACAACTTGCACCCCTCTCCTTTCCTTCGCCACACTCGTCCGTTCGTCCGTCGTCTCTCTCGTCCGTCTCCGACCGGGATGAAGAACGGAGAAACGCGCGGGGACGACGACGACGATGCGAGCGTCGCGACGGTATCGACGACGGCGACGAAACAGTCTGGTTGGTTTCGACACGAACTAGCACACGTTCGACACATTGTTCCACCAATCGTCGCGCAGTTTGGATCGCAACAGTTGATGATGGCGACGCAGTTGGTGTACTGCGGAAGGATATCGCGAGAAGCGTTGACGAGCGCGACGATCGCGGTGACGCTGTGGAACATGTTTTGGATGGCAATCACGGGGGCGGGAGGAACGATGGATACGCTGGGTTCGCAAGCGTACGGCGCCAAGGATGAGCGAGCGGTGAAATCTTGGGCGATTTTGACAACCATGGTGCTGTTCGCGTGTTGCGTGCCGGCAAACGCGGTGTTGGGGGCGAGTAAAGAGCTCGCGGTGGCGATGTTTCACGCGGATAAGGATAGGAGCGGGGAGATTAGGGATTGCGCGCTCGTCATGGCTGCGAGTTTTTACCCTCTCGCGGCTACGTTGGGGGTGCAAAAGTATTTATCGGTACGGCGGAAAGTCTGGGCGATCGGTGCGACGTCGGTGGCGACGCTGTTTTTAAACGTTGGGTTTCATCACGCCCTCGTCACCGTGGGCGAGGGTGGGATCGTCGGGTCGTGTTGGGCCATGGCGTGTTCGCGCGTCGCGAATTTGCTCATGTTGCTCGCCTACTTGGCGATGGATGAAAAATGGTACAAACGCGGTGCTTTCGACGAGTACGTCGCCGCGTACAGAGCCATCACGCGGGAGATGTTGTTGCGCGCCGTCAAGTTGTCGCTGAGCGGTATCGTCATGGTTTTCGGCGAGGCGTTTTCGTTTGAGCTCACCGTCGTCTTGGCGAGTTCGCTCGGCGACGTCGCTCTTGGTGCCCACATGGTGATGCTAAACATCTGCACGTTTACATTCATGTGTGGACCCATGGCGTTCGGCACCGCGGCGTCGATTCGCGTCGGGAACCTCCTCGGCGCTGGGTTTCCGGAGCGGGCGAAACGCGCGGCGTGGCTAATCGTCGGCATTTCCGTAACCTTTATGGCGTGCTGCGCGTTGACCATCATTCTGTGCATCAAACCCATCGCGAGCGTATACACCGCCGGCGACGCTGACATCACCGCGTCGCTCACGAAGATTGCCCCCTTTGGCGCGCTCTTTCAAATCTTTGATGGCTTGCTCGGTTCGTGCAACGGCGTGCTTCGCGCGTGCGGTAAACAACATCTCATCGCCGTGAGCAATTTGTTTTCACTCTGGTTTTGCGGCTTGCTCTCAGGATTTCTCTTCGTTCTCGTCGGCGGTTTCGGCGTCCGCGGCGTCTGGTGGGGTCTCGCCATCGGTGTCATATGTGCCGGGAGTTTCCTCGCTTTACTCGCCGTACGTCTCGATTGGGAACGAGAGACTGAACGCGCAAAACTCTCCGCGACAAATGTCGAACGCGACGAAGACGAACGAGAGGAACGAGAGGAGGTGTAGCAGTCTCTAGCATTCATTCGATGGTATTACTTAATACGCGACGCACCTGGTATTCGCACCACTAGCAGTAGCCACCACGTCTAGTTAATGAAAACAACAAGATAGAACACAACGACACGAGACTTACGTCATCGATCAAACGGAGGAAGCCCGTTGGACGCGAGAAACCCGAGCGTGAGCGCCGTCAACACCACCGCGCTCCTACCCACCAATTTAATCGTCGGTGTCATCACGTCCCGCTCGTTCGGATCCACCGCACCCGGTGCGACCGGTTCCGTCAACATTCCCGCGTAATACGACGCCGGTTTAGACGCCGCATCGTCGGCATCACTTTTCACTTTTTGAGCGTCAGCGTCGTCTTCACCCGTCATCGCCCGCCTACCGCCGCTCGCGCCTCGAACGCGCCGCCTCGAAACACCGCGCCTCGAAACATCGCGACGCATCGGCGCGCGCCCGACACCCGCGCCCGACTCGTTCGTCACCCCGAGACGCATCGCGGGCGTCGAAGCGAGGCGTCACCCAATGCGGCGCTCGGTCGACACTTTATCGCGCGCACGCACGATGGATAACGCGCCCGCGACACCGATCCCGGCACCGCGCGTGCGCGTCTCCGTGACCGCGGACGCGATCGACGAGTCGTCCCACTTGGAGTTTTGCCGCGACCCGTTCGCCGGGGCGGTCTCCGTCTTCGTCGGGACGACGCGAAACACGTTCAACGGACACCGGGTGCTCAAACTGTCGTACGAGTGTTACGAAGAGATGGCGCTCGCGGAACTGCGACGGATCGCGCGCGAGATGATTGAAAAGTACGGCGGCGACGGGGATGAATTTAACGTCGTCCAAGGCCGGGGCGGACACGGGGTTCGGGCGGTGTCGATCGAGCACAGGCTCGGCGACGTGGGCGTCGGGGAGACGAGCGTGGTCATCGTCGCGAGCGCGAGTCACAGGCGAGACGCGAGCGACGCGACGGCGTACGCGATAGAGGCGTTAAAGGCGAGAGTGCCGATTTGGAAAAAAGAAACCTTCGTCGTGGAGGATGCAGAGGGCGGTGGGGCGACCGAGGCGTCGGAGTGGAAGGCGAATAATTTAGGCGTCTTCGCGAAGAAGGAGTAAACGCGCTTTTTGGTGGACGACTCAACAGCCGTCGTCAGTGTTCGTCGCGGTGCCCAGAGCGCGCGGGAAAAGGAGACATGCGAAGCGGTGGAACGCGGCTCGCGTCGCGGGCGGTGACGGTGGTGCGCGCGGCGGCAGCGCGTGGTGGACGCGGCGGCGGGAGAGGCGGAAGAGGCGGAAGAGGAGCCGCCGGCGGAGGAAGACGCGGCGGACGGACCGGGAAACCTCCTTCTCGTTCGTCGCCGGCGCCGCCTCCGACGCGTCCGCCGAAAGAACACGGCCATGTGGTTGATCACGCGGTGACGCAGCGAAACCTCGAGGCGGTGAGCGCGCTCGCAAAGTCGCTCGTGCGGCACAGAGACGCAGACCCGGACGCGCGGTACGCGGGCGCGGGTTTCCGGTTGGTTCGGTGCATGCCGCACCTGAAACGCCGTGAGGCGGACGCGGCGGTGACCGCGGGGAGAGTCTTAGTGAACGGTGAGCTCGTGCGACCGTCGACGAGGGTGAAGAGCGGGGACGTCGTCACGCTGGACGGGAAACCGATGCGTTGGGAGCCGTACGCGGCGAGCGTCGAAGCCGAGCTGGGCGAAGACGCCGACGGCGGCTCGACGACAACCTTTGTGTATTTGTTGTACAACAAGCCGAGAGGGGTGGTGTGCACGGTTGAGCCCGGACAACGAACGTCGTTGTTGTACGCGCTCGAGCGGGAGCGTAAACGATTGAAGAATGCGCGCTTTTTCCCGGTCGGGCGGTTGGACAAGGACTCGTCTGGTTTGGTGCTCTTGACGAACGACGGGCGCGTGTCCGACGCCCTGCTCGATCCCTCGCGTAAAGCGGAGAAGGAGTACGACGTGGACGTGCACAAGGAGGTTCGAGAGGCGGATGTCGATCGATTGGCGGCGGGAGTGGTGATCACGACGACGCAACAGAGAGGATTGGAAGAGACTACGGCGCCGACGCAACCGTGCGAGGTGCGCAAGATTGGCAATCGCAACTTGAGGTTCGTGCTCAAGGAGGGACGAAACCGACAGATTAGAAAGATGTGTGAGGCGCTCGGGTACGACGTGACGCGTTTACACCGAACGCGAATCGATGAATTGATGCTGGGGGATTTAGAAGTGGGCGGGCTGCGACCGCTCGACGAGGACGAGCTCGAATCTTTATCCGCGCGAGTGCGTTCGTCTCGCGAAGTATCAGCCGACGGCAATGAAAAAGCGTCGTCGGCGGAGAGTAAGAGGCGCAAGGCGGCGCTCGAGGCTAATCCTACCGGTTGGGGTGCGAAATTGTACAAGGGGAAGAAGCGCGGCGACGGCGACTAGCTGACTAGAATTGTTGAAATGAATGCAATGTACCAGGTATACGTCTATCTACTACGCCGCTATGCTCTACGCTTTTTCTAACGATCGACGAAAAACTTTCCCCGCCCGCCTCGTCCATCGGCACCGTGGCGAATGAACGTCCCGGTGGACGTCGGCGCCTTTGGAGACGATTTGAGAAAGGAACCGGCGGGTCGCTTCTTGGCGCCGCCCGTCGACGCGGCGTCCGCGCCCGCGGCAGCCGCTCGACGCTTGCGATCCATCCGAACGTCGACATCGTTTAAAATGTCCGCTAAAACGTCGTCCTCTTCTTCCTCTTCCGCGAGATTGATTGTTGAATCCGCCCTCGATCCCTTGGTTTTGGTTTTGGCTGACCGCGAACTCGCCGCCGCCATTTCTCGAATCCAGGCATCTTTTCCAGACGAGCGCAAAGATTTCGCCGCCGCGCGAGGCTTCTTCTCCGCGATCGAATCCAACACGGGATCTTCCCACTCTTTACCGCCTGCCTTGTTCTTCGCCGTCGTCGTCGTCGCCATCGCCGTCGACGGCGCGATATCGACCGCAGACGTTCCTCTACTCTTGTACGCGCGCACCTTTTGCTCGAGCGCGTTGACTTCCTTTTCCTTTTCTCGAATTTGTTTCGCGAGCGCGTGATACGCCTCCTGCTGCGACGTCATTTGTTTATTCTTCGCCACGAGATTCCGAACCAAGGTTTCCATCGCGAGCTTTGGATCGTTCCCTTCCAACCGCTTGAGCATCTCGCGTTCGCTCGCCGCGTTGGCCGAGACGTCGCGTTCCAATCGCTCCTTGTTTTCGTACGTCTTCAACCTCGTCTCCATCGATCGCTCCTTATCCGTCAACCGCTTAATCTCGCTCGCGCACCGTCGCACTTTCGACGTCAGCGCATCCTGCGCGAGCTTGGACGCGCGCAAATCCCGGTTTAACCTCGCGATTTCCGCGTTTAATTCCTCACCCGTCCTCGCCGTCTCCCGCAACGCTCGAATTTCAGCCTTGAGCGTCTCTCCCTCGTCCAACGCTTCGTGCAACTTTTGTCTCTCAAGCCGAAGCCTTCTCGCGCACTCCGCGTACCGCCCGTCGTCGCTCCCGCCGGCGTCCTCATCGCGTCCACCGACGCCCGAGGACGACCGTCGTCGATTCGTCGCCGGCGCGGTCGCGTCCAACCGTTGACTCAGAGCCGCGCCGGAAGCCATCAACTGCTCCATCTTGACGTCCAAAAAAATCGTCGTCGTCTCCGAACACCTAAACTCTCTCTTACACGTCGGACACGGCGCCGAGTCCGCGTCTCCTCGTCCCCGTCGCGCCGCCCCCGGCGCCGCGCCGCCGGCGTCACCGCACTTGACGTCGAACCATTTCCCGATGCACCGAATGTGATACACGTGTCCGCACCCCGAGAGCGCCGCGCACTTCCCTACGCACGGTTCGAGGCACACCGCGCACTGCGACATGTTCACCGGGGTAAAAGGTTCGACCTAAAAAGGTCCGGTTCGCGCCCCCGGGCTCGGCGCGCGGGCCTCTGACGGATGAATGAATGAATGGATCGGTTCAAACGACCAACGGTTTAGACGACGACGTCACTCACTCACCCGATCGATCGATGCCGACGACGCTCTCGACGACGCGCGCGACGCCGATCGCGGGATGCCGACGACGCTCTCCACGACGCGCGATGGTCGTCGTCGCGCGATCGTCCGGCGGGACGACGCGACGCGAAGGAACCGCGTTCGCGGCGTTCGCGGCGTTCACCGCTCTCACCGGCGGCGCATTTACTGGCGACGCGAACGCGTACGGGACCGGCGGATGGAAGGATTGCGAACCGGTGTGCGACGCGCTCAAGGATGGACGGGCGCGACAGCTCGCGCTGCAAGCGGAGATGATGGGCGCGGGAACGTCCGGGTCTTCCGGGGTCGCGCCCGAGGATGGGAAGGAGGGGGGGGCGACGAAGCGCGAACGCGAACGCTTGGAGGAGCGCGCGCGGATTCGCGCGGAGGCGGGCGAGAAGAAGTGAGCGGTCTCTGCGCCCGTTCGTCGGGTTGTTTTGTTTTTGATTTTTCCGTGAGCCTCTCGCGCGTCGACTGTTAGACGCGAGCGCGAACGACTCGCTTTCGTTTTCGAATGAATTCATTTGGTTTTACAACAAACGACGACGCCGACGACGCGCGGCGATGTGACCCCTCTATCTCCCTCCCTCCCTATGCGACGAGCGCGGCGGTGATCGGCGCGGGAGACCCGATCGGATTGGGTTTGAGACGAACGACGCGGTCTCGAAGCGCGCGCGCGGGCGAGCCGACGCCGTCGGTGCCGGCGCGTTCAATCTCGCGCTCGGAGAGCAACCGAATCGCCCGCGTGACGCACCTCGAGAGGACGATGGCCACCTCTTTCCCACCCTCGATGGCGTACTCGCCTTCAAACTCGACCTCGTCGACGAGACGGTCCAAGACTTTATCGTCCCACTCCAACCTGCGCAACTCGCCCCGTCGCTTTTTAATCGCGCCCCGTCGCTCGAGCTGCCCGTGAATGATGGATTTCACCGCCACGCGATCGAGAGGGACGAAAGGGACGAACAGATCGATCGCCCCGACCGCTTTCAGCGTGTCCTCGCGGTTTTCGCACCCGTCGTCGGTCCACTTGCTAAACAAACTATCCTTGAGTCGACGCTGAAGCGTCGCCAACGCGTCGCCCTCGACGCGCTTCCCGTTGGCCACCGACGCGTCGTGCACGTCCATGAAGCCCATGTTTGCCTCCAACACGAACACGGCGCGCGGAAACGTGACGTTTCGATCGAACGGGTTCCCTTCGTTCCCCGCGGTTCCGTGTTCGAGCATTTGTTTCAACACCCCGCGCGCCGGACATCCGAGCTTGTCGTACTCCTCCACGACGACGACGCTCTCTGGGTACTTTTCCAAGTGCGTCGTGACGGCATCCCTGAGCATTCTGCCCTGTTCCGCGCGCTCGCGCACGACGTAATCCGTCCCGAATATAATCTTATACCCCGGACACCCCGGTCCCGGACACTCGCTCCTCAGAGACGACGACGACGACGAAGACGACGACGCTTCTCCGTCGAGCGTCGTCGACAAAGTCGCGCTCGCGTTGTACGCCGCCCGCGCCAATATCCTATGAAAAAAGCTCTTCCCAACCCCAGGACTTCCGTGTAAACTCACCACGAGCGGTTTCCGCACCTCCGCCGCGGGCGTCTCCAAGAAATCGCACACCGCGTCCGCCAACAGCGCGCTCCCCGTCGGCTGTCCGCGAAGACTCGCGCGCAACTCCGCCCGCAAGCGCTCGCACAGCTCCGCGTCGCAGTACCGCCCGTCGGTTCCACACCCCGCTTTCCCGCCCCCGACGAGTCGTCGGAGCGTTTCGAACGTCTCGCGCATCGCTCGCGTCATCGTCGTCGTCGCCCGCGTCGCCGCCGCCGGCGCGAACGGCGGTCGTTCGTCCGCGAGCGAACCCATGGACGCGAACGCGCACGAAAGAGCGATAATCAGCGTCAACCATCTCGTCAACGCCCACGACGACGACGACGACGGGTTTCGTCGCGACGGTCGTGACGACGGAGACGACACCGGCGCCGGTCGTCGCGCGCTCCCTGAACCCGTCGGCATCGCGAGCGACGTCGAGTGTCGACGCGCGTCGAATGAATGAATGAATCCATGAATGAAATGAAATGAATCCAAATGATGGTGATAAAAACAGAAAATCAAAACTCGGACATCCGGTACGTATATAACAAAGTCTATCAAATTCCAAAGCGGCGGCGGCGGCGACATTCGACGTTCGACGCCCGACACTGACTCGCGCGTCGCTTCGACGCCGGCGAACGGACGAACGGACGCACGGACGCGGGCGTGAGAACCACCGAATGTCGCTGTTCGCGCCGTTCCGGGCGCTGGGACTCGTCGCGTCCCCGCGAGGGGTCCCGATCGTCGTCAAGCGTCGAGGCGCGGAGAGCTGGGTCACGGTCGCGTGCGGGGACTCGTTCGCGGTGTACGACTGTCGGAAGCTCACGCTGACGTTTTACGGACCGCGGTTCGGCGATGTCGACGTGGGGTGTTTGGCGACGAGGAAGGACTGGACGTTTTGTGGGGTGGGGCGGGACGTGGAGGTGGTGCACAGGATGCGGCGGTGCGCGACGCTGCGAGGAGGACACGCGTCGGCGGTTAGGAAAGCGTTCGTCTTTGGGCATCACTTGACGACGATGGATGCGGACGGGGAGGTGAAGCTGTGGGACGTGGATGACGATTCGATGCGGGCGAGGGATGACTTTTTCGTCGAGGGAGAAAAGAAGAAGAAGGAGGAGGAAGCGTCTTCGTCTTCGTCTTCGTCTTCGGACGAAGAAGACGAAGACGAGTTGGGACCTCGAGAGTGTGAACTTCCGACGGGATTCGCGGCGACGACGGTGTGTCACCCGGATGGATACATCGATAAGCTTTTGTATGGATCGAGTGATGGACGGTTGGCGTTGGTGAACGTGCGAGCGGGGAAGCTCGTGCACGAATTCGCGGGTTGGGGCTCGGGCGTCGCGGTTTTGGAAAACTCACCCGCCGAGGACGTCGTCGCAGTTGGTTTAGAGGATGGGCGCGTCTTGCTCGTCAACTTGCGAGACGATCAGGTTTTATTTACCCTCGAACCGGATGGAGACGTTCGGATCACGGCGCTCGCGTTCAGGACGGATGATCAGGATGACATTTTGTGTGTCGGCGATTCGTCTGGTCGCGTCACAGTTTGGGATTTGGAAAAGCGTTCGCTCCGCACGCTCATTCAAGACTGTCACGACGGCCCTGTCGTCGAGCTGTCGTTTTTGGACGGCCAGCCCGTCATGTTATCCAACGGCACGGACAACACGCTCAAGGCTTGGATTTTCGATCGCGACGACGGCGACGCGCGTCTCTTGCGTTTCCGCGCCGGTCACTCCAAGCCGCCAAAACACGTCAGTTTTTACGGCGCCGGTAAAAAACTCCTAGCCGCGGGCGACGATCGTTCGCTGCGTTGTTTCAACGCGTTTAGAGACCAGCAAAACATAGAGCTAAGTCAGAAGAAGGTGAGCAAGAGAGCCAAGAGGATTGGCGTCGCCGAAGAGGAATTGAAGCTGCCACCGGTGACGGCTATAGCGTGGGGCGAGCTTCGCGAGAACGATTGGGCCAACGTCGTCACCGCACACGAGGGATCGAACAAGGCGTACACTTGGAGGTTATCAAAGGGTGTCCTCGGTGAGCACATTCTTCAGGTTCCCAAAGATGACAGCAAGGCGGAGGTCAAGTCTGTCGCCGTGAGCGCGTGCGGCAATTTCGCCTTCGTCGGTTCCGCCAACGGAGCGGTGAATCGATTCAACTTGCAATCCGGCGCCCACCGCGGAGCGCTCGAACGCGTCGTCGACGTCGACGTCGCGCCGAGAAGCAAAAAGAAGAACGGTAACGAGGGGTACAACTTCCCGGGAGGTAAAAGATCCTTTTGGTCCTTGGCAAATCAAAACGCGTCTGGAAGCGCCGCCGCGGGCAAGCTCAACGTGAGCGCGCACGACGGCGAAGTGACGTGCGTCCAAACGCACTGCGCGAATAGATGCGTCGTAACCACCGGCGTCGACGGTGTTATTCGGGTGTGGAAATTTAACGAAATGAAGATTGACATCGAAATTGACGTCGGAAGTCCGATTGTATGCGGAAGCCTTCACGAAGATTCGCTCTTCGCCGTAGGGTGTGCGGACAAGCACGTCAGAGTGTACGACATTGAAACGGGCAAGCGCGTCCGCACGTTCGCCCCGAGAGTTGGGAGCGGTGAGGTGAAACGCGTGGAGATGAGTTCGGACGCTCGATGGACGCTCGTGCTCGATGACCAAGGGTCGATACGCGTGTACGACATTCCCGCGGCGCGCTTGGTGCAGGATTTGATTTTGGGCGCCGACAAGGTGGTGGACATGTCCTTCTCCCCGAAGCGAGAGATGCTCGTCACCGTGCACGAAAACCGCCTCGGGTTGTACTTGTGGTTGAACAAAACAATGTACAGCACCGACCCGGATGTTGCGTACGGGAGAAAGGTTTCCGTGTCGATGCCAAAGAAGCACGCGCAGACGAGCGAAGGCGGGGATCGAGGAGACACCGAAGCGCCACCAGACGACGAAGAGACGGTAATCGTGCACGACCGCGCGCCAGAAGAAAAGGCAGAAGAAGAGGAGCTCACTGTACAAGAGTTGGATAAGCTTTTCGACGAGATGGCGCGCGGGCCGAAACAGATTGAACCGGGGATGATTACTCTGGCGGGAATTCCGCAGGCGCAAATTGAGACGCTTCTCAACCTGGAAACAGTCAAGGAGAAGAACACGCCCAAGGAGAAGAACGAAAAGCCGGAGGCTGCGCCCTTCTTTTTACCAACCGCGGCGGCGAGCGACGACGTCAGGCGTTCGGTGTTCGACCCGTCCATGGAGGCTGAGAAGAATGCGAGCAACGCCGCTGGAGACGCGGGTAGCGAGCCGAAGAGTCGCATTTTGCGTCCGGGCGCCGAACTCGCGGGATCCTCGGCGACGCAGCTCATCTCGCTCATCAAAAAGGGCGAGCGTCGGAACGACTACTCGCAAGCACTCGAGTTTCTTAAAGACTCCTCCCCGACAGTCGTCGACGCTGAGCTTCGCTCCATCGGACCGTGGGATCACAAGTACATGACGCGCGAGGACGTCGACAATTTGAAGCACGCCATTAAATTTTTCACCGTCACCATTGGCGCGGGTCTCTACTACGAAATGTTGAACGCACAGCTTAGCGTGTTTTTAAACGCGCACAGCTTGGCCATCATGGAGAGCCCCGAGCTCGTGAAGGATTGCCACGCGCTTCGCATGGCGGTGCACAAGACGTGGAACAGACTCGACGACCTCTTCAACGAAGTGCGATGCTCACTCGCCTTTTACGGAGGCGCCACCGGCGTGTAAAAAACCCATCGATGAGAAGAACAATTCATCATCGAAACAACTTTTTAGCATTTTCCTTAGCAGCCGATGGCGTATCGTGTCACACCAAAAACCAAACGAACAAACTACCAACACTCTCCTCACAGTCCAGCGCGCAATCCAGCAAACGAATCATCATGTCCTTTGTCCCCGTTCCCGGTTACGCCACGACGATGCGATGCGTCCGCCAAGGAACCGGTGCCGTCGTCGCCAAGGGCGATAGCGTCACCGTCCACGCCAAGGGGGTCGTCCGCGAGACGGACAAGACGTTTTGGTCCACCAAAGACCCGGGTCAAAAGCCATTCACGTACACCGCCGGCGTCGGCGGCGTCATCACCGGTACGCGAGACGACGACGCGCGTAACGTTTAAAACCGCATCGCACACGATTCAGTTTCACCACGCGGCGACGAGAGAGAAGACTGACGCCGCTATCGTCGTTGTTGTTATTGTTAAACCCGCGCAGGTTGGGACCAAGGCTGCTTGGGCGCGAGAGTCGGCGAAGTGCGAGAACTGTGCATCCCAGCCCACGAAGGGTACGGCGCCGGTGGATTCCCGGCGTGGGGGATCCCGCCCGGAGGCACCTTGCTTTTTGAGATTGAGGTGCTTTCCATCGCCGGTAAGTAAGTATTGACGCGTTCGTTCGGTTGTATTAGAAAAAGATGAATTTTAATCAAATCACACATCGTCACAACGCGACGCGACGCGACGCGCGTCGTCGGCGTCGTCCGCGCGTCGTCGGCGGCGTCGTTAATTAATACCACCGCGCGCACGGACGATGCCGCGGTTACGCCGGGACGCGTTCCCGACGTTTCCATACGATAAACCGTACGCCATTCAAGTAGATTTGATGCGTCGAGTGTACGACGCGTGCGAACGCTCCAAGACGCTCGGGGTGTTTGAATCCCCGACGGGGACGGGGAAAACGTTGAGTGTGCTCATAGGGGCGCTGTCGTGGGTGGATGATCGTCGTCGGGCGAGGTTGAACGGGGATAAGTTGGATGATTACCAATCAGATGATGATGATGACGTCAAAGTCGACGCTGACACCGCCGACGCGCGTTTGGATGGAAAAGAAAACAAAGCCACCGGTACGGTTGCTGAAGACGACGAACCGGATTGGTTGAAGGAATACGACACAAAAAGACGTAAATCCAACGCGGATGAGACGGAACGGCGCCGGGCGCGGATACGCGAGGATATGCGACACAGGGCGAAAACGGCGGAGACGCGCGCTCGATTGAAACGCGACGCCGAAGCGCGATTGAGAGACAAGATACAATCAAAGGCGACGACGACGACGACGACGGCGCTGGATCCACACGCAGAGGAGGAACGGGAATTTTTAGCGGATGATTACGATTCCGGGGCGGAACACGCGGTGGAGGATTTGAAGCTCTTGTTAAAAGATGATGAGGATAGCGATTCAGACGGTTTCGGAGCGTCGGCTTTGGAGGACGAGGACGAAGCGTTGCGTCCGGCGCAACAAATTATTTTGTGTTCGCGGACGCACTCGCAGTTGACGCAGGTGATTGGTGAATTGCGTGGTACAGTGTTTGGCGGGAAGAAAACGACAGGGGACGAGGAACAGGTGGCCGTCGCGGCGGTGGCGGGTCGAGCGCAGCTTTGCGTCAACCCGGCGGTGCGAAATTTAGGATCGGCGGCGCGCATCAACGAACGATGTTTAGACTTGAGTAAAAATAAAACGGGTGCGCGCGGGAAACCGAAAGGATGTCCGTACTTGTCAAAGCGAAGACGAGCGTTGCTCGAGCTCAAAGAGGCGGCGTTGGCGAAACCGATGGATATCGAAGATTTAGCGAAAATGGGTGAGACGCGGAGGACGTGTCCGTATTACGCCGCTCGATCGGCGCTTCCGGAAGCGGATTTAGTATTGATGCCGTACGCGTCTCTCTTACACGCCGACACGCGGGAGAGTTTAGGGGTGAAACTCGAAAACGCAGTCGTCGTTTTCGACGAAGCGCATAACCTCGTCGACGCCGTGCACAACGCGTACGGAGCGGCGGTGACGTTGAATCAGCTCGAGGACGTCGACGACATGCTCACGACGTACGTCAATCGTTTCAAAACGCGTTTGAGCGCGAGTAACCTGAGACATTTGCGCACGCTGACAAACATTACGCGCGCGTTTACCAAGGCGCTCGTCAAGGAGACGGAGGATACGACGAAACCGGAAAAGAGATTGTTGAGTTTGAATGACTTCCTCTTTGAGTGCGGACAAGACGTCGTCAACATGTTTAGCCTCAAGCGGTATCTCAAGGAGAGTAAAATTGCGCACAAGATTGCATCCTACGGCGAACGCGTGCGTTCTGGTCAGGCGTTGTCCATGAACCCGGAAGATTTCAAGGTGGAAAATATAGGAAACGCTAAAGTTGCCGTCGTTGGGTCGTCCGACGCGAGCTCTGGTGGAACGCGCGTCGGCGCCGTGCACGCGTTGGCGTCTCTCATCAACGCACTCGCCGGCGCGGATGCAGACGGTCGGATGATTTACGAACGTGGGGATGGTAAAGACACGCCGGCAACGCTCAAGTTTGTCCTACTCGACGCCGCGAGTCGGTTTAAGAGCGTCGTGGAGCAGGCGCGATCCGTCGTGCTTGTCGGCGGTACGTTGGCTCCGATTCCAGAGTTGGTGACGCAGCTCTTCCCGGATTTGATCAAGAATAGAAACGGAGACGCCGATGCGAAGAAACAGCAGCAGGAGCGAGAACGACGACATCAACTCAGAACGTTCACGTGTGGACACATAATTCCAAAGGATAACCTGTTACCGATGACTGTGTCCGCCGGACCGACGGGCGTGTCGCTCGATTTCACGCACGACGTCCGATCAAACGCGGCAGTCATGGATGAACTCGGACGCATCGTCATCAACGCGAATCGCGTCGCACCAGGTGGTGCGTGTGTCTTCTTCCCATCTTTCAAGTACGCCGACGCCGTGTGCGCGAGATGGGAACAAACAGGCGCTCTGACGACGATGCGAAGCGTCAAGGATGTCTACCGAGAACCACGTGACGCTTCGGCACTCGAACAATGCCTGCGAGACTATGCCGAATCGGTGCGAAGAGCCAAGGAATCCGGGACGAACCGCGGAGGTGGTATCCTCCTCTGCGTCGTGGGTGGTAAGCTCAGCGAAGGTATCAACTTTAAAGACGAACTCGGACGTCTCGTCATCATGGTGGGCTTGCCGTATGCCAACGTCGCCGACGCCGAACTCAAAGCCCGCATGGACCACCTCGACACGGGTATCGGCAACCAAGGCCGCGGCCGCGCCTACTACGAAGCTCTCTGCATGCGCGGCGTCAATCAAAGCATCGGTCGCGCCATTCGTCACGTCGGAGACTACGCGTGCATTCTCCTCTGCGACAAGCGCTGGGGCGTCTACGGATCTGGCGGCTCGAGCGACGCCAACAAAACCAAAGCCGCCAACGCGTTACCGGACTGGATCCGCGCCCGGTTACGCGTCCCGGAAAAATACGGCCACGTTCAACTCGCCCTCGGGCAGTTTTTCCGCGCCCGCGCCGAGGCGTCCGCGCGTCGATGACGCTACTTCATAGAGTGGAGCGGCGCCCGGTTGCATCGAAACCCAACATATTCATACTGTTTGTACATATAATAACTTTTTAGTTCGTTGAAACCAAACTGATTAATTCAATTCAACCTCAAAACGACGCGCGCGTCCATCCATCTGTGCCGGTGTGCTCACCTCGCCGCGAGTAAAACGGAAAGACCCGTCTCCATAGGCACTACCGAGGCATCATCGTTCGTCCGTCGTGTGTGTGAAGCGCGCGGTTAACGAAAATAAACTGAATTAAATTCAATTCTGAAAAGTTCATGACGCAGTCGATGACGGACGCGACGACGATAGCGACGCTGCGGGAGGAAAACGGACGACTCAGAGAGGAAATCAAACAACTCGTCGAGCGACAGGCGCGACGGGAGCTGGAATTCCGGGCAGAGTTGCGCGCGATGGCGTCGCAGTTCGCTTCGTTGGCGGCGTCTTCGGCGGTTACGAGCGCCGCGGCGACTACGGCGACGGCGAGGCAAATGACGGGTGAGGAACGCGCGGCGAGCATGCAAGCGGAAGCGGCGTTGGCGATGCGGGAGGCTTTGGATAGATTGAGCGCGGGGACGGAGGCGGAGACGAGTCGCGGGGTGAACGCAAAACCGAATCGACCGGCGACGGCGTGGGAGGTGCCAAACGCGTGGCCGCCGAGAGAGTCTTCGAGCGCGGCGACGCGCGAACGCGAACGCGCGATTAGAGAAGAGGAAGAAGAGGCAAAGATACGCGCAGCAAGAGCGGCTCGCGCGGCGAGAGCGGCGAATCGAGACGCGTTCGTCGGGGATTTAAGTTCGTTCTTTTTCAAGACGGCGAAGCACGACGCGCCGGTTTGGCGTAAACGCGAAGACGTCGTCGTCGATCACGTCCTCGAATCTGCTCGAGCGCACGACGACGAATACGACGACGAATACGACGACGAATACGACCACGTCGGTTCCCGCGCTTCCGACATTGAACGGATTCAATCCCCGGTGTTCGGTTCGTCGCCCAAAGCCGACGCGCTCGAACACGCGCTCGCCGATACCCTTCGCGCGCACGACGACGACGACGACGACCTCGTCTCCGCTCTCCTTCGCGGTGGTATCGAGGGTGAACGCGCCGCCGATGTTTTAGCCCAGCGCCTCCGCGACGTCGGTTTCACCGCTTGATTTTCATCCGCTGCGTTGTAACGTGAAATCCAACTCGTACGCCAGCTTCGCCTTCACAGTTTGACGACGTCGCATCCATTGAGAGCGTTTCTCCCCGCCGCGCGCACGGCATCGCGATACGCCAACCTCGATTGCGTCGACGCGCGTTCGTCATCGCATCAAGACGCGCGCTCGGGCGTCGAGCGCGTCTCGACTGGATTCTATTTTCCAAATCCAATCCAGTCTGGATAGAGATCTGTCATCCACCCATCAGATCGCCGTTCCGATACCGTGAACGATGACGAACACGGACGCGAACGACGCGACCCGATCCGATGTCGTGACGTCTCGCGATCGCGCGCGGGCGGAGACGCTGGAGAGGGAACTTCGAGCGACGCAAGGGGCGGAGCGCGCGAGTCGGGCGAGAGAGGCGGCGTTGACGTGCGAACTGGAACGAGCGAAACACGAGACGTTGCGGGCGGAGCGGGAGCGGGACGCGCTTCGGGAGGCGTTGAGGCGGAGTGAGGATGCGTGTGAGGGCTTACGGCGGCGGATGATGGATGGATACCGGAGTGGTGGCGGTGTGTTGCCGTCGTCGTCGTCTTCGGCGTTGGTTTCGGCGAGCGGAGGCGTAGACGGGGCGCCGACGGGAGATGGAGTGACGTTGTGGAGAGAGAGGTGTCGTGCGGCGGAGGATCGAGCGCAACGCGCGACGGAAAAGCTGGCAGAGTTTGCGGAGAAGAGCGCGGGGGAGAGAGAGCGGGCGGTGTACGAGGCTGAGGAACGCGCGGCGAGGGACACCGAATCCAAATGGAGAGCAGAGATGGAAGAGTTGAGCAGGACGGTGCGATTGGACGCGCGCGCGCTCAGTTCTTCCAGGCAACGCGCGGTGGATCTCACGGCGGATTTGCACGAAGCGGTCAAGGCGCGGGATGAATGGAAGACGCGCGCCGAGGCGGCGCTCGAATCGTCGGAGAGCATGACGTCGACGCTCGCGCACATGCGTCACGCATTGGATGAAGCCAATCGAAGAGACGGTGGGGATACGAGCTCCGTCGTCGCCGCTGCGCAGGAGGAGAGTCAAAAACTCGCACGTCGTCTGCACCTGGCGCAAGAGCAGCTCAAAGCAGCGCAGAGCGTTTGCGACTCGCGGGAGGTAGAGCGTGAGAAGGTTTTGTTGGAACTCCAAAAGACGGTGGAACGCTTCAAGAGCGCCAACACCGAGCTCGCGGAGACTCGAGCCGAGAGAGAGCACGCGCTCGAGACGATTTCAATCGAACGCGCGGAGAAAGAGCGAGCGACGGGTGAGGTGCAGTATCTGCGCGATGAGATTGAGCGCTTACGCACAGAGAGCAGGAAGGAATCAATCACTCTGGATGCGCGACGCGAAGAGATTGATAAAATTGAAAAGGATCGCGCGCGAGAGCTTCAGGAAGCCAAGCGGGACGCGGCGAGACACGCCATGACGGCGCGTAATCTCGAGCGAAGAGTCGCCCAACTCGAACGCGAGAGCAATGGCACGAGCGAACACGCTCAAGAGTTGATGCGCATCCAGGAGCATTACGCGCGCGCACAAGCTGAAGTGCGCAAACTCTCTATGGAACGAGATTCCCTTCTCAGTCAGGTGAACGAGCTCGCCGAGCTCGTCGAGTCTGTTCGTACGCCGTCACCTTCGCTTCGACAAGCCTTGATTCATCGAGCACCGTTGAGCTCGATGAAACGACTCGCTCGCACCGACGAAGACGAAGACGATTTCCCGTACGCCGACGACGACGCCGAGATGGATGAAATTTTCAACGACGTCACCGAAAACGCATTGTTCAAGGAGACGGTTGAAGAATTTTTCGAGGAGGACGACGCTGAGGACGAACGTCTCGAGGCGGATCACGCGCACGCCTACGCTCTGGCGCAAAGACTCCGTTCGCTCGAAGCGCGCGCGACATCCTTGCTCTCACGAGACCCCGCCGCGCGCCGGTGACCGCGTCGTCCGTCCCTGTGCGCACACATTCTGTATCAAGTAATAACACAACTAGCACGCATCATAGCGCATCTATCGCGTCGTGTGCCAAATTCATTCATCTGCTCGTTCGCTCTTTTCCAAAACTCAACCATCCTGGGTAGACCAAGCCACACTGCACGCCTCTCGACATGGGTAAAAAGAAATCCGGTGGAGGCGGCGGCGGCGCGAACGACGTCCCGGCGCACCTCACCCGCGGTCCCGTCAACGCGGACGGCGTTGAAATCGACGTCACGACGGAATCTTTCAAAACCATCTGTGCTCGACACGCTTCAGAGTTGGAAGAGATCAACGCGCACGTCGCGAGCTTTGGGAACGGGAAGAAGGACAAGGACCGAGCGCTTCGCGCGGTTGGTGTGGTGTCCGATCGTCACTACGCTGAGATGGAGGCTTGGAAGGAGGTGAACGAGAGCGAAGATGAAGAGAGTGAAGACGAAGAGGATGGCGACGAAGCTCGCCGAGCCGTCGAAGCCGTTGCGGATGAGTTGGAGACGAAAGCGGTCGTGCGAACGGAGGAAGAGGCGAACGGGGAACGACAAAACAAACCATCCAAAGCAATGTTGCGGAAACAAAAGCGCGCGGCGGAGGAGGCGGCGCGTGAGGCGCGGATAGAGGCTGAAAAAGCGGCGCTGGGCCCGAGCGAGGAAATGTTAGAGAGCGACGTTTTAAAGTCGCGTCTCGCGCCTCTCGGGTTAAAAGTCAAAGATATCAAGGCGGATGGACACTGTCTGTATCGTTCCATAGATGACCAGCTCGTCATGGTGACGGGTAGTGGTTTTGAGGGTGGTTTTGAGGGGTTGAGACGTGCATGCGCGGAGACGATGCTCGAAAACGAATGGGATTATCGTCCATTCGCCGACGGGTGTGCAGAAGATGCGCCCGAGGCGAACGCGAAATGGGAGCGATACGTCAGTGACGTGCGAGATACGGCGACGTGGGGAGGGCAACTCGAGCTCATGGCGCTCGCTAAGGCTTTGGGGCGACGGATTCAAGTGTTTAGCGCTTCGATGCCCGTCGTAAACATGGGCGAGGAACACGACATCTCTGGGGCGCTTAGGGTGGCGTATCATCGCCACGCCTTCGGGCTCGGCGAACACTACAATAGCGTAGAAAATTCTTAATATCAATGAGTGTAATGAATGCGAGAGACATATATTGCGAGAATGTACTGTAGTTTGTTTAATGCATGCCGGTTCCGTGCGCGATCAATCCAAGCAAACCGCCCACGAGCACGACCAACGGCGCCTGCACGAGCGTCCAAGACCCCGAAGGAAGCTTGACGATGTGCGCGCAAAAAGTGCAAATAACGCCGATGCACACACTTGCCTCTGGGAACGGGCTAAGGGAACGAACCTTGAAGGCGATGTTGAAGACGGCGGCTACGACGAGACCCACCGCCGAAGCGTTGAGGCCCGGGAGCGCGCGCTTGTACACGTCCCACTTTCTAAATTTTCCCCAAAACGGCAACACGGCAAAGATGAGCATGACACCCGGACCGAAAAGACCGAGCCAGCAGCACAAGACGCCGACGATGACGTTGATTCCGGCGCGTCGAGCCGCCACGGCGCCGATGTATGCCGACAGGTTGAAGAGCGGACCTGGCATGGCTTGCGCCATGGCCAATCCGGCGAAAAACTGCTCCTCCGTCAACCAAGAGTTGGCAGCCTCCGTCTTGATGTACTCGATGCACGCAGTCCCAGCGGTGTTCATCGTAGCGCACGTTGTTTCGTACTGAACGACGTCGTTGAGTAAGAGCGGAAGCACCACTTGTCCGCCGCCAAAAATGATGGATCCCGTTCTCCAAAACGCCTCAAACCAGTGCAATTCCTTGTTGCCATCGTAATCTGTCTTCGGCACGACGGATGAGAGCGTGATGAGCGCCACCAACCAGCTAACGATGAGCACCGCGCCCGCCCACGGCTTGAGACCGAGATGCGCGACCTCGTCCACCTCGTCTTCCGCAGCCTTGACCGCGGCGCCATCCTCCTTCTTCGCCTTGGCCTCCTTCATCTTCGCCTCGCAAACCGTCACGCACCCACCAAAAGCGATGAGCGTCGGGAACAACCACGCCGTTTGGTAGTAATACGCGACGACGGCGCTCAACGCGCACAACCGTTTCGTCGTCGGCGTCTTGGCTTGACTCCGAGTCAACCCATCCGCCGCGCTCACGATGAGCGCCACGCCCGCCGCGGACAACCCCGCGGTGAACCCACGCAGCGTCGGCGACGGATTCACGAGCACTTCCGCCGCCCCCGCGCCCCCGAGAGTCATCAAAACCAACCCGGGGTACTGAAACAGAGCCCCGCTCAACAACCCCCCCAACGCGCCCCGTTGCGTCGTTCCCATCGCGAACGACATTTGCGTCGACGTCGGTCCGGGCATGCACTGCCCGAGGGCGAGCAGCTCGCTAAAAACTCCTTGCGTCATCCACGGCCGTCTCGTCGCGCGCTCGCCGACAAAGGTTTTATTAAACAAACCGATGTGCGCCGCGGGTCCACCGAACGCGGTCCAACCCATGAGTCCGAACGCGCTCGCGATCTCCCCGTACGTCGCTCGGTCGTCGCGTCCGGTGGTCACCGCCGTCGGCGCCGTCTCTCCGCCGATCTCCGCGTCGCGGGCGTCGCTACCCGCCGTCGTCATCGTCGTCGTCGTCGTCCCAGGGCGGGCGCGAGCGGACGTCGTCCTCTGCGGTGTTGTTCGCTTTAGTGAACTTTTTCAAACGGTTTAATCCGTTCACACTGTTTACTCATATGGTATAAGTTGTAACGCTTTTACGAAAAAGAAACGCACGCGCGTGACTCGGTCCGAGTCGTTCGACACACGCCGACGGACGGACGAGCGACGACGACGACGACGAGGGAGATGACGGCGGAAGAGACGATGACGCGAGAAAACGAGGACGATCTCTACGCCGCGCTCGGTGTGGGGAGAGACGCGACGAAGACGGAGGTGGGTTTGGTTTTGTTCTCGTTGGCTTTGACAGAGATGAAGCGTTTCGATTGCTCGGCTGCGTTTGAGTTTTGACGACTGACGGAAGAGCGACTGACGGACGCGCGCGCGCAGGTGCGACGGGCGTATCGTAATTTAATCACTCGCGCGCACCCGGATAAAGGCGGGGACGCGACGACGTTCGCGAGGATTCAGCGGGCGTACGACGTGTTGAGCGACGACGCCAAGAGGAAGAGCTACGACGAGACGGGTACGTTTGAAAAGACAGCCGAGGAGGAGTTATTGGATGAATTCGGCGGCGGAGTGTTCCGGGACAAGCTGAAAGAGGAAGAAGCGAGAAAAGAATCGCTCGCGGAAGCGCTGGTGAAGACTGAAAAGGAAAAGGGTTCGCACACTGCGGGTTTCGAAGCGTGGATGCGAGCCCGAGGACCCGACGGCGTCAAGACGCTCGACGTGGACGACATGATTGATCGCTTCGGCGTCGTCAAGGGATCGTACGATGAGGTGGCTTTGCCGAAAATTCGTGGGTATCAAGTCGATGTCGTGTCGAAAAAAGAGGGTCGACCGAGCTTTGATCTCGTTTCTGTGCCGATTCCAGCCGCGCTTGAGTGGGGCGAGGTGCTCGTAAACATTCGCGTCGCTCCGGTGAATCCGGCGGATTTCGACGCGTCTGATGTCGAGCAAAAGGTTCCTTACGTCGCTGGATCTGATTGCGTCGCAACCGTCGTCAAGGTGGGTGCGGGTGTCAAGTCTCTTAACGAAGGTGATTGGGTCATTCCGTCCAAGGACAAGTGCGGCTCGTGGCGTTCGCTCGCCGTGTGGAAGGAGAAGGATCTCATCAAGCTTCCTGCGGATATGTTACCCATCGAGTACGCGGCGATGATTCGCGAGCTGTGCGTCGCGTATCGACTTCTCGAAGACTTTGGTAGTCTCAAGCCCGGAGATGCCGTCATCTTGAATGCAGCGACGTCGACGATTGGGCAGTGCGTCGTGCAACTGTGTTCGATGCTCAAGCTGCGCGCCATGTGCGTCATCCGCGCACGCAAGGATTTCGACAAGACGGCCGCTTGGCTCAAATCTCTCGGTGCCGCCGAGATTTTCAAGGATGAAGGTTCGATATCTCTCGCGTTACAAGATCGAAGCCTCTTTGCCAAGCCGAGACTCGCACTCGACGCCGTCGGCGGCGCGTCCGCGGTTCGGCTCGCGGAAGCGTTGCAAGCCGGATGTCCACTCATCGTCTACGGGAACGCCTCCGGGCGAGCCGCCACCTTCCCTTGGACGGCTTGGACAAAGTCTGCGCTCATCGTTCGCGGCTTCTCCCTTCGAAAGTGGATGTCTGACAACAAGAAAAAGGTGCCCAAGATGATGGACACGCTCGGCAAACTCGTGCGCGCCGATAAGCTCGCCGTCTCGTACACGGATTACGAGCTCGCGACCGAATTCGACGAGGCGCTGGAACACGCGCGCGAGGACGACAGGTGCACGAAAATCCTTCTTCGCGTCAACGATATCGGCACGACGTACGACAGCGCCGTGAAGGAAGGCGCGGCGGCGGCTTAATGGACCAAAAGCGCCTCGATAAATTTGTTTGGCACAATTCAACGGTTCGCGCGCATCACCGTTAATCGATCGACGATAGATGGGGAAGACAAGACGACAAAATATTTAAATAATTAACGCAACGACGTGCGCGAAACTGTGATTATATTTCATTCGTTTCCCTAAACTCTCGCGAACTCGAGCGTAGCGCGAACAAAATGAAAACCCAACTTCAACTCCCGAAAGCCGAGCGCAACCGAGGCGCGACGCTTAGTAGAGTTCTTCTTCCATGTGGGTCTTGACGGTGCAGTCAGAGGTCGGGTAGGCGACGCAGGTGAGCACGAAGCCGTTGCCCATTTGGTCGTCGTCAAGGAAGGATTGGTCGGATTGGTCGATGGAACCAGCCTGCGCGTAAAAGTCGTAAAAGTGACAAAACCAGTCAGTCAATGCAATTCAAAACTCGAGTCACGACTCGTCAATTCGACCGAGGGTGCAATCCGATCGAGGATCACCACACACGCGGTGTCATCCAGTCGAGTGTCCTCGCCTCGAACGAACCGAACGTTCGAGCGAGTCATCATCAACCATCCACCCGCGTCGACGATCGACCCGACGCCGCGCGCGGATCTTCGAACGCCCGACGGCGAATCGAATCGAACGAAAACTTTCGCGTCGATTCAACCATCCTTCGCGCGGCTTGAGCGCGTCGCGTCGTCGCGGAACGGACGAAAAGGCTCGATCGGACGCCCGAGGATAATCGCGATGATCGGTGACGTCAACGTACCGTGACCTTGCCCGCGCAGGAGGAGCAGGCGCCGGCGCGGCAGGAGTACGGCAAGTCGATGCCGGCTTCCTACGAATCGGCGGAAAAAAATAAACGTTTCGTTCGTCAGTCGTCGGTTCTCGTCGACGCGGCGCGTCGGAACCCCCCCGCCGCGCGGGTTCCCGCAAGACGCGGATCGCAGGGGTTTCCCTCGTCGCTTCCCGCTTCCCGATGCCCGATGCCCGTCGTCGTCGTCGTCCACGCGCGGCGCTGAACGCATCCAGCGCCGCCGCCGCCGACGCCGACGGGGTAAAACAATCCACGCGCGCGTTCGATCCAACGTACCTCGGCGGCGTCGAGGATGTAGGTGTCGTCGGCGCACTCGATCTCTTGGGTACCCTCCGGGGTTTCGAGGGTGACCTTGTACGCCATGACGGTCATGCCGCGCGGCTTGACGGCCTTGCCCGCGTTCTTGCGGAGCGCGACAGCCTTGACGGAGACGGCAGCCTTGGAAGAGAGGGAGAAGGAGAGCGCAGACATTGTTTTTTTACTTGGTGTTTTTGCGTGCAAAAAAGTGTCGCGTGCGAGCGGGTCGGCGCGGACGACGACGACGCCGACGGACGATCGATCGATCGATCGATCCATCGATCCATCGGTCGACGCGGTTCGGTTCGGTTCGGTCAAGTTGACGATTCACGACCCATCGAGTGTAGACACACTGTTTTTGTACCAATAATGACACTTCATAGCATTATCAACATCTAAAGTACACGTATACTTATCCTATTCCATGTACTATCACACGATGTGTTACCCTCTTTTTATCGCGTCACACGTCGATGACGTGGACTCGCGGGCGCCAAAAGTGCGCGCGCTCGATGACGATGACGATGACGATGACACTGACGACGACGACGTTGACGCACGCGACGACGAACGCTCGACGACGACGGTACGCGTCCACCACCCCGGCGGTCGGTGGCGCCGCCGCGCGCGTCGTCGGGAATCGCGGTGCGTCGCTCGGGAGTCGCGGTGGCGCGCGAACGCGCGCGAGCGGCGCCGGTGAGGAGGAAGAGACCGACGCGACGTCGACGACGACGTCGTCGTCGTCGTCGAACGGTGAGGTGCGACTGGACCCGTTCGGGTTCGGGGCGAGGCGGCAGGATGAACCGGATAAGATCATGCCCGGTTTCGACACGGCGGAGGGCGGGAAGGTGGGGCCGGTGGGGACGGCGGCGATTTCTCTGTTGCTCGTCGCGCTCTTCGGAGGATCCTTCTTCTTCACGTCGGTGCCGAGAGAGTCGGTGATGGAGATGGCGGCGAGGGATTTGGCGAATGATCCGGACGCGCCGACGCAGACGTTTGCGAGGAGGTGAGGTGAGGTGAGGTGAGGTGAGGCGTAGCGCGCGTCCGCGTCGCCCCGTCGGGCGGTTTTAATTGTATCTATCTCCTTCGATCGATCGACGTCTTTGAAAGTCTAGTTAAAAATGAGTAATCATTACATCGCGGTCGCACTGGCTGCCGCTGCCGCTTCTAATTTTTTGAGCACTGCGTCGGAGCCGAAAAAGTCTGCCAACGCCTCGGACGTGGGCGCGCCGCGAGCTCGGCGAAGCAGGGCGATGGCTCGCGCGCTCGCGTCGGCGATGAAGTCTTCCGACGAGCCCACCGCGGCGAGCGCGCGCGCGGCGAGACGTTCGCGCGAAGGTGCGAGGGCATTCATTCTGAGCGACGCGTCCACGTCTTTCGATGGGCCAACCTCCGCGCGAGCCTCGGGTTCGATGACGAGGCACTTGGACGCGTGACGCAAAAAGCGTTCGCGACGAGCGTCGTCGCCGTCGAGCGAGCGCAACAACGCGTCGCCCGAGGCAAACTCGAGACGGGTGAGAAAGCCTCCGTTCGTGTCGTTTTCGCGCCGAGCCAAGTCATAAATTTGCGTCATGACGTCAAAGATGTTGTCCCTGGCTTTCGACGGAACCGCGTCTAGTTTGCACAAGTCGTCGCATGCGGCGACGCACGCGAGCGAGCGGCTGACGACTTGTCCAGCGTTTGGTAAATCGAGCATGACTGTGTCCAGCACCACGCCCGCGCGAAGCAACTCACAGACGGCGTCCCACGCGCTCGATTGATCGTCGCCGCCGCGCTCTCGCGCGATGACAATGCCCACGGCGGACTTGAGCGCGTCAATCGCCGCCGGAATGACGCGCGCGTCGTTGGAACGGATGACGCTGGAAATGAAGGACCAAATGGTTGGTAAAAGCGCGTCGTACGCCGCCTTTCGCCTTCCAACTATGGAGATCAATCTCGGTATGATGCGTTCGGATGCGCGAACTGCGCTCGATTTGCTTCCAATCTGCATCTCGACCGCGTGTTCGCGGAGGTGATCCCACGTCTGCGCGTCGAAACGCTCGACGTCGTCGGCGTCCAAGACGCCCAGAAGGATATCCAACGCTCGATCGTCCGAACGCGCGAGCTCACCGAGCGCCGCGCAAGACGACTTCCAAATTTCTCGCGTCCACTCGTTCGCGCCTGCGGTCGACTGCGAAAGACGCGTCCGACACGCCGCGAGCACGGCGTCGACGGCGTCGAGCGGCGCGTTTACATCCGCGCCGCCGGCGCGTCGAGCCAACGCAACCAAAAGATTCGCCGCGCGAGGAACGCAATCGAACGGTATCACGATGTGGTCTTCGTCATCGGCGTCGAGCGGCTTGCCGTTTTCCAACGCAAACAGCAACGCCGTCCTCAGCGCTTCGGCTGAGGCATCCACATCAAAGGACGTCCCGCCCGCGCACGCCTCCTCCATCGTCTCCAGAGACGGCTCCCATCCAGCGCCGAGCGATCCCGAGAACCCCTTGACGAGCTGCACGACGCACGAAGTCACCATATCACGCGCCCGATCGTTCTGCGCATTCTTCATCGCCATGGTGAAGGGACGCATGGCGTCGAGCTGCGTTGACGCTCGAGTGGACTGCGCGCGAATGAGCAACCTGTTGGCCACTTGACGCAACGAATCCGTGGCGTGCAAGACAACCTTGTCGTCTGGATGCTTGACGCTCTCGACCAAGTGTTCGGCGACGACGTTCCACAACTTGGACCAAACGAGACGCACGCGCGTCATGTTCGTGGCGGCAATTTCGGCGAGGCGCAACAGGGCGAAAATCTTCCCGGGCGCGTGAGGCGTCCTATCCGGATTCCAAAGCTCCGCGCGAGACACGGAGGCCACCGCGGATGCGTACGCGAGAATCTCATCCGAATCGAAACGCGTGCTCAGGGCGAAGACGCGCTCAATCGCTTCGCCACCATGACTCACCAACCACTGCTCGACGGCGCGTTCGGCGGCGGCGATTTGCTGTTCGACAACTCCGTTCGCGGCTTCGGACGCCGCCACGACGTCTTGCATGCGAAGCGGTTCCCGAAACACGGCGCGCGTCGCTTGGGTATCGATCGTCACCCCGGCGCCGATGATGGCGCGCAAGTGTTCGAGTCTGGCGACGACTTCCAACACGCTCGCCCAAGCCTGGACGCCTCCCAGGCTCGACTCGCTCGCGGCGAGCTCGAGCAACGTGCTCAGCGCCTCCTTGCTCTGAAGAGCGATTCCTTGAGGTCTGCCGAAACCCGGCGCGGAGACTAAAAAGGAGCAAATATCATCGCGGAGCATGGGGAGCTGCAAAGACGTGGCGAGGGAGAGCATGGCGCGCGCGCCCTCGAGGGGCATCGCGGCGTGGGCTTCATCCGGCGCCGCCTCGAAAGCAATCGAAAGCGCCATGAGCATGTACTTGCCCGCCGCATCGAGCATCGGACGAGCGAGTCCCGGTTCAGAGGCTTGCACGAACAACGCGCTGGATGCCTCATCGGCGCCGCTCTCCTCCACACGCTTGAACATCGCCTTCGTCGCCTCGAGCAGCGATGCCGTCTCATCGCTCGCTTCTTTGAGCGTGGAGCGGTGTCTCCACGGAGCGGCAAATTTGAGCACTTGCGTCAACGTGGACGGCGGCTTGCTCGTCGAGGACTTGTTCGTCGACGTTGTCGGGTCGGCGGCGTGCATTTTGATTTCATTCGCCACGACGCGCGCGTAAATACCTGCCACGGCGTCGGCGTCGAGCTCGTTCGTCGCCTCAGCCGCCGTGGCCATGATGACAAAGTCTTGTTCGCTCATCTTGAGCGCGGCGTCCGTCAACGGATTGTGCGCATCCGTGTTCAACATGACGATGGCAAAGGCTAAGATGTACGCCGCATCCGTCGAGGGAAACGCGTCGTGGTTGCACGCGCAGAATCTCGCCGCGAACGCCTCCATGAGTCTATCAATCTTTTGTGCCTCGCCAGGAAGCTTGAATCCACCGAGGAAAACGCGCAGAGCGTCGTCAATGGTGAGCGAGGTGAAATCGAAGCCGTGTACGTACGCTCTCATGATGGCCATGGATTCGGCGTCGGGTGAGCCGAGCAACTCTCCAATCGCGCCGGGGCTGAGTCTCGAGCTCGAGTCGCGTAAAAACGCGGCTGACTGCTCCGGATCGTTCGATCGGGTCGCATCGGCGAGCGCCTGGGGAGAAGGCTTGGCGTTGAACGCCTCGACAGCTTTTTCCACCGTCACCTTGGTCTTCTTTGCCTTTTGAAATCGAATGGCTTCTGACTCACCCGCCGCGGGCGACGACGGCGTCGATGGTTGAGAGTCTTCGTTTTGATCCGCCGTAACCTCGTCGTCGCCTCGCGCTTCGTCTTCTTGAGCGCCGTCGGCATCCAAAACTGGCACAGTCGCGGCGGCGGCGGCGACGGCGACGGTACCGATGGGACTCTTCGGCGTACTAATCACCGGCGGGCGCCTGTTATTCGCCGCCGTCACCGGGCGAAGCTCGCCGTCGAACCCATCATCGCTAAATCTCTGCTCTTTTTTCTCCTCATTCTCGCCAGATCCTTCGCCGCGCGCGTGCCAAGATTGCAGCGAGCGCAGCATACTAAAGAGACACGTGAGCACCGCGTCTCGCTCTAAAATGTCCATAACTTGCGCCGCTTGCGCCAGCGCCATCATCGTGCGCTCGTACAAATTGTCCGCGTGTAAGTCACAATCGTAGTTGACAAAGACATCAACCAAGACTTGAGAGTCTGAAGCCAAACGACGCACCAGTCGCAGCGCGGCGATGCGCATCGCCGGGCTCACTTCGCCGCTCTCGAGCGGATGGAGGGCCATCATCGGGTACAACGCCGCGACTTGCTGCTTCCAGTGCGCGCGACCGCGTACGACGAGAGTGCCGTACGCCATTCGCGCAATGGAAACCAAAATGCCGATGCTCTGCTCAGCCTCCGATCCCGGTGGCACTTGGAGCAAAGCGTTGCGCATGAGCGCTACAGATAACGGTTGACGAAGCTGCGCGTGGAAACGCTCGAGCCAGATGGACGCGCGCGGACCCTCCAAGAGTTGTCTCAAAATGTCCAGCGCTAACGCTTTGGAATGCGTCAAGTACGCATCCTGATCTACGGGACCCTCTCGAGCGGCAATCTTACACAGCGTGAGCAAGAGATTTAAAACGTCTCGCAACGCCCCAGATTTCGGCTCGCCAGTGGACTCGTCCAAGACCATCGGACCCTCAGTCGCGAATCCAGGTTCAGCGCGTTTAAACGCCGCGTTGATGATTTGCGTGAGCGCCGTCTTGGCGACGCCTCTCAGGGTTTCATCCTCGCCAATCATCGCGACGTGAAACACCGTCCGAATCGATTGCATGAGCGCGTCGCCCCTCGCGCTAAACGCCGTCAACGAAGACGAAGACGTCGACGTTGACGCTACGTCATCCGCTTCTCCGCGCGCGCCGTCAACGGTCACCTCATCGCTCTCCGCCCCCGCGCACGCCGCTAAGAGCACCTGCACCACTCCCATACCCACCGCGCGTCTCGATTCCGCGTCGCCCGCCGACGCCGCGTTCGCCCCATCCACCGTCGCCGTCCCGGCGCATCCACACACCACCGCCAACAACTCGGCGCACGCCAACGCGTCCCCAACCTCTCTCACCCCGCACCCGCTCGACCCTTCTTCCACATCCACCCACGTCTCGCACCGTCCTCTCAACGCTCCGCCGCTCGTCAACGCTCTCGCGCAATCCAACGCCGCCCATCTCTGTCGCGCATTTCCACCCATCATAGCCAGTTTGCACGCCTCCGCGGCGTCCCTCGCGAGATCGTACGCCGAGTACTCTCCGTTTTCCCGCTCTGCGTTCGTTTCGTACGCCTTGAGCGCGTCTAAAAGCCCCCGGGTAACCGGGCTCGCGGTCACTCCGTGCAGCGCGAAGAATGAAATTTCATCTTTGATCTTACGAAGCGCCGGGTCGCTCACCGCGCGCACTTGCGACGTCTCCAGCGGGGCGCTCGACGACGGCGTCGACATCGCTCCGTCGCGTCTCCCGAACCGTCGCGAGTCCACGCTCGTTCCGGCGCTTCGCGGAGTGCGGGCACCTCGCGAGCGTGAATCTGTTTTTCTGATCCACTCTTCAAAGCTTTGTGACGCATTCGCAGACGCGACTGATTATTATCAACGTATTACAACCGATGCGGTGCGAACGGCGGGGCGGTTCGAGAAGAAGAAGGAGGCGTTGGAAACGATGGTTATGATGGATGCATCGTCGACGTCGACGTCTCGAGAATGTTAATGATGGGTGTTCCGGCGCGCGCGCGCTCGACGGATCATCGAGGCTTTTCAATCGGCGGGCTCGGACTCTTCGGCGGCGCGAACCGGTCAATGTCGAGCTCGTCGACGAATTTTTTGCGAAGCGCCGGATCGGTGATCTTGGCGAGCTTGGCGACGTCGTCTCTAAAGTCGTGAGCGATGACAAAGCCTGGGAACGCGTCGACGTCCTCGGTGATGAGGTCCTCGCACGAGGCGTCGAGGGTGATTTCGTACACGACGTTTTGAGAAAAGGTATTCATACCCGGGGCTTGTTCGCGGGCGACGCCGGTGAGGTAGGCAAACATGAGCCGGAGGATGGCTTGGTGACTCACCACGAGCAGTGGTTCGGTGTACGACTCCATCTCCTGGATGCAGGGCTCGAGGCGCGAGATCAAATCAAAGTAACTCTCGCCTCGCGGGTAGCGATAACCAATCTTATCCATCGATCTGAGGTACGCCGCCTGCGGGTTCTTCTCGACGATTTCTTCCGGCGTCATCCCTTCGCAGTCTCCCGCGAAAATCTCGTCAATGTTGCGATAGACTCTCGGTGACATTTGTTCCCAGTCGCCGTCGTGAATGACGGGGTGCTCGATGTTGGCGGCGGTTTGAATTGTTCGCAAAAGAGACGACGTCCAAAGCCGCGCGCGTACCGTGTCGTGAGTCTCGACCCACTCGGATGATGCGCTATCACCGCTCGCGTCGCGTCGCATGCCGCAAATCTTTTCCAACGCAAACCTACCCAAAATTTCGGAAAACGCCACGCCCTTTGCCGTGATGGCAGAGTTCCCACCCAATCGTCCCGTGACGTTGTATTCGGACTGCCCGTGTCGACACAGATAAATCTTGTGCGCCGTCGGGTGCGTCGCGGTGAGAAACTGGACGATGCGCTGCGGCAGATAGGCGCGCATCTTATTCGTCAGCACTCGTTCTCCGTAATTGTACAGCTTGATGTACGACAAATCATCCTCGCTTCCGTCCTCTTGCAGCGTCACGTACAGCTTTCTGTACTCGTCTATCCGCCGTCTCCACGCCTCTTTCGCCTCTTCAATCTCCTCTTCGCTCACTTTACCGTTCCGCACGTCCCTCGCGACGCGTTGCGCCAAAACCTCTTCGACGAGCTCTTCGCGAGTCAGCGTCGTCTCGATGAAAATCGTCTTCACCTTTCGCGACCCACCCCCAAGGTCTCGTTCCTCCGCCTCGATCGCCGCCAAATCCTTCAAAATCGCCCGTCTCCGCTCTTTACTTGTCCCACTCCACGTTTCGTAAAACGTCTTGCTCGCATCGCTCGAGTACACGACCGCCACTCGTCCGCTATCCACGTGTTTCGCGTTTGCGTCTGAAAACGTATCGATGCCGTACTCCTCCCTCAACCGCTCCGTGTGTCGTCTCCGCACCGACCCGTCCTCGTCCTCCGTCGCGTGCTCCATCGTCGTCGCCCCACCGTCCGTTAAAAACTCTCTCAACTGCGACGAAATGCTTCGACCCGACTGATTCGACGCCGATTGATTCGCCGACGCGACGTCGAACGCGCGACACCTCGCCCCGTGGAAAAATCTCAAATATCTCTTCAACCGCAGCGCGATCGTCCGCTTCCCTCGGAGCGGGAGACCGATGAAGACGAGGACGTGTCGCTCACCAATGTTTCCCGCGAGCGCGGCGATCGGCGGGGGCACCGTCGTCGGCGCTGGGTTGTAGGATTGCGCGCGAAGGAGGTCCTCTTGCGACTTGGCGTAGAGTCTCGGGCTGTACTCCTCCTCCTCCTCGCCGCCGCCGCCGCCGCCGCCCGTCAACGGCGCGGTCGCCGC
>Ga0181573_10000776_pt1 | contig 32931 bp, 20 predicted proteins | sample 101ome_25_FD_148643 | JGI IMG/M metagenome (GOLD analysis project Ga0181573, IMG submission 148643) | Coastal salt marsh microbial communities from the Groves Creek Marsh, Skidaway Island, Georgia - 101409BT metaG (spades assembly) | ecosystem: Environmental > Aquatic > Marine > Intertidal zone...
CCCCGTCTCTCCCCCACCCCGGCGCCAGCTGGGCTGAGGACGGGAGCCCCTCCCCCCCCACCCACGCCGATCGCGCGCCAAAGACCCGCCCCGCAAGCGCCGCCTCGGGCCGCGCGGGGGGCCACCCGGCCGCGGCGCTCTCGGGGCTCGGCGCCCCGTGGTGGCCGGGGCCGCGCCGGAAGCACCGGGCCGCGCGGCGGGGGTCGAGGGCGCCGGGGCCCGGGGCGGGGCCGGGGCCGGGCCCGCCGGCGGACCCGGCGGACGCGGCCCGCCAGCCGTCGCGGCAGGAGCCGTCGCGGGACCAGGCCGCCGTGCCCCGCCCGAGCCACCGCTCCTCCCCCGCCGGGCCAGTCTGGCACCACCAGGCTCGATCGGCGGGGAGGGAGGCGCCCGGCTGGGGGGGCGGGGGGAGGGGCAGGCGGGCCGCGGCGGCCGACACGGCGGCCGTGGGGGGGCAGCGGCGGCGGCGGTCGGGCGAGCCTGTCCCCGTCCCGGCCGAGCGCAGGTTGCGCGGCGGGGGGACCGGGGGGGAGGGTGCAGCGGGCCGATCCCACGGAGCGCGGTGCCGGCCGGGGTGGAGGGGCGCGCCGTAGACGCCTGGGCCGAGGCGCGGGGATCCTGTGGAGTCTCGGGGGTCGGGGGGTCTTGGGTATGACATCACAGGGCAGGAGACACTTCGAATGGAGAAGCGAGCGGCGAATCGGCGCGACTCTCTCTCGCCTAGGGTGTCGGGGTGGGGCGCGGCGCGGACGAGGATCGTCTTGCCCGTGGAAGGGCGGAGCGAACTGGCGACGGGCGAGGTGTAGGCCGAGGCTGCGTGGTGACATGTCGTTGCGGTTGTCTCAAGGTGTGCTCTGGGCTTAAATGTCGGCGGACGGAAAGCCGCTGACATCGGCGGAGGAATTGACTCCCGTCCGACCGCGATGAGGCGAGGCGGACTCAATCCGCGACGAAGACAAGGGCTTGCTCCGTCGCCATGGCTGCCCCTCCCCAGTCGCTCCTCGGGCACATGAAGCCTCGCAGTTGCAACATACAGGACGGCCGAGCGCTGCATGTTGTTGGAGGACGGTCCTTCTCCTTTATCGGCCACACGGGGCTCCTAAGTTACATCCATGCGCGCTCGTTCGGTATGCCTCGAGTTTCGGAATTGAACGGACGAGGGGCGGATATCCTCCCAGCGAGGGGCGGTGGCTGGTGCGCCACCGTAACAGGGTGTGCCAGCCGGAGCACGGGTGACCCGGCCCAGCAGCGGCCCGCCCCGCGTCCCGACCCCGGCCGCCCTCTAGGATGCTTGAGATCGTCCCGTTGGCCGTGCTGGACGACGTCTTAGAGCGAGTTGGCCGCACAGAGTGCTTGAAACTCTGCCGAGGGCCAAGTATCGCCACCGACGCTCCGCACCCAGCGGACTTGCACGCTTGCGCGCCGAGGCCTCGCCCAAGCTTGTGCCGCCCCTCCCCAATCCAACGCTCCCCCCGCTCCCGCCCCCGCAGCACCGTGGACGAGGTCGAAGAGCGCCCCTCGGCGAGCGCCCCCCCCCGTCTGCCGTGGGCGGAGGAGGAGGAACCGTCCGAGTTCGGAACCCCCCTCGGCGGCGGTGCGGCCCGGCGTGGGGCCGGGGCTGCCGTGGGGGCATCCTTGGGGGCCAGGAGCGCGGTCGAGGCGGCCTTGGGACGCGAAATCGGCCACCGATCTCCCACTGTATCGCAAAGCGCTGCCTCTCCCCTATTGCGCTGCGGCGGAGCGATGTCATCCATCCAAGGCGGGGGCAAGGGTGGGGGCAGCGGGACGGGGCGCCCCCCCCGGCCCGGTCTGGCGTGGCCTGGCACCGCCGCGGCGGCCCTCCAGGGCGGGAGCGCAAGTCCGCCGCGTCGAGGCCGCGCGTCATTGCCCCCGAGACCGTCGTCGTCGTCGACGCGCGCGCGGCCCTGTTCGGCCGCGCCCGCGGCGGCGGCGCATCTGACGACGACGACGGCCCCGGCCCCGTCGGCCCCGGTCGGCGACGACGGCGACGACGCCGCCGACCCCCCCGTCCCCTTCCCCGGCCGCGACGACGACGACGTCGGGGACGACTTCGTCGCCTCTTCGGGTCCCCCCCCGCAGCCGCGGCCGGGCTCGGCCGGGGCTGCCCTGCTGCCGCGGGGCGGCGCCGCGTCGCGCCGGGCCCCCCCGACGGGGCTCGCCGCCGTGGTCCTCCTGGGAGCCCCGGCGGTGGGGGCCGCCGCGCGCCCGTCGTCGTCGTCGCGTCCGCCGCCGTCGCTGCCGCCGGCTCCGCCGCCGCGTCGCGCCGCCGCCCGTCCGGCCTCGGCCCTGCCGCCCCCGCGAGGTGGTCCCCCGCCGGGGGACGGTGCTGCCGGCAGGGCCCGTCCGGCCTCCGCCGGTCTCCTCTCGGCCCCGCCCGGCCACGCCGGCGGCCGCGCCCGTCCACGCCGGCCTCGATCCCCGCCCCCTGGATTCGGAATCCTGGCGGACCTACCACCCGCGCCCTCGACCCCCCGTGCGGGACCGCCTGGGGTCTCCGTCGCCGCCGTCGCCGCCACCGCGATCGGCCGGGGCGGCCCGGGGCCGGGCGACGGTCACACCCGTGCGGGAGGGGGATTTTATCGCCCCGCCCCCCGCGGAAACCGCCCCTTATCGGCCTCAGTCACGACGGAAAGCGCTCTGGGGTTCCCGGGCGTCGGGGGGGCTTCGGGAGGGGGAAAAGGGCGTCCGGGGACGGCGACAGCGACGGCGGGAGGAGGGGCCGGGGTCCCGGGCGGCCCCGGCCGGGCCGGGGCGTCCGGGGTCGACCGCACCCGGACCCTGCCCCCCCGCGCTCCCTCCACCCTCGCCTTCTCCTCCGATCGGCGCCGCCGTCGCGCGACCTCTCAGTCTTTCTTCTCCCCCCCTCCCCCCGGTGTTGACCTCTCGGCCCCGGGGGCACCCGGGATCCTCGATCCCGTCGCCACCGGAATGGCCGCCCGCGCTGAGCGGCTCGCCACCGCCCGTGAGCGCCGCCGTCGGCTCCACACGGCCATCGGCGGAGGATGGGACTCCAGTGGCCTGGACGAGGAGGGAAGGAGGATGCGCGAGTTCTTCGACAGGCGGGAGGCGGCGATTAAGGAACGCGTGGCCGAGGAGAGGAGACGAGAGGAATTGGCCAGACTGCTCGCCGCCGAGAGCCGCGGTGGCGGTGGGCTTGCGGCCGTCGTGGCGCAGATGCAGGCGAGACGGGTCGCTTCGTCGCCTCGGGCTCTACTCCTCTCTTTTCGTCCTCCGTGGGTTTATCTTCCCCTCTCCCCACTCTTTTCCCTTCTCCTCTGTCCCACAGGCAACGGCTCCGGACGCCTCCACGCCCGGTGGCCGCAGGGAGCGGGAGGACGACACCGCGGAGCGTAAGGCGCGGTTTGGAGGCGGCCTGCTTGACTTGCGTGTCGCCCAGGCCAGGAGCCCGTCGGCGATGGGGTCTTCGCCGCCCCGGGCGGGGTCGGCGCTGGCGTCGGCGTCACCGGACCGGGACGGGGACAGCGATGGGGCAGCCCCCGCCAGATCCGATGCCGCCACAGATGCCTTGTTGCCGTCTCTGTCCTGGGGCGCGGGGAGAGCCGTCGGCGACGCCCTGCAAAGCCTGCGCGCGGGGCCGTCTCAGCGGCGCGGCTGGGCCGCCCTCCTGGAGAGCCCTGCACCCAAAGGCACCACCGTGGCCGGTGCCCTGTGGAGGCGGGCGGGCCTGGCGAGTCGTCTGGCGGCGGGCGGGGGCGACGCGCCGGGCTGGCGGACGGCCGCCGCCGCCGATGCTGCGGGGGCGGGGGCGGGGGACTTGCCTTCCTTTGGCCTCACCCCGCTGGCGGGCGACCTTGCCCGGCGGCGGGCAGCGGCGCGGCCGGGATCGGGGCCGGCGCGCGACCGCGGAGCCGCCAGCCGGCGCTTCACACCGGTTTACAGCAGACAATGCGTCCGCATTGCGCGGTCGCTCGAGGCCGTCACCGACGGGTCTCGGGGCAGTGCCGGTTGATGAACGCTTTTTGAACCCCGCCTCATGCGCCGGCCGGCGCCACACTCCCACCCTCCCCGGCCACCCGCGCGTACCCGACTGGCGGACAGGCCCAGACCGTCGCCTCGGCCTCGGGCTTCCCCAGCCAGGCGCGTGCCCGTGCGATTGCTTCGGCAACGTCCCCGCACCGCTCCCACCCTAGCGCCTTGGCGGCGCGTTCGCTCCCCCGCCCGCCGTCAACACAAAACACCTTGCCCACTGAATCCATCCCGTGTGCCGCCCACGTGTACATGTAGAAGGCGTGTACCCCCGCTGGGCCTCCTCCGTCCCTATAAATCTGGTTCAAGGTGTCGTCGTTGGCGAAGCGGTCTTGGAAGAGTTCAAAGTCATCAAGGCCGCCATGGCCGCCCTCGATCACAGTTTCGAAAAACTTGCGGTAGCCGTCGTGGGCGGGGTTGGCCCAGGCCCAGGGGAGATCATTGACGACGACGATCGCGCCGCCCTTTCTGAGCAAGGGGACACCACCGACGTACTGGTTGAACCAGTAGCCGAGGCTGGGGAGGTAGGAGAGGAGAGGGGGAGGGAGAGGTCGAGGGCGGAGGTAGCGGTGGGGGGGTGTAGGCGGGGAGCGCAGGCTGTCTTCCTCTCTCTCGCCTGTAGGTGTTGACCAAGAGAGGATTCATCGCGTAATCCTTGGTGTAGGGCCCGATGCAAGATGGCCCCACGACGAGCACGTCGCACTGGGACGGCACGTCCACCACCTTGTCCCGGTAGTTGAGCTCGAGAGTCGCCTTGTGCACAGCCTCAGTATCGCCCGCGCTCACGTGTAGCAGGCCGAAGGGGCCCCGCACCAAGGGTGACCAGAATATCCAAGTCCTCAATCCGTGGGGGAGGAAACGCAGCACCAGGGTGTTGACGAAACACAGGACCTTGTCCAACAGACTCCACAGTCGCGCAGGCTTGGTCACCCACTCTAAAAACCAGGGAAACGTCGCGTCGTCCACAACCGTCTCAACATGAAAGATGTCGCACTGGCTCTTGATGACCTTGCCGATACGAGCGAAGGACTTGTGCAGAGCGCTTCGCTCGGGGTCGTATAGACTCTTGGTGTCCTTAAGGGTCGCGCAGTCGTGGTTGACCTTGAGCGATTCGTAGTGGACAAGACCAGTGGAGAAGGACTTGAAGCCGCCATCCATGGCGACGTAGTTGCAGTTCGCGTAAACGGTGAGGTCGGCCTCGGCGAACTCCTTGCAGACCCTCACGGGCTCCTGGTGGGGGGTTTCTCCCAACAGCACGGAATGTTCCAGATCGACGGCGTTGAAGTTGATCATTCGGCCGTGAGGGTGGTAGCGCCCGAACAGGCGTGGGCCGCAAATGTGGCGGAACTCGTCGGGGCGGATGAACCGGTGCAATGCAATGCTGCACACGAAGGTGATTTGCTCGGGCGTCAACCCGGCCTCCATTGCATCGGCCTCGGCGGCTTCGAGGATGGCCTGGCGGACGTCATGGCCTGCGCGGTAGGGTGGCAGGGGCACGCTCACGTCGTCGAAGGCCATGACAATCCGGGCGTCTTTTCCCTTGGTATGCGCAAGCCGCCTGAATTTCTCCTTGAGTGGAACATCCCCGACGGGATGATCGAGCGCTCGCCGCACCATCGCCGCGATCTCGCGCCTCTTGGTGACTCCCGGTCGCCGCACGCCGGGGTAGATGTACCGGGTGCCCTTGGGAACAGTATAGGTGGCCATGCGCTCTCCGGTTTGGAATAGACGTCGCTCGTCCCGGGCGAAGGTCTCGATCTCGGGGGGGTAGAGATGACCGCCCTCGAGGGCAGAGTTGGCCGCGGCGCCGGCGGGGACAGCTGACCAGCCGGGCCCGACGGCGGCGACGACGCGGCGCTGCGGCGGCGGCGGTGGCCTCGTGGGGGGGATGACCGCGGGGCGGTTGGGGGGAGCGAGGGGGAATGATACACGATGAAGAGCAAGGCCATTCATCTTTTAGACGCCTATGAGGGGAGATATGGGCGCTCTTCCCCCGAACGAGACAGCCGGGACCGTGTGCGTCCGTCCCCGTCGTCGCTGTGCGGGAGGGGAATTCCGAGTTGAGCAACATTTCGGCCGGGCCGCGACGGGATACACGGACCAGGTGGAGAGCGGCGACTTCACTTTTCGCCGCGGTCATCGCACCAGGGAGCGGTGACTCACAGCGCCGTAAGGGGTCGCCTGTTCTTCTCGTCGCCTTGCGTGTTCTTCTCGTCGCCTTCTCTCTTCCTCTGGCCGAGATGGGCGCGGCGTGTGTGAAGCTCCAGAAGACACTCCAGGCGAGATCAGAGGGGTGATCGGCGCGCTGAGCAGTGCCGAACCGAGCCGGGGGGGGGGTCGTGGCCGGGACACCTTCGCCCGTGCCGCACGCCCTCTCGGCCGATTCTCGGCTCTCCGTGCCGCGCGCATTGGACGACATATTGATAAGTACCCACGAGTCACGCATATCTCTTCCCCGACCAGCGGGAACCGAACCCCGATTATTCCCCCCTACGGCCCTACCCCCGACCGCCCCCCACCGAACCTCGACAGGCGGCGGACGTCCAACACGCCGTCGAGGCAGCCGATGCCGGCGACTGGGCCGACTGGAGCGACAACCGTCGAATTGCCGAGGCTTACGAGATCGACGCGCACCTCGGCAGCGGTGCCTTCGCCGAGGTCCTGTCGGCAACGCGAAAGTCGGACGGCCGCCGTGTCGCGGTGAAGGCGAGGACGTGACGTCTCTCTCCCTCTCTCCTCCTCTCTTTCTCTAGAATATTATTCTCTCACCCACCGCTCTTCCTTATTTCCCTCTCCACTCGCCCTCTCAGGTCGTCCACCTCCAGCGCCCCGGCCTTCGCCCCTCTGTGCGAGCCATCGTCGAGCGTGAGGCTGAGCTGCTCGGTGAAATGCGGGGCATGCCCGGAGCCGTGCAGCTCCACGAGACCATCCGCGATCCCCGTCACCTGTTTCTGGTTATGGAGCTTTGCGAGGGAGGAGAACTTTATGAGCTGGTGGCGCGGACGGGGGGGTTCAGCGAAGAGAGAGCTGTGGGCCTGTTCAAGGTTGTTGTGGGGTGCGTGGCGGCGCTGCACGCGCTGTCTCCGCCGATTCTGCACAGGGACCTGAAGCCGGAGAACGTTTTGTGTCACGTGCATTACGGGGAGCGGGCTCCGGAACATGCCGCGGCAGACGAGGCGTTGTGGTGCCCAGTGGACCGCGGCACGTGGGTCCGGCCCGTCGTCATCGATGTGGGCATGAGCGACCGGCACCGGCCAGATCGCGATCCGCCCATCCGCGGCGTCTGCGGCTCCCCCGGCTTCATCGCCCCGGAGACGATCGAGGGCAAGCCGCACGCTCCTCCCATGGATGTATACGCGCTGGGTGTCATGCTCTTCATGTTGTTAACGGGAAAGGTCCCGTTTGGCGAGGAACTCAGCATGAACCTGGGCTACAGCAAGCTGGAGGTGACGCAAAGCAAGCACTGGACCGACCGCTTTTCCGCCGATCTGTCGGCCAACGCCCGCGACCTGATCGTGGGGCTGATGCGAAATGACCCGGAGAAGAGGATTAGCCTGGAGGAGGCGCTGGCGCACCCATGGCTGAGGCCAGGCGGGGCGTCGACGACGCCTTTGTCGCTGATGAGCCGGCAGGAGATCCAGCGGACGACGATTCAGCGGGCGTTCGAGATGGTGAACGACTGTCGGGACGACGTTGCGGGGGACGGGGAGACGTCGGGTGTGGTGGGGGGGGATATGGCTGCCGAGCCGGCAGGGGCGAGCGATGGGGTGGCGGCCGAGCCGTCGGGCCGGCAGGGGTCGGCGGGGGGCCGTCCTGCGGGTTACAGCCCCCCGGGGGGCAGCAGTCCCGCGGGAGGGTCGCCCCGCGGCGCGCGGACGAGCTCGCGCGGCGTCGACGACGCCTCAGGCGTCGATCGTAGGCGCGAGGAGAAGGAGGTGCGGGCGGCGAGAACCACGGCGGCTCTGAAAAAGCAGCGCACGTCCCTTGACGAAAAGGGCCGGCTGATGGGAGACAGCCCGAGGGGTGAGGGCGGCGGGGGTGTGCCCAACCGTTCGACCCCCGAGCGGGGCGCGCGGGTGGAAGATGAGGGCTTCGGGGGCGGGGTCGGGACGTCGGCCGTTGACGCGGCCGTCAGCACGCCACCGTGATTCGTCGCAGGGTGGGTCGAACACGTATGCCTTACTATCGAGAGGGAACCCCCCTCTATCTGTCTCCTACGCTACTCACCCCAGCCCCCACACCCCCCCACCAGTCTTCTCCCTCCCCAAGGGGTCGAGCAGCCCCATCCCCCGCGCCGTCTTGATCGCCCGCCCGACAGTCCGATGGTCTCTCTTTGAGAGCCATGGGGTCACTCTACGGGGGCGAATCTGCCCGTCTGTTGGAGAAAGGGCGAGGTTAAGGGTCGAGGGTCGGGGTTGGGGGGGAAAGAGGGGGGGGAGGGAGACGGGGGTGGCGAGGCGGGCAATGCTTCTCCGCCGGGCCCCATCCTGGCCCACCCCCTCGGCACTCGCCCGAACTCAAAAACTGTCGAAGAAACCGGGGCCGCCGCCAATCGGTCATCGCAGCGACATCCTCCCCGCTCGCGCGCCTCAGTCCCGCCCCCGCGCCGTCGACCCGGGGCGCACAGCGCGACGCAAGCCGCCGGCGGGCGGCGTCACCCCCTGCGGCCCCGCGGCCTCGCGCCCGGTCCCCCCAGTCGCGCTGTCCCGGCGGCGCCCCCGAGGCGGGCGGAGCGGCATCGATGCCGACGAGACAGTCGCCGTACGCGCCACCGCGGTGGTAGGGCGAGAGCTGAGCCGCGGAGTAGACTCCGCGGGGCTGAAGGGGCCGTCCGGGCCCGGCGAGGCCGGCGAGTGGCAGGCCATCGGGGGAAAAGGGGCCGCCGGGAGCAGTCAGTGCGAGGGCGACGGCGGCGTCGCGGTCTGCCGTAGAGGCCCCGGCCTCGTCCGCACGGCGCCTCGCCTCGGCTGCGCGGGCGGCGCAGGCTGCGACGGCAGGGGCATCGAGGGAGAGAAAGGCAAAGCCCGAGGCGAGGTCAGGGTCGCAGCTGGCGTGGAGATCGTCGCGGAGGGTGACGCGCACAGCAGCCTCGCCCAGGGCGAGTTCGGAACGGGGAAGTGGTTCGGGATCGAGTTCTGAGCTCGTGGAGCCACCGGCCAAGCCGCGACGGACCCCGTCGCAGAGGGCGGCGGCGGCGGCGCGGGCTGCAACGCCGCGGCTCGAGGCCGCGGCGGCTACTACAGAGGCTGCGCGGCGAAGCAACTTTCCCTCTTTATCTCCACCCTCGGTGGGGGAGCCGGCTGCCGGGCGTCCCGCGCATGGGGAAAAAACGACCGGCGACGCCTGCGGCCTCGACCGCCGGCCATACTCCGTTCGTAGGTCCTTCGAGTCGGTGAGGCGACGCCAGACCGTACCTCTCCACCCAGCAGCGCATCATACCCGTCGGGATTGGAGGGTCTTGGAAGGGTCAGGGATGGTCGGGAAAGAGGATGGCAAACCAATCGGAGTCCGCCCTGAGGCGCCGGCGGACGGCAACGCAAAATCCGCTGTTCAAGAGCGGAAGATTTCGAGCTGGGCCCCCTCGGAGAGAGGAGGCCGTAAACTGATCGTGAGTCCGGAATCACACTAGCCTGGAACCACGAGCGGTTCTCTCGAGGAGATGGAGGAGACTTCGGCCGTCGGCCGACGGCGCCGACTGCGCAAGAACTCGTCGTGGAGCGCATCGGACGCCCTCCTCCGCACCAACTCAGCACCACCCGAGCAAAATCTCCCGCTGAAGCCGCCGCTCTCGTCGGATACGGAAGTGCAGAGGACGACGCTACGGTGTTAGCGGTGGCATAGCCATCGTCTAAGTGCCGACGCCGCCTCAGTCTTCCGCGCCCGCCGAGACCCCCCCTCTCGCTCTCACCCATATGCCCGCGGGCGCCGATATCTCCCCCCCCGTACCGCTAATCGTACCGATCCCCAGGTGATCAAGATCGGCACGAGCAGTCTCATCGACGTGGAGGGGAAGTGCGTCCGCGTTTCTTCGATGGCTCGCATTGCCGAGCTTGCCGGCAGCCTCAGCCGGCATGGCCACCGCACCGTGATCGTCAGCAGCGGCGCCGTCGGTGTCGGATGCCTTCGCATGGGCATCGCTAAGCGTCCCACCTCGCTGCCGGGAAAGCAGGCCGTCGCTGCGTGTGGACAGGTCCAGCTCATGCGGCATTGGGACTCGCTCCTCTCCACGCAGGGCCTCGCCTGTGCCCAGGTGCTCCTCACGGCAGGCGACATCGCCAGCCGCTCCCAGTACCTCAACGCCCGCGCCACCTTCCACCAGCTGATTCGGCGCGGCGCCGTGCCCGTCGTCAATGAGAACGACTCGGTGTCGGTGGAGCAGCTCAGGTACGGCGACAACGACACGCTGTCGGCCCAGGTCGCGGCGCTAGTTGAGGCCAACGCTCTCTTCCTGTTGACCGACGTCGACGCCCTGTACACAGCCAACCCATCGCGAGATCCAACAGCCGTGCGGATCAGCGAAACGAGCGACATCCAGGCGACGATGCGCGAGGTGGACACGGACGGAGGCAAGGGTGGCACGGCATGGGGAACGGGGGGGATGGCGACAAAGTTGACGGCGGCAACGATCGCCACTGCGTCCGGGTGCGATGTCGTCGTCAGCAGCAGCGACGACATCGACTTCGTTTACCGGTGGGTCATGCGCGGGGACCGGAGCCGGGGCACGACCTTCAACGCCCTCCAGGGGCGAGAGGTCGCCTCGGGCCGCAGGCGGTGGGTCCTGTCGGTGCCCGTCGCCGACGATGGCAAGGCCGCCCTGGTGCTGGACGCAGGCGCCGCGGCGGCCATTCTGGCTCGCCGCAAGTCTCTCTTTAGCAAAGGCATTGTCGAGGTCCAGGGCACCTTCGCGCGTGACAGTGCGGTGCGCCTGCTGGTCAAGGAAGATCCGGCCGAGGCGCGCAGCGGGGTTGCTCCGTCTGTCGCTTCTCCCGAGGACTCGTCCGCCGCCTCGATCCCCCCGACCCCGGGTGGGCGCCTCACTTCTCGCCAAGACGCCGCTCCCATTGTCTACCGGGAGATCGCGAGGTGCCTGATCAACTTTCCTGACAGAGACCTGCGGAAGCTGGTCGAGCACCAGACGGCGGACAAGCGCAGGTCGCAGTTGGCCAGGGGAGAGACGTCTGTGCACGCCGTACTGGGTTACCACGGTCCGGACGAGGTCGCCAACCGGGAGCACATCTCGCGCGTGGCCCCGTCCCGGGCGCCGACTCCAGCCCTCCTGGATTCGCCGGATCAGCCCGCTGACGCGGGGCGGGCTGGGGGGGAGGGGGCGGCTGAGCAGCCCGTGCCGTCTGTCACAGGGATGGGCAAGCCGCGGGCCGATGCAGTCTCGACCGCGTCAGTGCGAGCGCGCGGGGACGACTACTCCGAGACCGGGAGTGATGCCGACTCGGCCGGCGACTGGGTCGAGGGATCCCTCTCGGGGCGGTCGGTGGCCGCGGACCCCTCGGAAATGTCCATGCTGTCGGAGATGGGACGGTCGCGTGTGCGGAGGGGGGAGGGTATCCACGGATCTGTTGCGAATCTCAATCTGGAAGGAAGGCAAGGTGCGGGGGGGAGGCCCCCGTCGCGGTAGAAGTGCTGACTGTTCGTTACTGCACAGGAGTGGGGAGGGGCAAGGAGAAGATGAAAAGATTGTCTGCTCTCGCTCACCCACTCAGCGCTGCCCTCACCACCGCCGTCCGGTCGGCCTGCGCCTCCCACGCCTTCCGCGCAACCTCGCGGTGCCGAAGCCGGGCCTGCCCCCGCCGTGCCGCAAGGATGACACGGCCCGAGCGTCCGCCAAACCAGGCGTCGCTCGCCGCCGATGCCAGCCACCTGGCCTCATGCCGGTCGAGCCATGCGGCATCCGTCGGGGGCGTCCTCTCTAGGGAGAGAGTGTCGGACGCCACGAGGTGCCGCCACAGGCCAGCCGCGCGGAGGGCGTCGGGAATCTGCGCCCGGGGCGTGGCCCCGACGAAGGCAACAATGTCGTCGATCCTGCTAAAGGCGCCCAAGGCGACAAGCCGGGCGGCCAGCGTTGGTCTCTCTCCCCCGTCAGTGCCGTCGCCCGGCCCCTCCTGGTCATGCCCCCTCGTAGTCGCCTCACGCGCCGACCGCTCCAAGTCGGTCAAGAGGGCGACGCGCCAGCCCGCCCTGTCGGGCCGGGGCCGTGCGAGACCCGCACGAGCTGCAGCAGATGCGACGTCGTCGGGCCCCACCCCAAGGCCGCGGTCCGGGCAGCAGAGAGCGACGGCAGCGAGCCGGAGCCGCGCGAGGGCGGCGGGGGGGTCGCGTGGGGCGGGGCCGACGAGGTCGAGGAGTCGGGGGCAGGCGACAACGGCGCGGGCGGCCGCGCTGGGGGGTAAGCCGAGGCCATCGGGGAAGGCCGCCGACAGCCACCTTGCCGCGGCAGCAGCACGGGCGCGGCCTGACTCCGTCAGCAGGCGGGGCCAGGCAAGTACGAGGGCGGCGCGGACGGAGGGGAAGAGGAGGCCGTCAGCGTCGCCTTCGCCGTCGGCGTTGGCAGCGAGGCCGAGGCTGGTGGCGACGGCACCTCCCGGCGCGATGGACGCAAGGGCCGAGGCAGCCTCGGCTGCCACGGTACCAGGCTTTGATGCCTCCGCAGCGCACGCCTCCGGGGTAGCGTCAAGGAGAGCGGCTGCGGCGGCGGCGACGGCCGCAGTTCCTGGGTCGTTGGGCCCGCCGAGGAGGCGTCGGGCCGTCGCGTCGAGGGCGGCCGCGGCGGCCTCCCCCCTCGTGGCAAGGGACGGGCACCGGGCGATGGCCCGGGCGACGCGGCGTCGCGCCGCTTCGCGTGCCCTCCGCTCCGCCCTCGCCCTCGCACGTGCCGCGGCGGGAGTCAAGACTGTCGAGCCCGTGGGCGGCGGCAGAGACGGCGGGGTGCGCACAATGGACTCGAGCGCCCGCCACGACGCATCGATGCTGTCGGCGACGTCGACGGCCCCAGTCTCGCCGGCCGCGACAGTCCCGTTGGCTATGGCGGCCGCGGAGGCCTCTCCCGCAATGCGGGCGACGCGAGCGACGGGGACAGCGCCACCACCGAGGGCGATGAGGCGGAGCGTCGCTGCCGACACCGAGATGCAGTCAGCGTGGGCCACCCCGCCAGCCATGGTCGACGTCGACAGGAGCGCTGCGGCAGCCCGTTTGGCGGCGTCGAGGCCGGTGCGCCGGATCTCCTCGGCTGAGATGAGCGAGAGGATAGAGGGTGGGGGCGCGATCGGGGATTTGTCTGCTTTGGCCTCGACGTCAGCCACCCCATCTTTGTCGTCGGCCATGAGCGCCACGACGGGTGCAGCAACGGGCGTCTCCACCGAACTCCGCCCCGCGCCATATCCCGCGTCGAGGTCCCAAGGGCCTCGAGGAGAGATCCACGGTGGTGGCACCTCGGGGGCGGGGGTGGGTGGCTGATAGGGCAGGGCCTGCGAGGCGGGGATGGCGGCGAACCAGTGCCGCAGCGACGGTGGCTCGTCCGCCTCCTGGGACAGCGCGGCGATGACCTCGCCCAGCGGCCGCGAGTAGCGAAGACCGAATGCGGGCGTACCGTCTGGGCGCCATCCGAGGGCGACAGACTCCCAATCCCCGGCGCCCCAGCCGGCAGCTTCGGCGCGACCCTCGACCGCGTCAGGGCCACCACGGCCCGACGTTGAGGGGCCGAGGTCATCCTCGTCGTCGCTCCAGGGCCAGGGTTCGACCTGCGCAGCCAGAGCTGACACGGCTCGTTTTGCACCAGCGGCGCGGCGCACAGCCTGCGATAAGCGGAGGGGAGGGGGGCGCAGCGTCAGGGCCGGCCGCCGGCGCTCGCGCTTCAGGCAGACTAGTGAAGCGTACGAGGCCGAAAACGGTGAACACGTCACAAAATGAGGGATTAGACATGGTTCACGCCTGAGCACCCCGAAGCGTTGAATGGAGCGTCATGAAAACGGGAAGACCAGCCCTCGGCCAGGCCACAGGTGGCCTGGGACGACGAGGGCCGTGTGGCGCCCCCGCGGCGCTACGTCTCCCGTCCCGAGGGCAGTCGGAGCGGTCTTCTGCCATGTGAAGGGTCAGAGGAGCCCCTTAATCCTTCCCTGGCCGAGGGTCGTTGGCCTCGGCCGACCCCCGCGCGACTCCCCGCGACGACCCCACGACGACCGCGAGATCGCCTCCGACCCACGCGCTGTCGATGCCGTTTCACATCAATACGATCTCAGTCGTCCACGGTGTAGTTGCTACCGAGCCCAAGGATCCGCTCCCCGATGCACCGCCGCCGCCAATCAGTCTCGTCTTCGCCCTCGCGCCTGTCGGGTTGCCAGAGGACATCGAGGGTGCCCTCACGAACGACCATGTGTCGCACAACCGCTCGCAGGTGACGGAGCGCTTCAAGCAGTCCCGCTCTCGAGGTGACGCTGGCCCGATCGACGAGGTGGTCGGCGAACCAGGCCTGGACGTCGCGCTGGGGGAGTCCGGGGCTGGCGGCCTCGGCAGCGCGGAGCTGCTCGGCGGCGTCGCGCCGTGCGGCGTCGGCGCCGTCGCCGGCTGCAGCTTCGGCGGCGTCGACGGCCCGGCGGGCGGCGTCGAGGGCGGCGGCGTGTTTGGATTCGTGGTCGGAGAGCAGTGAGAGGCAGAGGGCCTTGTAGCGACGGAACGTTACCTGGCTGAGCCGGGCCACAGGTGGGGGCGCGGGCCTAGGGGCGGCTCGGGGCCCAGCGGCTCGGGGGCCCGCATCGTCGTCGTCGTCGCTCCCCGAGCCCGACTGACCCTCCTCTCCGTCATCGACGACGTCAGGATCGGCGTCGACGTCGTCGCGCCCGCCAGCGTGGCCGGCAGCAACGCGCGCAGCCGTGCCGGCCTCAGCGGCGGCGCGGGGGCGCTTGGCGGGCCGCGCGTCAGCCGCGTCAGCCGCGTCACTTGACACATTCGCCCCCGGTCGGCGCGGCGAAAGCACACCACGTTGGCTCGCCTCGGCCTCGCGCGCACCCTCTTCGTCCTCGGATCCCCTGTTGGGTTGCCGGTCGAGCGGGACCGCCAACGGGGCGTCTCCGCCGCCAATCTCTACCACATCGAATTCCTCCCCCTCGACCGTCACCTCCCTCGTCTCCACGTGGAGGATGCTCGACGACAGCATGCGTCGCGCCTCGCGCACGTGACTCGTCGTGATGACGTCAACACCTGACGCACGGGCTAGCGCCTCGGAGAGCCGGACCATGGCCTCGAGCTGCCGCACAGTGACGCGATAGGACGTGGCGACGCCCTGGGCCCCTGCGTCTTCCGCCCGGAGCTCGACGTAACCGCGTGCGAGGAGGCGGCGGGCTTCGTCGGAGAAGACGGGGGCCACGGTGCGCATGAAGCGGATGTAGGCGCCGACCTCCTCAGCCGTGTAGGGGGCGGTGACTGCTGCGGCGCGGTGCTGGTGAAGGCGCACAATGTGGCTGGCGATACGGTGGTCGGCGGCATCGTCGGGCTCGTCGACCATGACGTGAACGAGATCAAAGCGCGACATGATGGGGGGGGGCAGCTGGACGTTTGCCCGGAGTGGGCGGGACTTGTCGTAGCGACCGCCCACAGGGTTGGCCGCAGCCAAAATCGATGTGCGGGCGTTAAGTGTCGCCTGAATGCCAGCCTTGCTGATGGAGATGGTCTGCTGCTCCATCGATTCGTGGATGGCCACCTGATCACGCGGATCCATCTTGTCGAACTCGTCGATGCAGCACACGCCATTGTCGGCCAGCATAAGCGCGCCTGCCTCGATGCAAAACTCGCCCGAGTCGGCGTCCTTGACCACGGTGGCCGTGAGTCCCGCGGCGCTGCTGCTTTTGCCGCTCGTGTAGATGCATCGCGGCACAAGACCGGAGACGTGCTTGAGGATTTGCGACTTGGCGCAGCCCGGGTCGCCCACGATGAGGACATTTATGTCTCCTCTGAGGTGGATGCCTTCCATCGTGCGCTTGTGCACACCCCCCATCAGCAGCAGCAGCACCGCCTTCTTCACCTCGTGGTTGCCGTAGATGGCCGGCGCCAGCGACTGGGCGAGGCGTCGAACGACGTCGGGGTCAGCCCGCATCTCATCGATCCGGGCGCGCTGGGCGGGCGTGAGGTGGGCCCGGACGTCCTCGGCGGACAGGTCATCCTCGTCGACGGCGGCGGCCGCGGCGTCAGCCGTCTCGCCATGCCCGCCGACCTCGGGCTGGACCGCCGTGGCCACAAAGGCCAGCTTATAGGTGAGCTCTCGCACGCCGAGCGCCCGCAGCCCCCCGACGCCCTCGCCTGCTGCCCCCTCGCCCGCCCCCCTCGCCATCGCGACGCGTTCGCCCGGCGCTGCCAGCACAGATACGTCTGGAACAGCTGCAAGGCACCCCGTGAACAAGCACCGGTCTCCCGCACGAGCCCGCTCCACCGATGCATTCCGGACGATGACGTCAAGGGTGCGGGGCAGGGATCCCGCGGGCACCTCCTCAGTCGTCTCCTGCACCCTGACCCTCTGCCAGTCCACCAACGATGACTCGTCGAGGCACAGCTGCCACTCGCGCCGGTTTCCACACGCAGGTGCGGGGCACACGGTGGGGTGAGTAAGGCGAAAGCGCTGCACGACCCCGGAGACCTTGCCGCGGCACTGAAGGCACTGGAAGGATCCCGAAAAGAGCTCGGGCCGGACCTCGCTCGTCCGCGTTACGGTGCCACGAAACGCCGTGAGCCGACCCACCCCGTCCGCCCTCAGCTGCCGCAGCGCCACCGCCTCTCCCGGATTGTACAGACACACGTGGAAGTCCCGCTCGACCCCTGACTCGGTCCGCGCCGCCGCCTCCCCGCCCTCGACGCATGTCTCGACCAGCTCTCTTACCGCAGCGCGCAAGGCCGGCTCGAGCCGTGCGTAGTCGCGCCTCAGCCCGTCGGCGAGGGTGGCGTCATAGGCCCGCACGTGACCCAGGTCGACGCACAGCGTGGTCTCGTCCTCGTCGAGCATCGCCTCGGCCTGGGACACGTACCAGGGGCGACCGCCGGCGGCGGCGGTGGCGGCGTTCCCGTCAGTGTCGGGGGGCAGTATGAAGGTCTGCAGGAACTCCAGAAAGAACCCTTTGGCCACCTCACCTAGCTCATCGGGGACGCGCTGCAAGGTTAAGGGGAGGGGGGCTGGGGGGCTAGGGTGAGACCGGCGGGGGACGAGAGTGCCTGGTGAGGCCACGGAGGTCAGGTTGAACGCAGGCGAGCCGGCGGGCGAGGGTTCGCCGGTCCCGACGGCGCTGTGGGAGGCTGGAGCCAACATGGTTCGGCTGATGGGACGAGCGTTCGCGATTTCGACGCGCTCGTCCGCACAGAGGGCCAGCGGCTTTTCCGAGCGACCCGGGAGAGCCGGCACAGCGTCCGCGGCGCTGGGCCGCGGCGGGAAGCAGGGGCGTGGCGTTGCGTTCTCCTCGATATCGAGCGTCGAGCTACCGAAGACTCAGAAAAAAGTGACTGTGCAGATCGGCTGTCAACAGACTCGACCCCGCTCGCGCTCGGGGAGACGACTGCGGGGGGCGCTGTGCTTTCGCTTCGTCCGCTCGCCCGGTTTACCGGCTTGGCCGGCTTGGGGACCCCGGCGACCATGACCACAGCGCTATGGCGCCACGTGGACGCGCTGAGGGGTGGGGAGAGCTCGGGCTGTCACGGCAAGAAGGCGCGAGGGCAGAGAACGTCGAACAGGACACATGAGAACTTGGCATGGGAGGGGCCATGGGCTCGAGGAGGGCCTCCCTGAACGCCAGATCGCGGGGGATTGCGGCTTGAAACGCGCGGATATCTAGCAAGCGCCGGAGGTTTCTACCTGGGCTGCCTTCCCGCAGCGCCTCCCCTCGTTCTCGCCCCTCGTTCTCGCCTTCGCCGCCTACGCCAGGAGGCAGCCTCACTGCGCCCGCTCGCCCCGCCCCCGTCCCGCCCTGAGGGATGGAGGGTGACGACGGGCGCGGCCGGGGCGGCTTCGAGGACCCCGAGGGGGACCCTCTCGACCTGTACGGGGACATCGCCGGGGGCCAAGGGGACTCCGGGGGCGGCGGCATGGTCGACGCGGCAGGCGCCGTTGGCATCGCCACGCTGCGGGAGGAGCTTCAGGCAGAGAGGTGGAGGGACGCAGGGACGGGCGGAAGCGGGGCTCGGGTCGTCGCCGGCGTCGATGCTAGGGTGAGGTAGGCCTCCCTGTCCCCCCCGACCCCTCCTCCCCGCCCCATTGTTGCCCCCTCCCAGATAGCCCGGGACACCGTCCGAGAGCAGGCCGTGGAGCTCGACCGGCTCCGCGCTGCCGCGCCCGAGAGGGAGGCGAAACTGCGTTCGGCGACGGCGCAGCGCGACGCCCTGCTGACCAACATCACCTCCCTCTACGCAACAGCCCGGGCGGAAATTGGACGACTGCGGGAGAGGGTCGCTGCGCTGACCGCCGCATCGGGGGATGAGGGGGGTGGGGGTAGATCAGGGGGGGGAAGGCGTAGAGAAGGAGTTGGGAGGGGGCGGCCTTGACGCCGATCATGTCGATGCTGGCTCTTGTTCTTCATTGTTCTTCAATGGGCAGCCGAGGCAGTCGCGTGGGGGGCCGAGCTCGATGCCACTAGCCGCCCCCCGCCCCTTCGCGTCGACCACCGTCGTGTCATCCCGACCGTTCGGTGGTGGCATATCCCCGCCTCCGCCGCGCCGCGCGCCGATGGTCTCCTCTTTACGCGCCTGTGGCTCCGCGCCTGCGATGAGCCCAGCGCACGCTCGCCCGTCCTCTGCGGCACCCTCCGCGAGCGGACGCGGTTTGATCTCCAGTACTTCCAGGAGATCTCCGGCATTCTTGCAGCTCGGCTGCTCTCGTCTCGAGCCGTGTGCCGCAGCGGGAGATCCGCGGCTCGGTGTCCGTGTCCCCCCCCGCGCCACGCCAACGCACGTTGTTGGCCGCACCGGCGTGCTCTCGAGAGCTGCGGCCGCTTCGACATCCCCCGGTATCGGACACGACGATGAAGACTCAACTTCCGCGCTGTCGGCTCGCTCGGCCCCAAACCTCGGGGACGACGCCGACGGCCTCGCGGCTCTCCTGGCCGTGCTTCCGCCGTCGGTTGCGAGTGCCATTGACGCTCTCCCCACCCGGGCCCCACCTGGCACGCCCTGCCGCGAGGGTCTCTTGGAGATCGTCCTCGACCTTGGCCGCCCCCCCGAGGGTCGCTTCCTCACCCTCGGGGCCGGCGGGGCCGGCTTCGGCTCGGGTGACGCGTTGGCCCCAGCCTCGCCTGACGGCGCAGATGTGACCCCCTCGGCCGCTGCCGCCGGCGGACAGCGCGTACTCCGCCCCGCACTCGTGACCCGCGAGGAACTTGAATCCGTCGCTGCCGCCCTCGGTGACTTTGGAGGCGACAACCGCGCGGGGCTCGAGGGAACCCTGCACCGTGTGTCGGCCCTTCGATCCCGCCGCGGCGCCCTCGTCGGCCTGACGTGCCGCGTCGGCCGTGTCGCTGTCGGGTCTGCCGACCTTTGCCGCGACGTCCTCTCCTCCGGGGACGCATCTAGTCCGTCCCCGTCCCTCCTCTTCCTGGGCAGACCGGGCGTGGGCAAGACCACGGTCGTGAGGGAGCTGGCGCGCGTCCTGTCAGTCGACCTGGGTAAGCGCGTCGTGGTGGTCGACACCAGCAACGAGATCGGAGGGGACGGAGACGTGCCCCACCCGGCCCTGGGGCTGGCGCGACGCATGCAAGTGCCGGACGTGGCGCGGCAGCACGAGACAATGATCGAGGCGAGTGTCCTTCTACCGTCTGTCGGTATGTCCCCCGCCATCAGTCCATCTCCCCATTCCCACACCCACCTCCCCACCCCTCCCCCTCCTCTTCCCTCCCAGGCGGTGGAGAACCACACCCCCGAGGTCGTCATCGTGGATGAGATCAGCTCCGCGGAGGAAGCGCTGGCCTGCCGCACCATCGCCGAGCGCGGCATCACCCTCATCAGCACCGCCCACGGACTCCTCCTCGAGAACCTGGTCAAGAACCCTGCGTTGAGCGACCTTGTGGGGGGGGTGGCGGCCGTTACCCTTGGAGACGAGGAAGCCAGAGCACGCGGCACGCAAAAGAGCGTCCTCGAGCGGCAGGGTCCGCCCACCTTTCCTCTTGTGTTCGAGATGCGGTCGCGGGATGTGTGGTGCGCCCACTGGGCCGAGGACTCGGTCGACGCCCTGCTGGCGGGGAGGTCGCCGGTAGTGCAGTTTCGCACCAGGGACCCGGTCACGGGTGCGGCGCGGTGCCGCGAGGCCGTGTATGATGGGCAGGGGATGCCGCCTGGTGGGGCGGGTTTCGAGGACTCTTGCACATTCCTCGAGGGGCACTAGGAGTCGCGGTGGGAACAGGGGAGGGCGGGAAGAGGGGTCGGTGAAACAATTGTTCCGCCGTGGAGCGGGCCGTCATCGGCAGTGGCAGCGGTACCGGCTGCGGCGCTTGCAGTGGAACCGATGCCTGCCCTGGCAGTGGCACTGGAAGTGGCAGCAACGGCGGCAGGGGCAGCGGCACGGACAGGGCGGCGGAGGACGAGAAGGCGGGCGTCTTTGGTTGCCCAAGTCCCCCCGCCCCCCCCCTCAGCGGCAGAACCTACAACATATCTGAAGAGGCTCGCGCCTCTCGATGTTGCGCGCTATGATCGGCCCCGGGGGCGACGAGCCGGGCCCTATGGTCGTCAATGTGGCCAAAATCGCCAGAGAGGCCAACACCGTGGACAACACCGTGGTCGTCGGCCGTGGGTCCCAGGCTACCCTGTATCTCAACACCCCGAGGCGCGTGGTGCGAGCGCGGGCCGGGGGGGGTCGTTTGAAGGACGGCCCCCGTTTGGGCAATGGGCGTCGCCGTCGCGGCGTGTCCCTGCGCGCTTTCCGCGCATCTCTGCGCGCAGCTCCCGCTTGATTGACGCGATATGCGTTGCAGGACCGATCAGACGAGATGGGAAGAGGACCCACTTCCTCGGTCACGCCGAGGAGGGGCGCTGCATGTTCCGCTGTCCACGTCGGATGCCCCGTTCCGTCTCGTGTCGCGCCGCCCTTCTGTTGCGGCGCGATCGGCGGACACGTCGAGAGCCCAATCATCCCGGGAGGACGACGCGGGTGCCGACTGTGGCCCGCGCCGACGAGGCTAGGCCGGCCGCGCCCCCTGCGTACTGTGTTCTTCTCTCTACTGAAGAGAAGGACATTGACCTCAGACCGCGATCGATCTCCCCCCCCCCCTGTCGTCGTTACCACCGCAGGCTACCCCAGATGATCAGCCGGCAGCACGCTTCGCTCAAGGTCACCGCGGACTGCCGCCTCGTCGTCAAGGACATGGGCAGCACCAACGGCACCTTCCTCGGGGACGACCGCATCCAGCCCGCCCCCATCAGCCCTGGCGCCGGCGGGGCCGCCGCTTCCCCTGCCCACAGCGCCGAGATCGAGCTGGCTCACGACGCCATCCTCGGATTCGGCGGTCCGGCGAGGGTAAGCCGGCTGGGCGTCGTCACTGAGAATCCTTGCCGCTTCTTCGTTGATGCCCGTCCTGCCCACGTCGCGGCGCTGGCGGGCGACTTCGACGCACTGCGTGGCCTGATAGAGGCGAACCCGGCGTTGGCGCTCGAGCTCGATCTGCAGCGCGGGTGCCTCCTACACGCTGCGGCCGTGGGGGGCAACCCCGCGGTGGTCGACTGGGTGTGTAGCCGGTACCCTGACATGGCTGACGCCCGTAACTCGTCGGGCGCGACTCCGCTCCACTTTGCGGTCAAGCACGGATACATTTCCGTCACCGAGGCATTGTTAAGAGCCGCGGCTAACCCGCTTGCCACGACTTCCACGGGGCTCACCGTGGCGCACGTGGCGGCGAGCGCGGGGTTGACCGATCTCCTCCACCTGCTGCTGTCAGCGGCACCCGCCCTAGCGCGGGTGGCGTGCGAGTCCAACGGGCGCACGGCCCTGCACGCGGCGGCGCTCAAGGGCGAGGCCGAGGCCGCACGGCAGCTTCTCGAAGCAGGGGCCGATGTCAATGCTGCAGCGGGCGACGGGCAGACGGCCCTCCACATGGCCGTCTCGGATGGGCAGGCCGAGGTCCTTGCCGTCCTCCTGGGTGCCCCCGGCCTCGACCCTGCCCTCCCTGACGAGGTTGGTCTCGCCCCGCTGCACTACGCCGCGCAGCGTGGTCGCGTCGAGGTGACCCGGCAACTTCTGGAAGCGGGGGCTGATGCGAGAGCCCTCGCCAACGGAGTGTCTGTGGCGCAAATGGCCATGGCGAGCGGATTCAGCCAAGTCGCCGACATCATCCAGAATTGGATGCTGACTCACCCCGCCCCAGCGATACCCCCGGCCCCGGCGGCGACGATAATCCCGAGAGACGCGACCGAGGGCCAGGAGGGGAGTGCGACACCGGGGCTGGCGGGCGCGGCGGCCGGCGGCGGGGGTGGCAGCGCCGCCGCAGGGGCTGCGCGGAGCGGTGCCGGGATGGATCTGGACGACTGTTCGCCCGGCGAGGGGCTTGGCGGGGCGCCTGGTGTGCGCGGCGACCGAAAGCGCAAGGCTAATGAGGAAGGGGATGATGAGGCGATGGGAGCCGGCGGGGTTGCGGGGGGTGCGGTGGGTGGCGGCCCCTCGGCCGGCGTCGTCGTCTCGGCCGACGCCGCCCGTGTCTGCGCGGCGCTCGAGGCCCAGCTCGTTGACCTTGCTGCCGGCTCGTCGTCCCGTGGTGGGCCCGCCTCCACCTCGGGGGGCGTCGCCGGTGGCACCCCAAAGCCCAAGGGCGCTGCAACTGTCGTTACACGCGCTGCCCTCGTCGCGGACGCTGTCCGGGACGCTGGGTCCCTGCAAGGTCTCATGCATGCCGCCGTGGCGCAGGGCGCTTATCTCGTGCTCGACGCCGCCGCCATGCTCGCCCGCACCAATTTGGCCGCCAAGACGGCCGCGACGGGAGGGGACGACGGGTTGGCGGCTGGCGCCACTGGCCCCGGCGGTTATGGGGCCGGTCCCGGTGGGGCCCTTGTCCCTGGCGGTGGCCCCTCGCGGTCATCAGGCCTCGCTGCCCGGGCCATGGCTGCTGCGGCCGAGGACGGCGCCGCTCGCGCTCTGCTTCACCGCGCCCTCGACACCATCCTGCAGCGCACTACGTGCGCCATCTGCATGGAGGTGATGGTTGCACCGCATACTGTCACGCCCTGTGGACACACCTTCTGCGGCACTTGCATTCTGCAATGGGTCAAGCACGAGGCGGCAAAGGCCGACCCTGCCCGGGGCCGCAACAACGCGGGAGATGACCCAGCCAACGGCCCCCCCCGGATCTCGTGCCCGAAGTGCCGCGCTTGCGTGGGGGGATCGGGAGTGCCTGCCCCGGCGCTTGACTTGGGCGCTATTTTGGAGGAGGTGGTGGGTGCGGCGTTGGCGGCTGACGAGCGGGCCGAATGGAGCGCGCGGCACGACAGGTGGAACGCGGACAAGGGCGTGCTTCTCACCGCGGCCGAGGAGGTCATGCAGCCCAGCAACCATGCAGGGGCCATGCACTCGCTCCTGCGTGGCGGTGCGGGCCTGTCCAATGGAGCGAGCATGGTCCGGCCGGACCAGCCCGCCCTGCAACTTTCGTACGGAGGGCACCAGATCGCAGTGGACGCCGACTTTTGAGACGAAGGGGCGAGGAGGATGGCTCGAGAGAGGGAGAAAGACGAATGTTGGAAGAGATGTTGTGCAGATCAGACGGCGGGGTGTGAGGCAGGTGCGTTGTAGGGAGAGCGAACGCGGTCACCCGTAGTCATGTGAGAGGACATGTCGACTCGCTGTCTGTCGTAGCTCGTTTTCGACTTGTTCCACGTCTAATCTCGCACTTACCCATGAAGTAGCTCATATCGCTGAGCTTGCATCATGCAAGCCCGCGGGGGCGCGGCCCGAGGGCTGACCACGGCAATAACCGCGTCAGCACGCGCCTCGGCCTCCGCCTCAGCCCCCCACCCCGCCCTAAACCTTTCCCAATCGGTCGTCACGGTTGCCCGGATACGATCCCGTTCTTGCTATAATCACCATGCACACAGGCACGTTCACACTCACGCTACCCGACAGTCGATCCATCTCGCGTCCATGCGAGAGATCTGACACATCGTCCAGCCAAGCAGCCATCAGCAGCTTGCCAGCCCCCCCCCTCGCAACGTTGGGCCTGTCTATTGGACCGCTTCAGGACCCGTCTCAGACCAGGTCGTCCGAGAACAGAGCGTCCGGCAGGTCCCGCGGCATCATCAGCTTGGACACACACTTGAACCGCGGTGTGGCATATTTGTCGCGCACAGCCGGCAGCGCATCAGGCCGGCGCACACGCTCGGCCGCCGCGTGCAAGAGCCGCACGGGTTGCTCGAGATCGGACGCCCGGTAGCCGGTGAAGTGCTCCAAGGTGGGCGTCCACCGCCGCTCGAGCGTGTGCAAGGCCAGCAGCACAGACGCCGCCGCCGTCTGGCTCGGCGGGAAGGCCAGCACCTCGTACTCGGTCAAGGCCAGCTCGCAAAGGAAGCCCGCGAGGTAGTCCAACAGCGTGTCGGCCTGGGCCGCTCTAAGGAACCGCCTCAAGAACGTCTTGCCCGTCGGTGCCGTCAGCTGGAACTCCAATCGGCGTAGCACCGTCTGCTCCATCGCCAACACGTCCGTGCGAGTGTAGGTGTTGTCGGTAATGTAGCAGAACTCGTCGACCTGGGGCGCGTAGATTTCCTCGTACTTGCTCGCCAGCAGCAAGCATGTCACACCGACCAATTGAATCTGGGCCTTGGGGACAAATTGCCGCGAGAGGAAGCGGTCGATGTAATTTACCGACAGGTAGAGGGTCTCAGAGTTGAGACGGTACTCCTCGGCCACCTCGACGAGCCAGTCGACCAGGATGGCCCGCATCTGGGGGGTCACGTCAGGCTGCCGCGCGAGGTAGTTGGGGTCGGGGGCTCGCGTCCCCTCAGCCCGCTTCAGGTTCTCGAAGATAGCCCCGACATAGCGACCGACAAGGTAGGGGGAGTCGCGGGCGTCGGCGTCGATGTCGTTCCACCGGGGGCGGGTGGTTCCGGAGACGCCGCTGACGCCGGGGAGGGGAGCGTCGCGGCGGAGGGCGCCTGCAGCTCTGCCACCGTCGCCCTCGGGGCAGTTAAGGTCATCATCGGCAGCTGGATAGGGGCCAGCGGGGGCTAGGTCGGCCCCCCCAGCGGAGGCGGACCAGCCCTCGACGAGGGGCTTAGCCCCGGTGGCAGCAGCAGCAGTCGCAGCCGCCCCGGCGAGACTGGATGATGGGCCAGCGCCCAGACACCCTCGGACCGTGGCGGCAGCGTGAGTGCCGCGGCGGCGGGCGAGCACCTGGAGGTGGGACAGGGGAGGGGGTGGGGGTGGGGGTATGGATAGGACAAGGTAAAGCTGATTGAGGGCACGGTTGGGTGCTGTCGTGGAGCACCAACACGAGGTGGCGTTGGTTCTCCCAGCGTTCGTGACAGTTGACCACGTGGCGTTGGTGCTCCCAGCGTTTGCGACGGTTGACCGAGACAACCCGGGTTCGGACGAGGCCGGGACGCGGGGGGCGACGGGAAAAGCGGGGGAGACCGCAGCCGAGGCGTCGGACAGCCCGTCCCGCGCCGCGAAAGGCCAGTGGGGGGGCGGCCGGCGGTCGGCAAACCTCGCGGCCCGATCTCGCGCTGTAGCGGGACTCCGGGAAGCCAGCACCGAGTCGTTTGGATCCTATGGTATCTGATCCATCTCGGACATGGGGGATCTCCAAAGAGGGATGTCGCCCCTATCCGGGGTCACGTTTTTGCCGGACGGGCACTGCCCCGCTGGCGGCTTTCTCCCAGCTTCTCCCGATGTCCGCGCGGCCAATGTTTCATCGGCGCGCCACGCCAATCTCCCCATCTCGCCGCGGGAGGGACTCCGCAGAAAAACCGCGGCGAACCGGGACGACGGGAGAATGTTCCTTTGGCGGCAACTCCGGAGGCCCGTGGGGCCAACGGGGACCTTCTCCGGGCCGGCGTCGCCGCCACGGCGGGCAAACGCATACGGAGAATCCGTGGAGGGCTTGGAGGCCGGGGAGACGGTCCACCGAAGCGGAATGGGGCCACCTGCAGCTCAGGCGGGGCCCCGAGGGCGCCCGCCGGAGCGGCGAGGACTTGACCGAACGAAAACACGTTGTCGACTCGGACAGATCCCGGTGAGGGGGGGGCGGCGGACCTTCATCGTGAGCGAGAATGGCAAGCGACTCGACTTCGCCCCTCGAATGGCCGGTGCCGTCCCCAGCGACGCGGCGGCGCGCGAGGCGTGACTGTCCCCGCGATCGGGGAGCTAGCATCGCGACGCAAACCTGATCCTCGATCGACGGAAACCCCACGGGACCGGCGATGAGGGCAGAAAGACTGCAGCCGCGTTTCGGCAGCCCGTTTGACACACGAAGCGCGGCGCGGCCAAGCTGTCCAGGTTTTCAGATCTTTGGTGGGGCAAAGCACGGTAAAACGGGGCGGAGAGCGGGCTTGCCGGGCGCGAGCGGCAAAAATGGCGCCCTCCCCTTCCGCCCATCGCTCAAGCGTCAGAGCGGTTTAACGCGGGGACTCGCCTCGTCGGTGTCCTGGACGGTAATCCTCGATTCTTTCTCCGACTTGATGGGGTGGATCGCGCCCCCCCCAGCGCTGAGGACGCCCTGTGGAACGCGGGAGGGGGGGCGGCAAGTCAGGGCGGCCCACGGCGAAAAGCAAAATGCTCCTCCGCCGCGCTCAGCGCGTCAACGGGCCGCGGCCTCACAGTGACGGGGCTAAAATCGGGAAAAATCTTGAATCTCGCCGAGTTCTCGTCCCCGACGCGCGACGAAACGGCGGCGAGGCCGACCGAAAAGCCGGCCAGCCCGCCCGCCACCTCTGCTGGGCCCAGGCGCGCCCGCTTCGACGCTTCCCGGGCGGCCGCCCGCGTAACAGGACGGTCCTCCATCCTCCCGGGCGGGGCGGGTCGCTCCGCCTTGCCCAAGCGTCGTCGCGGGGGAAGCCCCAATGCCGGCCGCGAAACGGCGAAAGGTGTCGTAAGTGGGCACGGAGTCATCGGGGGAGTGGCGACGGGAGGCGGGAGGGTCGTCGGGGCCCACGACTCACTCACTCACGCACACACACTCTCTCTCGTTCCCTCTCTCTCATCTCTCCCTTCTTCCTATTTCTCTATCTCTTCCTCCATCTCTCTCTCCCGCTACGACGACGACCAACCTCCCCACCCCTCTCCCTCCCAGCCCTCTCCCTCCCAGCCCTCCCCGCCCCCCTGCCGTGCCGCCTCGCCCAACAGCGTACCGGAGGCCTCGTCCATCTCGGCCCCCTCGAGACCCCAGGCGGCGAGAACGTCAACGAGGCCGTGCCGGCGGGAGGCCGCGCCTCCCGACGTCCGGCCCCCCGCCCCCATCCTCGCCGCCTCCCAGGGAAGGCGCGCAAGGCCGCGGCACCCGAGAAGGCGGGCGAGGGCGGCGACCTCGGTCTGGTGGGAGGCGATGGTGTTTGGGCCGCCCGATGGGGGAGATCCGAAGAGAGCGGGGAAGGCGGGGGGCAGGGGGAGGGGGAGGGGGACGGCGTGGCCAAGGCGGAGGAGGGGCCTGCCAGCGCCCCGCACGTCCCCGGAGCGGGCGTCGGCCTCGGACGCGGCGACAGCGAGGTCGAGTGGCGTGGGGTGAGGTCGCCCCCCCCCCCCCCCCCCCCCCCCCCCCCCGACGCGCCGCCGCGCCAGACCACGACGTCGCCGCCCCCACCCCGGGCCGACCCGGGCGCCAGTCCCCCGGGGCACAGCCACGCCGCGGCGTCGGCGGGCCACGGGGTCCCATCGTTGGGTCCGTCGTCGCCCCGGCGGTCGCGCGTGCGCTCGCGGGGGTCGCGGGGCTGCCGGGCGTCGGCTCCGCCCTCGCCCCCCGCCCCCGCCGAGGCTCTCGGGAGGGCGGGCAAAGAGAGGGCCAGGGCGGCAAGGGCCCCTCCCCCCAGCCGCGCCGCCTCCACGAGGCCGTCGAGCCCCCGCCCCCCCCCAGAGAGGCCCGAGGCGGACCGGGCGGGGCCAGTGACGAGGTCAATGGCGACCGCCGCCACAGCCGAGGCCCGGAAGGCGTCGGCCCCGGGCCGTTCAAGGAGGGGAAAGAGGGGCGACTGAGGGCGGCCCTCCCCCCCCGCCCACCGTCCCACGTCGAGGGGGACGAAGAGCCCACCGGTCTCCCCCAGGCCCCCTAAGGCTCCCGCAAGACCCAGAGCCCGGCCCGCCGCCGCCGCCAGCAGACCTGCAGACCCACCCCCCCTCTCCGGCGGGTCGTCTCGTCCTCCTCGCCCCCCCGGCCCCGGGGAGCCCCACCCCGCCCCCGGCTCCAGCTCTCTCGGAGTCCCCGACAGGTCCAAATCGAAGCACATTGTCGACTTCCCCCGGTAAGCCTCGGACGAGACCTCACGGACGACCTCTGCCCCCAGGGCCCCGAATCCCCCCCCACCCCCGATCTCCGTCACGACCACGAAGCCCTGCGGAGCATCCGCGGCCTCCATCTCCCTGCGCACGGCGTCTCCGATCGACTCGGCGAAAGTCTCTCCAGATCCGCCGGAGACGTCGGCGGGGCCGCGCAGCGCGTCGAGCCCGTCGCCGTACGACAGGAGCCCCCCGCCGGGGCCGAGGTCCCAGCGGCGGGGGGCGGGCGTCTCGACCACGCCGCCAGCGCCCAGGTAGAAGCTGGAAAAGTCTGTGAAGTGGCGAACGGCCCCGGGGCGTCGGGAGAGTGGGGCGGCGGCGCGGAGGGCGGCAGCGCGGAGGGCGGCGGCGCGAGCCCTGGCGGTGGCGTCATCGGGTTCACGGGGTGGGCGGCGGGCGTCGGGGTCGCCGCCGCCGATGCCGTCGTCGTCAGAGGCGGAGTCGATTCCGCTCCCACCGCTCCGGGAGGGGGAAGGACTCTTGTGTACCATTTCGAGGTGCGCCGTGTAGTCGGAGGGGGGGAGGCGATCGGCGACGAGGGGGGGGGCGTGTGACAGGCCCTCCCCGGACGCACCGGCGGCCCGTGTCTCAGCCCGGCGTCGGGCCGCGGCCCGTGCCACGGCCTCGGGGTCCTGGCCGGGCGCCACGAGCCCATCGCCGCGAGGCGTCCATGCCCCGAGGCATCCGCGGCGGTCGACAACGACCAGGCGGGGGCAAAGCACTCCCTCGCTCTCGCCACCTCCACGCCCCCCCCGAGGCCGATAGAGGGTGGCGGGGGGGAGGAGCGCCTCTGCCTCGGACCAGGCTCCGCCGACGCCGCCGCCCCCCTGCTCCCTGGGCCACAGGTCAGGGCGTGAGGCGCGATCGTACAGCTCCTCCTGCGGCGACAGCGGCGTCAAGGGGGGGGGTCAGGGCGGCGGACAATGACAGGCACCCTGGCCCTCACCGCCCCTTCGGGCACCCGCCTGCAGGTTCCAATAGTGCGCCCCCGCGAAGTTGGCGAAGGACCCAACCTGTATCGTGATGATCTCGCGCATTGCGATCTCGCGCCCTGGACAGCCCCGGACGCCCCCGGCCTGTCCCCTGTCCCGCGGCGCAGCGAAGGCCCGTGGTGAGGCTTGGCGGCCGAGGCCGGCGGTGAGGTCTCGCCGCGGGGGCCAGTCGGGCCCTCGACGCCGCGACGAGCGGCACTTTTTGCGCGCGAGGAAAAGACGCCAAGATTGACGAATTCTATGGACTCTGGGCGGACTACTTCTCGTCGTCGTTGCTCCGTGGCAGGCATGCGAAAGGAGAGAACCTGTTCAATGAACATGGCCGGGGTCCCCCCCGCCTGTCCTTATTGAGTCAGGAAGAATGAACGCCTCCCTCAGGTGAGCAAGCAGCTCCCGGAGCTCGCTCCCGCCGCGCGGTGACGAGATGGCTGACGTCCCCCGTCGTCATCGCCTCTCGAGCGTCGTCGTTGTTCTTCACGCGAACCACACGGCCATTCATCCACCATTTGCCACCGATACCCGAACCGCAGGAGCACCACCGTCGCGGCGAGGACTGCTACCTGCCCAGCCCGCCCGCAGCGAGCCTGCAAGCGCTAAAAGAGGTCGAGAGAGGGCCTTTTCGTACGATTCGGGCCACAAGATCTCGATAGACAGGCATTTATCCGGCGCGCGCTGCGAAAGAGTGGATAAAGGGAGGGGTGCCTCGGACGTTGGGTCGGGTCGGGCGTGATCCCCGTTTCCGCCCGATCCTCCGACTCGCGGCCCTCGGCGATGGCACCGAGCCGATCTCTTTGTCTGAGCATCGCCGGAGTGACTTCTAGCGCGCCGGGCGGTGCAATCGATCTCGCGGGAGATCCCGCGGCCCACGCCTGTCGTGCCCTTTCCGCCCGCCGACGCCGCCGGCCTCTCCTCCCGACCGCCCTTCTACCTCTCTCCTTCTCTCCCTCTTTCTTCCGCAGCCCCGCGCCGTCGCCCGTAGCGTGGCGGCTGCCGCGCAGAAGAACGTCGTCGTTGGCCTCGCTGCGGACTCCGGCTGCGGCAAGTCGACCTTCATGCGCCGCATGACGGGCGTCTTCGGTGGCGATGCCAAGCCCCCTGCTGGCGGCAACCCCGACTCCAACACCCTCATCTCCGACATGGCTACCGTCATCTGCCTCGACGATTTCCACTGCTACGACCGTGAGGGCCGCAAGGTCGCCAAGGTCACCGCCCTCGACGAGAAGGCCCAGGACTTCGACCTCATGTACAACCAGGTCAAGGCCCTCAAGGAGGGCAAGTCTGTCGAGAAGCCCATCTACAACCACGTCACCGGCGCCCTTGACGCGCCGGAGACGGTCAACCCGGCCAAGGTCCTCGTCATCGAGGGCCTCCACCCCTTCTACGATGAGCGTGTCCGCGACCTGTGCGACTTCAAGCTCTACCTCGACATCAGCGACGAGGTCAAGTTTGCGTGGAAGATCCAGCGCGACATGGCTGAGCGCGGTCACTCGCTCGAGTCCATCAAGGCTTCGATCGAGTCGCGCAAGCCCGACTTCAACAAGTTCGTCGACCCCCAGAAGGAGTTCGCCGACGTCGTCATCCAGGTCCTCCCCACCCAGCTGATCCCTGACGAGCAGGAGGGCAAGGTCCTCCGTGTTCGCATGGTCCAGCGTGAGGGCAACCCGCTCTTTGACCCCGTCTACCTCTTCGACGAGGGCTCGACCATCTCGTGGGTGCCTTGCGGCCGCAAGCTCACCTGCTCCTACCCGGGCCTCAAGATGTACTACGGTCCCGACACGTGGTACGGCGCCGAGGTGTCCGTGCTCGAGATGGACGGCACCTTCGACAAGCTCGAGGAGCTGATCTACGTGGAGTCTCACCTGTCCAACACCAGCGCCAAGTTCTACGGCGAGGTCACCCAGCAGATGCTCCGCAACTCGTCTTTCCCGGGGTCAATGAATGGCACGGGGCTCTTCCAGACGCTTGTTGCGCTTAAGGTCCGCGAGGTGTACGAGCGCATCACCAACACCAAGGTGGCCGCCGCCGCCAACTGATGCAGTTGGACGTGGGATCCTGGGGCGTGCAGGAAGGGGGGGGGGGATTGAGAGTGTTAAGCTCCGACTCGAGAGAGGACTCGCCGGGCCCGACGACAGACAGCGATTCGAATGTTTCGCGATCCCGAGAAAAGTCCGCGCCCTCTCACTCGCTCCATCTACAGAAAGTGCGTGACCCCCGTCTTCTCCGCTGCCTTCTCCCGCTCTGCCCGCGCCTCGGCTGTGTCCCCCCCCGTCACCTCCGCGATCTTGTCCCGCAGGCCAGCCCACCCCTGCAGCTCCGCCGCCGGGTCCTCCAGAAATCCCTTGAACTCGGCAGCGATGCCTTTGCCCACCCCTGGCAGGGCCATGGCCTCCTTCATCGTGTTCAATTTCTGTCCATACGCGTCGATGCTCTTGATCGCCTTCAGCATGGCGAAGGCCTTGAAGTTGTACTTTTTGTCCATCTGGTGGTCCTTGACGGCTTTGAGCCACGCTTCCGCGAGCGCGTTTAGCGCAATGCAGAAGGCGCCGTTGGGGCCGTCGGCGCCGGGGACCGACTTGGCGGCACTGGTGGCGCCCTTGATCTTCTTCTTGGCCGGGGGGCTCGCAGCATTCCCTCCTCCGGTGCCCGACGACGGGCCGGCTCCGGCCCCGTCCCCATCGGCGTTGTCGTCGTCTGCCTTGCGTTTAAGCGGAGCGCTACGCTTCCCCTCCATCTTTCCGAAGACGTCCTCGGGGGTCTTGAACGGCAGGCCGACGGCGGCGGCCCATCGCCTGTCCGTGTCCGAGGCGTCGGGGAACGTGAGGCCCGCCTCAAGGTCGGCAGCGCGGCCCGCCATGTCGCCGACATAGAAGGACTTCGTCAGATCCGGCTCGACCCCCCCGTTGAGATCGGCGACGAACTTCGTCCACATTCCGATACCCTCGCCCTTGCGGTAGGCTCCACTGGGTCCCTTGTCGGCCTCCTTGCCCTCCCGCGCCGTGGCGGCGAGGCAGTGCCACCGCGCCACCCCTAGCCCCGCCATCGCCTCGTTGATCCGGTTGGTGATCTTGGTCGCCATCTTGCCCGCCAGCTTTTTGCCACCGTATCCCGTCGAGCCCTGGATATAGCCCTGGTTCGTGAACACCACGATGGTCATGCCCTCATCGTTCACCCACTTGGCCAGTTCCTTGGAGACGTTCTTGTTGAAGGGCTTCCAGTCGTCCTTGTCCTTGGGCCCGGAGGAGGCCTGATGGCCCCCCTTGACGTTGATTAGGGTGCCGTCGAGGTCGACGGCGGCGATCTTGGTCGAAGGGGCGAGGGCAGGGTCACGGCGGACAAGGAGGAGGGCGTCTTCAGCTGTCCACCCCTCAGCCAGACCCTCGGCCGCGGCACAGGGGGCGGGGAGCGCGCCCTTCTTGGGGCTCTTGGGGGAGGCCTTGACGGCCTTGACGGCCTTGACGACGGGGGGGGGGGGGGCGCCCGCCCCGGCAGGTGTGGCGCGGG
>Ga0181573_10000777_pt1 | contig 32898 bp, 26 predicted proteins | sample 101ome_25_FD_148643 | JGI IMG/M metagenome (GOLD analysis project Ga0181573, IMG submission 148643) | Coastal salt marsh microbial communities from the Groves Creek Marsh, Skidaway Island, Georgia - 101409BT metaG (spades assembly) | ecosystem: Environmental > Aquatic > Marine > Intertidal zone...
CCGCGGCGCTGCTCGGGTGGGCCGAGGCGGCGGGGGACGACGGGATCGGCGCTCCCGCAATCCCCGTGGGGGAGGGCGTCAACGGACCGGGGGGGGGGGCGCCGGGGGGGGGCGGCGGCGCCGGTGTCGGCGTCGGCAGCCGCGACGCCGTCGCAGGACGGTGGCTTCGGCGGGCCGCCGCACGCGGCGACCCCGCGGCGGCAGCAGCGGCGGGCCGCCTCACCCTGGCGGCCGCCGGGGGGGCCGCGGACGCCCGGACGATCGACCCAAGCATCGCGACCGAGGCGGCGCGCCTCCTCCGCGCCGCCCTCGCCGCCGACCCCGCCGCCGAGCCGGGCTCGGCCGCCGCGGGTCCGCTGGGACTTCTTCTCCGTTCGGGCGTGGTCGCGCCGACCGACGACAATCGCGCCGACAAACGCGCCGCGGCCGAAACCGTCTGGGCCGCGGGCGCGGCGCGGGGCGACCCGGAGTCGGCGTGGCGTTTGGCCCGGGCCGCGGCGGGCAGGGGCGACAAGGCGGCGGCGGCGGCGCTGGCGGCGTCGGCGGCGCAAAGGGGGCACCCAGGGGCTCTGCTCGCCCTGGCGCTGGAGGAGGTACCGTCGGACGACGTGGATGCCGCGGCCACCGCTACCTCCGCCGACGACGAGGACCCGGACGACCCGGCGTGGTGGGCGCGTCGGGGGTCCGCCGGACCGCCCGGCGACGGCGATCCCGCCCGTCGGTGCGCAGCGGCAGCGGCTCTCCTACGAGCGGCGGCCGGGTGGGGCGGAGCCGGCCCGGCGGGCGGCGGGGCCTGGCGCGCCGGCCGACGCCTCCTTGGACCCGCGGGGGCGGGCTGGGGCGGCGGGCGCCCCGCAGCGGGCCTCCTTCTCCTCGTCCGCGCCGCCGAGGGCGGGAGCGCGGGCGCGGCGGCCGACGCGGCGTGGGCATTCCGAAACCCGCGGGCCATCGGGGGCGGGCGCGAGGCTGGGATCGCTGCGCTCGGCGGCTCGGAGGACCGGGCCGACGCGGCCGCCGCGGCACTGACGGCCATGGCGGCCGAGGGAGGAGATGCGCCTGCGGCCCTCGCCCTCGCAGCCTCGCTGCGGTCGGGTGGGGGGCACCGCGGGGCGGACCGGGCGGCCTCCCTCTGGCGGCAGGTCTGGGAGGGGGAGTCGTCGTACCTCTCCTCGGCGGCCAATCCTCTCCCGGCCGAACCACCACCACCAGCGACCCTTCGGGCGGCGCTGGTGCGGGCGGGAACGGCGTTGCGGGATGCAGCGCGGGCCGCGGCGACGCCGCGGGGCTCGGGCGGAGCGTCCGGATGGGCTTGGGCCGACGCAGCGGCCGGCGAGACCTGCGCGACAGACCGGCGGGCGGCAGCCGAGGCGGCGGCGAGCCTCGCGCTCTCGGTTGTGGCTGACGGGGCACGATGGGGCCAGTTAAGTGGGGAACTGCTCCACCCGTCGGCCCAACGGACGCGGACGATGCGGCCCTCGCTCGACGACGCGGCAGTGTGGGTGCGGCGGGCCAAGGAGGCGGGGAAGGGAGCAGCCGGGGCCTGGTTGCCCGCGGCGGTGGCATCTTGCCTGGTCGGCTTGGCCCGCCGGGCCGAGCGGGTCCTCCGTACGGGAGGGGAAGTGGGCGGTGGCGATGCCAAATGGGTCCGGGTCGTCGGTCCCGCCGTCGGCACTTGGCTCGCCAATGTCTTGGCGCGCTTAGCGGCGGTCCTGGCGGCGTCGCTGCTTGGCGAACCCGTCGGCGTTGCCCTTGGTCTGCTCTTCAGGGGGGGGGGGAGCCTCCCCGGTGGCACATGTTGACTGCCCCTTCGTCGTCGCCTGCGAGCGGGGACATCGACGACGCCGCCGGTCCGTCGCTCCTCGTCGCCGCAGCCGACGCCGTCATTATCGCCGTCAGCAGCGGGGTCGGGGCGGCGGCGATTGGCGCAGCGCGGCTGGCCATGCTTCCACGGGTCCTCGCCGCCACCGGGCGGGCCGTAGGCCGCTGCGTCGCCGCCCTCGCCCGTGACGGGCCGGGCGGGCTCGCCGCCCTGCCAGCCTCGGTCGTTTCTCTCGGCGTGGTGGGGTCGGCGACGGCGGCAACGCTTCTCCTCGTCGTGCGGTGGGCCCGACGCGTCGCGTCGGAGCGAGCGCGACGCGAAGGACGGGCCGCGCGTCGGGCCGCGCGGCGGGCCGAACGCGAGCAGCGAGAAATCGCGCGGCGCGAGCGGCGCGAGGCGCTGCTCATGGAGGCCGCCGCGGCCGGTGCGCTGGCCGGCGCGCGAGCGGCGGCCGCTGGGGCGGGGGTTTAGCCGCTCGTTCTCATCTCTGCGCTGCTTTTCAAGCCCAGTCGTCCTCTACCCCCCCGAGCACCTCGAGCCACCACCCCCCCGCACCCCCCGCCCCGTCGTCTCCGGCATCGGCCCGCTCGGCGGCCCTCGGCCGTGGCGCCGCGACCCGTCGCCACCGCCCTCCCGGTGCCTCATCTGGCGCGTTGGGCGGGGCGTGCTGTGGGTGCGCCGGGCCGAAGTGCCGCCCCGCGGCGCCGCGGCCGCGCAACACTGTGCGGCAGCCGTGGCAGAAGGACGTCGAACAAGCGGAGCATGTGGCATGGCGATTGTTTCCGACACGGGCGACGCCTGAACCGCACGCCGGGCACCGCGCGACGTACTCGCGCGCCCCATCGTCCGCGGCCCCGGTCCCCGGCTCGGCTCCACCCCGCGGCTGCGCTCTGTTTGCACGCCCGCCCCCGTTCCGCCGCGCCAACCAAGCGTCAACGTCAGCCTCGTCAAAGAGGCGGCCCCGGCACCCGCCACCTCCTTCTCCCTCGGTTACCCGATAGTGATCGTAAGGGTTGCGCGGTCTCCCCGTCGGGTCGTCCGGATCGGGTGTCTCCAGGTCCATCCCGCATCGCCAGCAGAAGAGGCACTGGCAAGACGGACAGCTCATCTTCATGCACCCACCATCGCGGGTGATGCGCACAGCGCATCGGGGACACGGGCGCGTTGCCGACCCCTCGCGGCGAAGGAGGTCACGGACGGCCCGGTCGGCCTCGCGGGCAGCGCGGAGTCGGTCGCCAGCGGCGCGACGGCGGGCCGCGCTGGCGAGGTCGTCGTTCAGTCCGTCGCCGTCACCGTCGGGGCCCCCTCCGAGCTCGTCAAGGTCGACAAGACGAAGCGCCGCCGAGCAGGGATCCGGCCGATGATCTGGCAAACGGCAAGCCGCACAGAATACGTGCCAGCACAATCCGCACTGGGCGAGGGGACCGATAAAGGTCAAGGGATCGCGGCGGCCCGTCGGGGCCGGCGGCGCCGCGCCAGGCTCAAGCTCGGCGGGGCCCCGGCACCGGGGGCACAGTCCGCCCGAGCTCGCACCGAGGGCGCGTTGCAAGACAAGGCCGTCCCAAGCGGCGTAGTCATCGGCCGACAGAACGGAGCGCAGCAGCGGCGCCTCAAGAGGCACGCGGCAGGCCGGAGCGGGGCACCGAAGCGCAGAGAGGCCCGCAGCACCGTCAGCAACAGCCATCGACGCCAGAGCGCCAAGGCACTCGCGACAAGCCCGATAGCCGCAGCAGGATAGCAGGGGGGCGGGGCGGCTGGAGGCGACGGAGATGGAGGAGACGTCGCTCTCGGCGTCGCCACTCTCGGCGTCGTCCCCATCGTCAACGAAGGCGGACCCCGGCCGCGTCTCCCCACAGAGGGGACACTCGACCGCCCCCCGCGCGGCAAGGGACCGGGCGGCGGCGCGGGCAGCGAGGGCGGCGAGTTTGCGGGCCGACGCGGCTGACGTCACCGGCACCCGGATCGGCTTGGGCCGGCCAGAGCTTCCTGGCGCGGCGACGTCCGGCGGGAGGGGCAGCGGGTCGTCGTTGTCGTCGGTCGGTGCCGGTCGCCACCCAGCCACGAGGGCCGCAGCCGCCTCCGCAGCCCACGACGCCCAGGCCACCACGGCCACGTCTCCCGGCGCCGTCCTCCAGGTTCGGTTCAGCGCTCTTTCGATCACGGTTCTCGCCGAGCCCGAGCTGCCCTGCACCCCATCCTCTCTGCCGTCCCCGCACCCGCCGCCGCCCAACCACAGCGCCCCCGGGCCGCCAGGGGTGACGCGGGCCACGGGCGGTCGCGACGCAGGATAGCCGGGGGGCAGGAGCACGTCGACGTCTAGGGGAAGTGAGGGCAGGACAACGACGCCGTCGACAGCCGTCGCATCGTCGGGATTGGCGTCGTCCGCGCCGCCGCCGCCGCCCCCCTGGACGACGGCAACGGCGACGGGCCCGTCGACCCTGTCGTCCCCCGCCCCGCCTCCTCCCGCTGCCGCCAGACGCAGGCGGAGCACCAGAGGCCCTCCGCGGACCGCGGGAGGGACGGATGAGAGGGCGGCGTCGAGCCTCGACGCGTCGTCGCCGGCCGAGGCGGCCGCGCGGGACGAGGGACCCCGGCCCCGGGCGGGGGGAAAGACCCCCCGGGGCTCGACAACACGGACGCAACGGTCCCCGAGGATCGCGGCCAGGGCGACGGCCTCCGCGCTCCGGGCGTCCCAGTCGTCGTCACCACCCTCCCCACCCGCCCCACCGCCGCCCGCCCCGCCGTCTCCATCGCCGCTCCCGCCGCGCGACATTTTGTGACGAGCCGACGCCGGCACGTGACGAGGCCACCGCGTCGAGCGGTCGCGGACGCGGTCGCGGTCGCGGTCGTCACTCGAGTCCTCTCCGCGCCTTGTTTAGCCACTCGCGGTGGGCCTCGGCGACCTCGGGGGCGCGGTAACCCGGCGCGGGGAAGCCCAGCCCGGCGCGCCCGAGGGCGACCCCCGCCGCAGCGAGGACGGAGGCGAGGAGGGCAACGCCGACAAGGGCGGGTGGGGCGAGGGCGAGGAAACGCGGAGGAAAGAGGAGACCGAGGGCGTGGGGGGGGTCGGCGAAGGGCTGGAGGGGGGGAGGGGCGGGGAAGCGGGGGGGCGGGGGGGGGCGAGGTGAGTTACGACGGTCGGCGCGGCGACAAGGACTCGGTCCTCGCGGCGGCGTGGGGGCGGTCTCCTCCTCGGGGTCCCTCTCGGTCCTTCTCGCCGTGATCAGCAGCCAGACCGTGTACCACACAAATCCAACGACCGTCAACAGCAGTTGTAGGTGTCCCGGACGGTCGAGCGTGCGCAGGAGCCGGACAACGGCGCCGCCCCGCGTCAACGGCGCGGCGGGCTCAGGCGGGGGCGCTGACGCGTACGGGCCCCTCCACGGGCCGGACGCGGAGGCTGCGGGCAGGGCGACGGAGGCGGAGCGCACGTCCCACGACCGCCGGGGGGCTGGTGGTGGGTGGGGGGGGGGAAGCTGGGGGGGGGGGGGGGGGGCGGGGGGGGGGGGGGGGGGGGGGGGGGGGGGGGGGGGGGGGGGGGGGGGGGGGGGGGTGACACCGGAGGAAGAGGGCGGAGCGGCGTCGGACGAAGGAGGAGGAAGGAGATGGACCGAAGGAGCCCCCGACGGCGGTCGAGCGGCAGCGTGACCAGGAAGAATCCACGGGATGAGCAACTGCACCGCGAGGACCTTCTCGCGCCCCGGCCTCTGCCGCGCTCCGTCACCCGTGGCCCGTCTCTTCCCTGTCGTCGCCCGCCCCCTCGCTCCTCTCCCTCGCGCCATCCGCGCTTACGCGGTCTCTGAGGAAAAAGATTCCGCCTTAGCGCCCACCGCGGACCCCGAGCCGTCCTCATCGTCGTCCGGGCCCCCTTCGGCCACGTCAGATGTGTCGGGCCCCATCATCGCCGCATTCGCTGTCGTCGCCGGCGTCGCCCTCTTCGCCGGAACCCGCGGCGGCGGCTCGGCCGTCACCCTCGCGGCCCTCGCCGCCGAGTCAATCCCTTTGGATGAAGCCCTGCAATCGGGACGACCCACGGTGCTCGAGGCGAGGACACCCCATCCTCTGCTCCTCCTTCCCATAACCGCAACCCGCGCCACCTTGTCTGCCTCGCCTCAACCTCCTGACCCTCCCCGCCCCGTCCTTGCCCCAGTTCTACGCCGATTGGTGCGAAGTCTGCCAGGCTATGGCCCCGGACACGATGGCGGTGAAGCGGGCGCTGGACGGTCCTCCGGGCGCGGCCGGGGCGCGGTCCGCCCGCTCCGACGGCCCCGCCTCCAATGGCACCGCCCACGGCCCCGCCAATTTCGTCATGCTTAACGTGGACAACCCCGCGTGGGCACCCGAGGTTCGCGAGTTTGGCGTCCCGGGCATCCCCGAGTACGTGTTTTTGGATGGGGAGGGACGGGTCGAAGGGGTGGCCGTGGGGAGGTTGCCCCGCTCCGTGCTCGAGGAGGACTGGGGAGCGCTCGAGAGGGGTGAGAGGTTGCCTTGGGGGGGGGTGGGAGGGAGAGGGGGGGGAAGGTCGGAGGGGGCGAGAGGATTCGTGGGGGAGGGGGTGACGGAGGTTCGCGGGGTCAACGGGGCAGCAGGACGGGCAGCGGCGGGGCCGCTGGCTCACGGGTGAGGGGGGGTGGAGGAGAGGGGTCCAAAAAGGAGGGCGAGAATGATGCCCCGACCCAGAGCCGGCAAGAGCTGGGAGACAAGGCCGGGAAGCGAGAGGATGCGATGCTGGCGATGAGGGTCAAGCTGTGCGAGCGCCGGGCCGTCCCACGACGGCCTCTGAGGAGCCATTCTCCGCTGGGCCCTACCCCTTCTCCCCTCTACCACTCCATCTCGTCCATCCCATCGCACTCGTTGATGTCGAACTCGTCGTCCCCGTCGTCAGCGACCAGGCCCGCCTTGACCAGCGCCGCGTAGGACACGCCACTCGCGTCGTCCCGCATCTTGAGCGGGTACCTCTCAGCTGCCGGGTCTCCCTTGACCTCGACGTAGATGCACTCTCCGTCGTCGATCGACTTCTCCTCAACGATCTCGCAGTCCTTGGGGAAGATGGTGGTGACCTTGTTCATCCAGTCCTTGGCCGACAGCTTCTCCTGCGGACAGGGAGGGAGGGAGAGACGAATGGATGAAGGGATAGACCGACACGGACGGCACAGGAGAGATGGATTAGAGAGAGTGAGTGAGCTAGGGAGAGTGAGCTAGAGGGAGAGAGATAGAAAGCTAGATAAAGTGAGAGCAAGACAGAGACAGAGAACGAGTGTCAGAGGTAGAGAGACAAAGAGATGGATAGGTGTTCCCCTGCCCGCCTTGAGCTCATTGGGCACGTGGCAAAGGATGGCGAGCAAGTCGCTCTTGTAAGACAGCATCATCTTCCCGAGCCCCTTGGCGCCGCCCTTCAACTCCTCGGACTCGGGGTCGACGTCCTTGTTGAACCCGGACAGAGCGTGGTACATCAACTCCCGGGACGCCTCGGGGACGTCGAGGGCCACGGTGAAGAACTTAACGCCACCCATGTCCGAGAGGCCGACGATGTCCTGCGCCTTCTTGCCACCCTCCTGTGGGGGTGTGGGAAGGGAGGCGAGGGCGAGGGTGGGGTCGGAGTGTCGGGTTTAAGGTGGATGGAAAGCGGGCGGAGGCGGGGATGGAACGGGGGGCAGCACGCCGACGGCTCGACAGAGATGGAGGCGGAAGACGGGGCTGTCGCACGGCCGTCGGGGCCGACGGGTCGCTTGGGGTCGCCGAGACCAGCGGAGCGCCGGTGACGCCAAGCTCTGAGCTCCACAGTCACGGCTCTTGCATCGCCTGGGGCTCGAGAGGTCCACAGGAACAGAACAGGGGGCAGCACGCCGACGGCTCGACGGCCGGGCCGCCGGATCGCGAACCACGTCCGCCGATCTCTACAACCGAGAGGCCCGCCACTTGGGGGCGCGCTGATCTCGGCTCGCCGGCGCCTCGAAACGCGCTCGGAGAGACGGGGGGCTCAGCTGTCGGGTCGACCAACATCGACCGCTCTTTCTCCTCGCCTTCACGGCCTTGGCGACGGTCTTGGGGTCGGCGGCCATCGTCGTTGCTGCTTGCGGTAAAGACGGTTGACGCTGCCGGCGGTGGGGTTTGAGACGCGACTGCTCGAACGCCCGCTCATGCGCACGCCTGAGCCTAAGAGCCCCAGGGAGGCCAATCGCCTCCATCGCGACCCCCGGGGCGGTCGTGATGAGAAGCGTCACGCAAGCAACAGCGTCCTCGTCGATGACGGCGTCGTCGTCGGCCTCGGCCGCGCCTCGGCACGGGCGGCACACAGCCTCCACCAAAGGCACGGGCGGCCCACAGCCCCCACCGACGACGTCGCGCCGAACGGCCGCCCTCACCCTCCTCGCTGCCGCCCTCGCCCTCGCCCACCCCGGCGATGCCAGCGCCGCGGCACGGTGCCCCGGCAAGCGCGGCTACGCTCTGCGGCAGTGCCTCCGCGATGACCGCAAGCAGCGCGGTCTCGAGGCGAGTGCGGTGAGCCGCCGCCCCCTGCCGCCGCCGCCGCCGTCCGGCAGCGCGTCCGCCGCCCATTCCCCCCCCCCGCTCCGCAGCCGGGCAGGCGGGGCCCCATGTGAGCGCGGCCGCCACGGCCTCAGTCTTGCCACCGTCCCGCCCCTCGTCCCTGCCAAACCCATCTTCCCATACCCCCACACCCGCCATTCAGGCGGACCCCCGAGGCGACTACGAGAGAACTCGGCAGCTCGAGCAGCCTGGAACCCTGGTATTTACTCCACAGGGCATCGAGTACCGTTCTTTGCTGGAAGGGCCCCCGGGAGGACGGGCCGCGCAGGAAGGGGATGACATCGAGCTCTCCTACAGCGTCTACCGGCTGGCATCGGGGGCGTACTTCAAGTGCGAGTGCGCGGGGGGGACTGGCCGTGTCCTGGTCGCTCTGGGCCGGCCGTCGGCGCTCCACCCGGCATCCCGCCCACCTCTCCTTCCCTCTCCCGACCTCCTCCAACCCGCAGACTCGTCGGGCGGCACTCCCGTGCTGCTCTTCGGCGAGGGATATGGCTATGAGGGCAGAGACGATGTCGGGCAGACGATTCGCGTCAGTCTTGGACGTCCGGGAGACATGCCACTGGCGGGCTTCCTTGGCCTGCTCGGCGCGCGCCCCGGGGCGCGACGGCGCATCCTCGTGCCTCCTGGGGCGCTCGGCTGGGACGCCGATGGGAGGACGGGGCCGATTCCGGACTCCTTCGGTAGCCGGCGGCGGCTGATTAACCATCTGAGCGAGCCGCTGCTACTCGAGGTCGAGGTGGCGCGGGTGGACGCCGGGTCGTCGTCGTCGTTGGGTCGCGAGGCCCGCGGCGGGTTGGCGCTTGAAGACATGCGGTTCACGACGGCTTTCCGGCTGCCAACGCCGACGCCCGCGGGGGTCAACACGGCGGAAGGGGCCGCGGGGCTCCCGGCCGAGGTGCCGGGGGCTACAGGCGTGCCGGGTCTTGCAACGCGGGGGGTGGTTAAGATGTATGACTGATGACTGACTGAGGCAAGAGGGTGACAACGGCCGACACGCAGCGGAGTCTTGCCGGACACATCCCGCACTTGACACGCCAGGTCGAGCATTCTCGCGCCGGCAAGGCGCGGGGAGAGGGATGCAGGCTTGCCTTCGACCTCGCACTGGTCGAGGCCGTTTTCACGGCGGGGCGTCGGCTGTCACCGCCGAGCCAGACCTCGTGGTTATTACTCACCCCCCTTCTCACGCCAGCTTCAATACGGAAACGCCGTGCCCCGGAGCCGCCAGACGCTTCTTCTCGCTCTTGGCCACCTCCTTGTACTCTGCGGTTGTGCCCTTCTTGCGGGCCCGGGCCGCAGCGCGCTCCTCCCGCACGGCGGCCTTGCGCGCCTTCTTCTCTTCGGGTGTCTCGCCGACGTCGCGCTTGGCACCACGGTTGGCGGGAAGAAGGTCGGCGCCATCCCTGTCGTCGCCATCCCGGCCCGAGCCCGAAACCGATGCGCCATTGTCGCCCGTCTTGTCTCCATTGCCGTCGAGGTAGGCTTGGCGGAGGGGCAGGCCGGTGCGGCCGCTGAGAACGATGGGAGCCATCGCGGGGCTGGCCGCCGTCGCCGTCGCCGAAGCTCCGTCGGCCCGCGCGGGTCCGGCGCGGCGCGGGGGAGCCGCCACCGTGCCCGGGTGGTTTTCGACGTTGCTCCGCAGGGATAGGACTGACTCGCAGTCCCACTTGGCACGCGGGCGCGGCCGGAGGTAGGATCCAGGGGCGCGAAGGCTCTTTGCGATGTCACGGTCGGTCTCAACAGGAGCAAGGGCCTCGCGGCGCTCCCACTCTGTCGCGAGGCGAGCCGTGACGGCCACACTGGCCGCGGCGTCGGCCTCTTCCTTGGCCGCGTCGGCCTCGCGGTTGGCGGCGACTAGAGCGGCGGCGCCCGTGAGGATGGCGCCGTTGCTCAGCCCCTCTACCTCGCCCGGGGCGAGCTCGAGCGTGGCGGGCGCCACCGACGCCGCCGCCGCCGCTGCCGGCGCAGGCCCTGCCCCCGACCGCGCCGCCGCCGCCTCCCGCTCCCGCGCCTCCTGTGCCGCGAACCAATCGGAAGCTGCCGTGAACTGACGCCGCTCTCCTCCGCGCGCTCCAGCCTCTCCCATCGTCGCCGCTCCGCGCGCGCCCGTGTTGCGCGCTTCGCGTTCGAACTCGGCCAACGCCCCTTCGAGGTGTTCCGACTCGACTGCCCCCCGTGCAGCCTCCCGGCCTTCGTCGTCCGACTCGAAATCCCCCATCTGTTCTTCGAGATAGTCTTTCATCACCATGGTCTGCGACACGATGAAGGGACGGAGGGGGGGGGTTGGAAGAGGGAGAGGAAGAGGCTGGCGGAGAGAATGATGACGATACCGCCCACGCTGCCCCACTCGCTCTCCTCCTTTTCCTCGCCTCAAATCGCTCGTCCACCGCCTCGAGAAGCTCAGGTCGGTCTGTCCGGGGCGCCTTGGCCCACGCTGACGATGCGACGGATCCGGGGGGTAGAGGGAACCGACGGGTGGTGTCGGCCCGGGCCCCGTCCTCGTCGTCCGACGACCTGTCGCTGGGCTCCTCCGACGACGACGCTCCCGACGCGCCCAACGACGACGACGAGGCATCGTCTGAGTCATCGTCCGAGCATTCTTCGTCCCCTTTCCCCTCCTTCTCTGCCTTACCACCTCCAGCGAGCAAGGCAACCAAGTCGTCTCCGAACTCCGACCCCCCAGTGACAGATGCGTCGTCATCGTCCATCAACCGCGCCGCCGCTTCCTCCAGCTCTGCGATCTCCCGCTCTTCCTGCTTGGCCCGCTTGTTGCTCTTGTGAAATCCCGTGACGTGGGTGCCCCTGGCGGCAGCGTTGCCCCCCGGAAGAGACGCATCATCGTCCCGCCGGGCCCGGGCAAAGGCAGAGACCTGGGCGAGACGGGCGTCAGCCTCGGAGTCGTCATGAGTGGTGGACAGCGGAGCGAGGTGCCGAGCGTCGACGATGCCGCTGTCGGCGACCGAATGGAGGAGATCGCCGACGCGGGCGTGGACACCCGCGGCAGGGACAAAGATGGACCCGGCACCAGCGCCCGCGGCCATTGCGCCTGCCGTGGCGCCGGGCATTGGGGCCCGGGGCTTTTCGCCGACGACAATGCGTTCGTCATCAAGCGCCCCTGCCGCCCCCAACGAACCGTCTGCCGCGTCTTCGACCGCAACGCGCACCGACCGCAGGTGCTGCATGTAGTCATAGCCGTCGTCAGGGAGGCCCAGCGCCACCATCTCTCGGCGGCGGGCCTCATCGGGGCCTCCGCTGTCAAACTCGGAGTCAAAGTCGGCAAGAAACCGGGGCAGGCGATCAGGCCGACCCACCCCGAGCCCGCGGCGCCGCTCGGCCTTCTCAGCCATGTGCCGGGCCTTCTCGTCTGGGTGGATGTTTGCCCGGAGCCACGCATCAAAGCCGGCCGCCTCGGGGTCGTGCGCGTCGGGCTCGCCGCCACCGCCATCGTCATCGTCGTTGTCGTCACCATAGTCGTCGACGTCGTCATGCTGGCCGAATGGGTCGGGGCCCACGTCCTCATCGCCGTCGAGCCATTTGCCGCCGCGTTTCACGGGGTGGAGGACGTGCTGAGGGGGGGCGGCGCCGCCGGCGCCATCGTGGCCCGTGGCGGGTGGTGCATCAGACGCCAGGAGCGAGTAGGTCGTCGCTTTCTTCTTGTCGATGAACTTCTTCTTGGGAGCCATAGTGACTTCGAGGCGTTCAGTAGATAGCCGAGCTCAGGAGTCTCTCCGCCGCTCGGGGAGGGCGCGAAGGACGGCGGCCGGGCTCGCTGGCCCACCGCCGACGATTTGACGGCACTGAGGGCAAGCGACGCCTCTGATACGCACGATGACGAGCTTGCAGCTCTACTGAATCCACGATTTTAAGAGAAAAGATCCAGGAGGCGAGGCAAGAACGCGGCAAAAAGCGGGCGTGTGAGGGAGCAACCCCGACAACGTCTGAGGTCCTCGCGCGCTTCCGTTTCATGCTAACTCTTTGTCCCGAGGAGTACCGGGAAACCAGTGCCGCAACCCACTACCCTAGTCGACCCGGCGAGTCCGCCGCCCGCGCGCTCCAGCTGCAACGGCTGACGGCCGACGGCCCGTTCCCACGACGGCCGCTGACCCGTGCAGCGAGCGTCACGTCTCCACCCGCCCGACGTCGCAAGTCCGTCAAATCCGACTCCGACTCCATCTAGTGCCGCGAACACCCGACCCCGATCCGCCGTCGACCCTGACGGCCCCCTCCGCCGCCGCCCATCAACCCGGCCCGGCAACCACACTGCCCGCAGGCTCACCCGGATGGCCGACGACGCCGCCGCCCAGGCGGCTGCTCGCAGAGCTGAGCTGGCCGCGGACCCCGATAAGGCCGCCAAGGCCGCCGAGCGCGAGGCAAAAAAGAAGGCGGAGAAGGAAGCCAAGGCGAGTGTGCGAGATATGGAGCGTGTGTGTGTGGTGGTCCCCCTCGCGCCCCCGCTTCCTCTCTTGCGCCCCGCCCGACCCTTTCCTCTTTCGTCCCTTCTCCCTCTTCTACCCCCCAGGCGGCTAAGCTAGCAGCCAAGAAGGCGGCCGCGGCCGAGGCGGCGGCGTCCCAGGCAGCTGCGGCGGCGTCGGGCGCTGGACCATCCAAGAAGGAGCGGGAGAAGGCCGAGAAGGCCCGGAAGCGTGCCGAGGAGGAGGCGGCGGTGGCGGGCCTGGTGGCGGCGGCTCGAGCGACCCCCGTGGGGGAGTGCAAGGACGTGGCAACGCTGGACTTGCCCAAGGGTTACTCTCCTCCCTTTGTCGAAGCGGCCTGGTACGAGTGGTGGGAGGCGCGGGGCTTCTTCGCCCCTGCTGAGAACACGGACAAGCCGCCCTTTGTCATGGTTATCCCGCCCCCCAACGTGACGGGGGCCCTGCACATGGGTCACGCGCTGACGAATTCGATCGAAGACACAATCACGCGGTGGAACCGGATGCGAGGCCGGCCTACGCTGTGGGTGCCGGGCACCGACCACGCAGGCATCGCCACCCAGACGGTGGTAGAAAAGCAGCTCCAGCGCGACGAGGGGATCACGCGGCACGAATTAGGAAGAGAGGCCTTTCTGCAACGCGTGTGGGCCTGGAAAGAAGACTATGGCGGACGCATCCTGCGGCAGCTGCGCAGGCTGGGCTCGTCCGTCGACTGGACCCGCGAGGCCTTCACGATGGATGAAAACCTATCCAAGGCCGTCCGCGAGGCCTTCGCGCGTCTTCACGCCGAGGGACTCATTTATAGGGACAACAGGCTCGTCAACTGGTGCTGCCGCCTGAAGACAGCCGTCAGCGACATCGAGGTGGACCACGTCGACGTGACGGGACGTACGATGCTTGCCGTGCCGGGCTACGAGAAGCCAGTCGAGTTCGGCGTCCTGACCCGCTTCGCTTACCGCGTCGAGGGCTTCGAGGGCGCCGCAGACGATCCGAAAGGCGAGGTCGTCTTCGCGACGACACGTCCCGAGACAATGCTTGGTGACACAGCTGTAGCCGTCCATCCCGACGACCCCCGGTACACGCACTTGCACGGCCGCCGCGTCGTCCACCCCGTCCTCGGCCGCTCCATCCCCATCGTTCTCGACGCCGAGCTCGTCGACATGACCTTTGGCACCGGTTGCGTCAAGATCACCCCTGCCCACGACCCCAACGATTTTGCCACTGGCAAGCGTCACAACCTCGAGTTTATCAACATCCTTGATGACTCTGGCTGCCTCAACGACAAGTGCGGTCCCTTCACCGGTCAGCCCCGCTTTGCGGCCCGCGCTGCCGTGTGCGCGTGGATGATGGACCACGGCTTGCATCGCGGCGTTGAGGACAATGCCATGTCCATTCCCGTGTGCAGCCGGAGCAAGGATGTCATCGAGCCCGTGCTCAAGCCTCAGTGGTGGGTTAACTGCGCCGACATGGCTGCGAATGCGAGCAAGGCCGTGCGCGAGGGAGACATCGAAATCGTGCCCAAGGAGCAGGAGCAGACGTGGTACCGGTGGCTCGACAACATCCGCGACTGGTGCATCTCACGTCAGCTGTGGTGGGGACACCGCATCCCGGCATACTATGTCCGCATCGAGGGCCGGGCTGAGGACGGCGAGGCGGGGCCGGGCACGCCGGGCACGCCCTGGGAGCGCATGGATCGGTGGGTCGTGGCCAAATCGGACGACGAGGCCCTCGCCGCTGGCCGGGCCATGTTTCCCGACGCTGACCCGAGCAGCGTCACCGTCCACCAGGATGAGGACGTCCTCGACACTTGGTTTTCCAGTGGTCTCTTTCCCTTTTCCGTCTTCGGTTGGCCCGACCAGACTCCCGACCTCGCCCGGTTCTACCCCACGTCGCTGCTCGAGACGGGCCACGACATTCTCTTCTTTTGGGTCGCCCGGATGGTCATGATGGGGATCAAGCTTACTGGCAAGGCTCCTTTCCAGACCGTCTACCTCCACTCAATGGTCCGCGACGCCCACGGCCGCAAGATGTCCAAGTCCCTCGGCAACGTCATCGACCCCGTCTCCGTCATCGACGGCATTTCGTTGGAGGACCTTGGCAAGTCGCTCGAGGGGGGCAACATACCCGCGGCGGAAATCGCCAAGGCCAAGGCAGGGCAGAAGCAGGACTTCCCAGATGGCATCCCCGAGTGCGGCACCGACGCCATGCGTTTTGCCCTCTTGGCTTACACGAGCCAGGCGCGGGACGTCAACCTCGACATCCAGCGCGTCGCGGGATACCGGCAGTGGTGCAACAAGCTGTGGAACGCCCTGAAGTTCGCCTCGGGCTACTTTCCTCCCGGCTACGCCGCGCCTTCTGTGGCTGCGGGCGAAGGCCTGCCGTTCATGTGCCGATGGGCGTTGCACGAGCTCGCGGATTGCTGCGACAAGGTTACCATTGGCATGGAAACCTACCAGTTTTCCCAGTGCACCGATGCGCTGTACGCCTTTTTCCTCTACCGGCTATGCGACGTCGTCATCGAGACGGCCAAGCCCGTCTTTGCCGGCGATGATGCCGCTGCCCAAGACGCGACGCGCGCCGTGCTCTGGACGTGCCTCGAGACGGGCCTGCGGCTGCTCCATCCGTTCATGCCATTCTTGACTGAGGAGCTGTGGCAGCGGCTGCCGCTGCCGGCCGATGGCGGGCGGGCCGAGTCCATCATGATCGCCCCCTGGCCCGAGGCGCCCGAGGGGTGGCGCGACGCAACAACGGTGGCCACCTTTGCAGACCTCGGCTCCGCCGCCGCGTCGGTGCGGCAGCTGCTGGCGGCCTACAACGTTCCCAAGCAGGCGCGGCCCGCCGTCACGGTCGTGTGCAGAGACGACGCACGGCGGGCGCGCCTGGTGGCCACAGCCAACGACGTTGCCGCCCTCGCCTCCTGCGGTGCCGTCACCGTCGTCGCTGAGACGGCCGAGGCGCCCGAGGGGTGCGGAGTCGCCATTCTCGACGACGTTACGTCGGTACACGTTCTACTTGCGGGCTTGCTTGACCCGGTGCAGGAGGTGACGCGGCTGGAAAAGGCTGTCCAAACCTCCCGTGCCGCCGTCGAGGCCCTCCGCGCCAAGCAGGCCGCTTTGGGGTATCGGGACAAGACGCCTGCCGCGGTGCAGGCTGCCGAGGACGCCAAGGTCGCCGCGCAGGGGGGAGAGCTTGCGGGGCTCGAGGAAGCGCTCGAACAGATGAAGAAGCTCGCATTGGCTGGGTGAGGGTCGGGTGCGCGTCGTGAACGCGCCGATCACGATCTCCCCGACATGGATGCGACGCGACAGGTGGGTCTCTTGACGTCTGAATGCCCCTACCGCAGACTCGCCATCAGGATGGCCCGCACGGAGGCCTCGTAGTGCGGCCCGTTCGCAGCCGAGGCGCTGTGCCCCGCGACATTCAGCAAGGCGGGGCGGTGCTCGTCCAGGAAGGTCCGGACCTGAGCGGCGCTTTTGGAGACATGTTCGGCAGTCGGCGCGACAACCAGCTCGACAACGAGCAGGGGCTTGCCGGTGGAGTTCGCGTGAGCGATCGTGAGGTCTGTGCCGGGACTGTCGCGCAGGCGGAAGGCAAGGGTCGCATCGGCCACGTCGACGTTTCTTCTGGTGCGCTCCGCATAGTCGTCGGCTGCACTGCCCGAGGGCCCCGCCGGGATGGTCTGCAGGCCGAAGCGCGTGCCGAGCTCAGGTTCACTGCCCCCGCTCGTGTTGAAGTTAGGGGGGGCCCAGCCGCCTGTGGGAATGCCGAGGGTCTCAGCCACCTCGAGCGCAGTGCGGTCAGCGCCCGTCTGCCCACCCGAGATGACCTTCGTCTGCGGATTACGCCTTTTTACAGCCATCGGCATCTTCCACCCGCACCGTCGACAGGAAACCCGGGAGAAAGAGCTCATGCTGAGGGCGCCGCGCTGCTCGTCGCCACGCCCTCGGCCCCGCCGGACCGACTCGCAGGACGGTGCGTCGGACCAGCGGACATCTTTTGCGTCGTTTTGAACCTCCGGGACGCCAGTGGGGGTAAGAGAGGGAGATTGTGACCTCAGAGCTCGCCCCTCGGGTGGCCTCGCCGCAGCGCGGGGCGAGGTCGCTGACACATTATCTCTCTGCAGCAATCGCCCCTAGTCCCCGCGCAGCACTGGGACCACGTGCTCCTCCAGCCAAGCCACGTCGATGCCCTTCAGATGGTCGGCGTCGACACTCAGCCACGTCACCCGGCCCAACTCGTCCAGGGCACGCAGCCCTAGCCAGTCTTCGCGCCATAGCGCCGTCAACTCATGAGGCACCAGAACCGGATCGTCACCAACGCCGGGCGAGGGAGCGAGCTCGGCGAACCAAGCTGAGTCGGCAGGGACCAGGACGGTGTCACGCGTGAACCGCACGAGCATGAGGCGCTCCAGGGAGGACAGCGCGTCCCGCGCCGCAGCGTCGGCTGACACCGACACGTTGGCGCGGCCTGGTTCGGCGGACACACGGGCAAGATAAGACAACGAGAGGTAGGCCTCGAGACGGCTCGGGTCGCGGAAATCTGCGGGGGGCCGAAGACCCCGCGAGCGAAAGGGTATCGCAGTCAGGTGCGCTGGCGATGCGGCGGCAGCTGGGCGCCCTCCCTCTACACCCGCCCTGCGCCCCACCTCGACTCGCACTGGGCCGGCACGACGTGGTCCCTGACCCATGGCAGGTAAGCGCCGGCGACGACGAGCGATCGCTCACGCTCGCAGAGTGGCGATGCATCCGACGGGCAGGGCGGGGCGGCCGAGACGCCCCGCTGTGGTCCCCCGAGCGAGATCAGCCGGAGGGCCCGCGGCGACGACGGGTCGCCCGTGGCCTCGGGGCCGCACGTCTGTGCGAGGATGCGGAGGAAGAGGGCGCCCTGACTGAGGCCGAATCCGTACCATACCCTTTCACCCCGCTGTGAAAGCTCGGCACAGACGGCGTTGACATCAGACGAGATGTTGGAGAAGAAGGAGCGGCTCCGGTCCTTCTCCGGATCTCCCGGCCCCAGGCGGACCGACACGACGGTCGACTGGGGAAGGCGGGCGCCCAGCCATTTGCCGAGCGCAGTGAGGCCATCGCCATCATCAGCACAGCACGCATCGCCCAGGCCATGCCAAAGGATGACGAGGGGACCATCGGCGGCGCCAGCCGGCGGCGCCGCAAGGGTGACGAGGGAAGCGCCCCCCGAACTGGACTTGAGGTCCAGCTCGGCGAGATCCAGGTCCAGGTTCGGGGGGGGGTGTCCGAGAAGCGTCCCGGGGGCGGCGGACCCATGCAGCATGTCAGTGCGAGACGCGAGGACGGCGTGGACCGCGAGAAGGAGAAGTATGAGGAGAGGACTGAGGTGTCGCCACATAGTTTCGACTCCACGCCGACTTGTTTCCGAGCGAGGGAGGGGGAGGAACGAGGGGCGAGCTGTCAGTGTCAAGGTCGGCGCGAGAGTGCTCTCGGCATTTGATTTTTACCGCCGACGACATTGATAAAGCGTCCGATAAATTTCTGGACGCAAGGTAGCCGGGCGGGCAGCCGAATCGTGCGGGGCTCGAGACAAGAGAGTGCCACCCGCCAGCTCGGCTCATCCAGCAGGTTCCATGGCCTCTCTCGTGATGTTGGGATCGCCGCGGTGCGCGCCGGTCGGCTCACTTGCGCCTCGAAAGTGGTCTCGCCATGTCGCGGCGAGGGCGTCATCTCCAAGCCTCGTCGAGCCGAACACCGGCGTGCGATTCCCCGTTGTGCGCGAGCTTTGGCCCTCCGGGAGCGACAAACTGCGGTGCATCGGGGCCGGGAGCAAGACGAAGAAGATCGGTTTCCTCGGCGTCAAGGTATATGCTTGCGCAGTCTATGTCGACGGGGCCAAAGCACGCCGCGAGCTGGGGGTCCGGGCGAGAGGCGGGCTATTCGATGACCCCGAGGGCAGCGAGGCGCGGGCGTCGGCCCTCTGCGAGGCTCTGTTGGAGGGGGCATTTGGCAAGGCCCTCGCGCTCGAGCTCGTCCGGAATGTCGACGGCGCGATGGCGAGCGGGGGGTGGGAGATTATCGTGTCACAAGAGGAGCCGGCGGCGACGGCCCAGGGATGGGTTAGGTGCCGGGACGGCTTGCCAACCTCAGCTCCCCGCCCCCGACCCGACCGCAGTTCGCCGACGCGCTGGAGAAGGCTCTGAAAGATAGGATGCGCGTCGCCCACGACCTCGACAGCCTCGACAAATTCAAACAACTATTCGACGGTCTCGCACTGTCCAAGGGAAAGAACGTCACGATGGTCTGGCGCCCCGCCGGGTCGGCCGGCGAGGACTCGCTCGAAGTGGCCGTGACGGATGGCCCCTGGACCCCAGCCAAAGGTGCGGAGCCGCGGCGCATCGTGTCGTCCCCGCTATGTCGGAGCCTGTTCGAGGCCTTCGTTGGCGATGCGGCCGTGGTCCCGGAGGTGCGAGCGGCGGCGGCCCGGGGGCTCGCGGACATGGTTGAGGATGACAGGAGCGAGCGTGAGGACAAGCATCCCGCCGTGCGGAACAGGGTCGACAGCTTGGGGTGATGCGGCGATGCGGGGGTAGGGGCCGTTGATGCCGGCGGAGGCACCCCCCCTCCCGGGTTTTTGCAGCCACCCCTCCATTGTGAACGACAAGTAGGTCCTCTGAGCCTTCCCGAAGGCTGTCCTCACCCGCTTGACCTTCGACGAGCCGCTCACCGGCCTCCCGCCTGCCGGACCATTCTTGGCCGACGAGGGCCGATGGGGAAATCCGCCAAGGCGAGGCGCATTTCGGTTCTCCCGCCCGGTTGAGGCGTGATTTTGAGCATATTGATCCCCAGCAGCCTTCTATCGGGGGACTCGAGCCTGCGTGCGAGGCAGGAGGCCCCCGACCAACGCATCCTTCCTTCGCGTTGACGGCCGCCGGCTCCCCGGGTCTCCCATGCCGCGTTCGCCTAGTTTGTCGAATTCTCGGCTCCGCTTTGGCGTCTTTGGCTCGTGAGTTCCCGTCGACGGGGATCAGGTCTACTTTTTTCGAGCTTTGCCGGTCGACGGCCCCGGACCACCGACACGCATCACGGCGGCCAGGGCTTGGCGGCGGCGGGGGAGCCCGGCGCCCCCCCACCACTTGGAGGCCCCGGCCGCCACAGAACCTGCAGCTGACTCTGGGCCTCGCCGCCCTCGCCTGCGGCTGGCACCTGGCCGCCCTGGCTCGCGGCCGCCTCCCGCGAAGAGCCCCCGAGATGGCTCGCAGCCAGCCCCCTCGACTCCCCATATCCTTCACATGTATCGCCTCCCCCTTCCTGACCCCAGAACGTGTCCGACTCGGACTCTGACACCGCTGAGGTCGACACGCCCGCCGTGCGCCTCAACCTTGACCGGCGTGTCGAACAGGGCGCCCTCACGCGCCTCCTCATGCCCAATCCCCGCGTACACCCCCGTGCCGGCCGCACGGTGTGGCAGCCCGAGCAGGAGGCCAACTGGTTCTCCCGTCTCACCTTCTCCTATCTCACTCCGCTCATTGACCTCGGCTACGTGCAGCCCCTCGTCCGCGAGGATCTCCCAGATGTTGCCGACTGCGATGCGTCCCGGTTGATCGTGGGTCTCTTTGACAAGGCCTACGAAGAGACGGCCACTGAGGAGCACCCCAGAGGACTGGTGTTGAGAGGAACGTGGCGCGCAGTACGGCGCGAGTTTGTCATTGCGGGACTTTGGAAGGTGGTGCAAGACGCATTGCAGCTGCTCGCGCCGGTTTTTCTCGAGCAGCTGTTGATTAATGTACAGCGGGGCGGGCCGACGTGGAAGAACGGCGCGTGGTGCGCGGGCATTTTTGTGCTCGACCTTGTGCGCATGATCACGCAAAACATCTACTTTCACGGGGCATTTCGGACGGGCATGCACGTCAAGACGGGCCTCATTGCCAGCATCTTCGACAAGTCTCTTCGGGTGTCGGGCGCCGTGCGGGGCGAGATGGGCGTCGGCAAGATCGTCAACCTCCAGTCGAACGATGCAAGTAAGATTTACGGCACGGCGCAGTTTCTCCACCAGATATGGAGCGCCCCAGCCCAGGTGCTTGTAACCATCGGCCTGCTGGTCCGCGTCCTCGGCATCGTCCCCGCTGCTGTCGGCCTGCTCACCACCATCATCTTCATCCCCATCAACATGGCTGTGGGCAAGCGCATCTTTGCCTACCGCCGCAAGCTCATTGGCTACACTGATAAGCGCGTCAAGATGGTCACGGAAGTCCTGTCGGGCATCAAGGCCATCAAGCTCTACGCCTGGGAACAGCCCTACCTTGACAGGGTCGGCGAGCTCCGCGACGATGAGCTCCGCATGATCATCAAGACGGGTCTCTTTTCCCTCATTAACATCATCGTGTTCTATGCGGGGCCTGTCATCGTCGCCATGACGAGCTTCATCGCCTTTGTCGGCATGGGTGACGACCTCACTGCAGCTGTCGCCTTCCCAGCCCTGGCTCTGTTCAACCTCCTGCGCTTTCCCATCATCATGCTCCCCATGATCATCAACCAGGTGATCAATGCCAAGGTGGCGGGAACTCGGCTCCAGGCCTTCTTCGACGCCGACGAGGCCGACCCGGCGCCGCCTCTCCCTCTTGGTGGTGGGTCCGGGCCCAGCGAGGGCCTTGCCGTCCGGATGGCGGGTGCACGCTTCCAGTGGGGCGCGCCGCCGCCGTCGGACAAAGCTGGAGGGGGGACAGGCCCGCGCGGCGGGCCCCCCGGGGGCGCATCATCCCGTGGTGGCGGTGCCCCGGGCGCCAAGGCGCCAGGCAAAACGATGTCGCGCCGCGAGCGCCGCGACGCCAAGCGGGCCGCTAAGGTCGAAAAGTCGGCCATCGCCAAGGCCGCGGAAGAGGCCCAGCGCGCCGTCAAGGAGCGCAGCTTAGCCCGCGACCAGTCGATGATTCAACGCAACCTGGCCGGGACGGGGGGACCCGACCGGGGCGTCGTCGGCGCAGCCCCGGCCTCCGCCGGCGCCGCCGCCAACGTCGCCTTCTCCGCTGGTGACGCCGCTAACGCCGCCCACAACCAAGACGCGTCCCCCGCTGCCAAGCCTGAGAAGAAGGCCTATGAGGGATTCGCCGTCGACATCAACCTCGACGTCCGCCAGGGCGAGCTACTCATGATCGTGGGTGAGGTGGGCAGTGGCAAGACGTCCCTGTTGATGGGATTGCTCAGAGAGATGGAGCAAAAGGGAGGCGAGGTGGAGGTTTACGGCTCGCTCGCTTATACGGCGCAGGACCCGTGGATTCAAAACGCCACGCTGAGAGCAAACGTCCTGATGGGGGACAATATGGACGAGGAACGATACGAGCAAGCGCTGGTCGTGTGCGCGCTCGAGGCTGATCTCTCACAGCTCCCGGGCGCCGACGCCACGGAAATTGGTGAAAAGGGCGTTAACCTGTCTGGAGGGCAAAAGCACCGCGTGGCCCTTGCCCGGGCCGTCTACGCCGATGCCGACGTCTACCTCCTTGACGACCCCTTGTCTGCAGTCGACGCCCATGTAGGTGCCCACATCTTTGAGCAGTGCTTTGTCGGCGCCTTAGCGGAAAAGACGCGGATCTTGGTCACGCATCAATTGCAGTTCCTCGGGCAGGCTGACCGGGTCGCCGTGGTGGAGAAGGGCCGCGTGGTTGAGCTGGGCACGTACGACGATCTCGTCGCCAAGGGCGTCTCCTTTACGAAATACGAACTTCACCAGAACAAAAACCGGGAGTCCAAACAGGAGGGGGGAGAGGGCGCAGCCGACGCGGACGGCAAGCCCATGAAGCGCGTGGCGAGCAAGCACAAGATGACGGGTCTCGTGGAGCGCACAGCGACGATGGCGGCGGACCGGAGCAAGCGGGCGGGCGGAGGGCAGCGCGAAGGCCTTGTCAAGGCCGAGAACCGGGCCGTCGGCAGCGTCAAGCTGGCGGTGTACGGTACCTACCTCACGGCATGGGGTCCTTACTTCATCTACCCCTTCCTCGCAGTCCTCTCGACGCTCCTCGACCGCGGCCTGCAGTCGGGGCAGACGTTTTGGCTTGCTATTTGGTCCAACGATGTCGTTGAGGCCGAGATCGTCGCCGCGTCAGGTGGAACCTTCGACATCAACGCGTGGCGCTACGTGCTCGTCTACTCGGCCTTTGGCCTTGCCTCAGTGGTTTTCACCGCAATCCGCTCAGTCTTTATCGTTTTCGGGTCCAACAACGCGTCGCGCAACCTCGGCAACACCCTCCTTGAGCATGTCATCCGCCTGCCCATGTCCTTTTTCGACTCCAACCCCCTCGGTCGTCTTCTCAATCGGTTTACCGCCGACATCGACGCCATCGACACGGGCCTTCAGCAGACGTTCTCCAGCGCCATCACCACATTCGTCAACGTACTGGCAGCCATCATCCTAATGATGATCGTGACGCCTGAGATCGGCGTGGCCATCGCCATCCTCGGCGTCTTTTACTGGCGCGTTCAGCGCATCTACGTCACGTCGAGCCGCGAAATCAAGCGCCTCGACGCCATCTCGCTCTCGCCCATTTTCTCCCTCTTTGGTGAGACTTCTAGCGGCCTCCCCACTGTCCGCGCCTTCCGCAAGCAGGACCAGCTCCGCGAACGCAACCTTGACCTCATCGACGCGTCTAACCGGGCCTACTGGCCCCACATGTCAATCAATCGGTGGCTCTCGATGCGCTTGGAGTCGCTCGGCAACCTTATTACCACCCTCTCTGCCGTCGTCGTCACCGTCATTTCCCCTGCCGACGCCGGGTTTGTCGGCCTCGTTATCTCGAGCGCCATGTCCATCACGGGCGTCATGAACTGGCTTGTCCGGCAGGTCTCTGAGCTTGAAGTTGCCATGAACGCCGTCGAGCGCATCACGGAATACTGCAAACTCGATACCGAAGCGCCCCCGGTCATCGACGACAGTCGGCCCCCTGCTGGATGGCCGTCAGCAGGGGCCATCGAGATCAAGGGCCTGGAGGTCCGGTACCGCCCCGAGCTCGACCTGGTACTCAAGGGCCTCGACGTGTCCATCCAAGCCCGGGAGAAGGTGGGCGTGTGCGGTCGCACGGGTTGCGGAAAGTCGACGCTCATGTTGAGCATTTACCGCATTGTCGAGCCCTCGGCGGGCACCGTCTCGATCGATGGGCTTGACATCGGGACCATTGGACTCCACGACCTCCGGAACGCACTTGCCCTCGTGCCTCAGGACCCGGTGCTCTTTTCAGGCACCATCCGGTCAAACCTCGACCCGTTCAACGCCGTCGTTGGCGGCGACGCTCGCCTCCGCGAGGCCCTTGAGCGCGTCCACCTCTGGGATGCCGTCGAGGACATGGACGGTGGCCTTGACGCCAATGTGTCCGAGGCGGGCGGCAACCTCTCGGTCGGGCAGCGCCAGCTCCTCTGCATGGCCCGCGCTCTCCTCCGTGACGCCCGCATCCTCCTGCTGGACGAGGCCACGTCGTCCGTCGACCAAAACACTGACGGGGTCATCCAGGCAACCATCCGCGATTGCTTCGACCACTGCACGGTGCTCACCATCGCCCACCGTCTCAACTCCATCATCGACTCGGACACGGTCCTTGTGCTGGACAACGGGCTCCTGGTCGAGGCCGATGCCCCAGCGGCGCTGTTGCGTCAACCGGAGTCGTTCTTTGCCAAACTGGTCCAGGCGACGAGCCCGGGGAGTGCCGCGAGCCTCCGCGCCCAGGCTGAGGCGGCTGAGGCGGCCAAGGCGCTTAAGCAGGACAAGTAGCTGCGTGTGGTCGATGGGCTGATGAATTCTCGTTTTAAGATCGAAGACTGCAATAGATGCCTTCCCGCCCACCCAGGTCTCTCTCTCCACCCCCGTCCCTCCCGCTCCTCGCTCCCCTCACTCGGCAGGGTCGCCGCGCAGGCACCTTTCCACGGCCGCGAGGAGGCTCGGGTTCTCCAGCGCCGCTGCCACCCGTTCCTTGTCCGCCAACTGTCGATCCACCTGATCCCCTGTCGCGTGGGTCCCCGGGCTGACCGTAACGTCCACTTTGAATCGGGGAGGCAGGCGCCGAGCAAGGCGCACCTTGACGCAGAGGCCGATGAGCGTGGCCATGCTGCAATGGGCGACGGTGGGCGTGAAGCGCACCGCGCACCATCCGGCCGCATCGTCCACGTCAATGTCGTGTAGGCGGAGCACGTCGAGCTGCTCCAGCGTGTGGGGGTGCTCGGGATCCTGCGGTAGAGAGGGAGGGGAGGGGATCGCCGGCGAGGTCCGGGGAAGCAGCGGCAGCTGCATGGGCAGTGGCACCACCACCAGCACCGTCAGCGGCAGCGACAGCGGCAGCAACAGCGGCAGCGACATCGGCAGCGGCTGCCCCAGCAGCAGTTGCGGCGATCTCAACAGCGGCAACGGCACCGGAAGCAATGGCAGACCCTCGGCACCGAAAGCGATGGCCGTGGCACTGGAAGCAATGGCAGATCCGTCCCCTCCCCCCTCTCCACCCCTCCGTGTCGCCCGCCTGAATGTCTCGGATGTGATCGAAAATCTCGGCGGCGTCGATGAGATCTCGGTCCGCGTCTTCTTCGCTCTCGGGAGCGAGGCGGAGGGGGCGGCGGGGGGGGGCGGAGGCGGCGGACTTAACCACGGGATTTGGGTTGTCCCTCGGCTCGGCCCCGTCGACTTGCATGTTTCGCCGGTTGCCGCGACGCCGCGGCTGGTGCGGCGGTATGGACGGGTGGCCGCGATCGAGACCAGCCTGCGCGGTGCCACCGCCAAAGAGCAAATCGTAGACCTGGACGAGACTGGGGACGCGTCAAGAAGAAACGGCCGCGCCCGCCCGCCATTTGGGGTCGCTCGAGTTGGAGAACCACGCGCACTAAACCCCCCACCGCCCATCGCATCGGCCTCTTCTCACCCCGAGCACCCTCTGCCACCACATAACAAGGCGAGCTTCCCCGCGCGTCTTCCGGAGAGTGAGAGGCCGACGCCGGCTGCTGGGTCTTGCCATCTTTGCTCGCTGGTTCGACGTTGCGCCCCCCCCGCGCTCGAAAGCGAAGCTTGATGAGTGTCGGCAGCGCTCAGCGCGCGCCGGGATCGTGCGGAGAGGCGACGCGTTGGGATCCGGCCTGCGCCGGCTGTCGACGGCCGATGCCCATTCCCGTCCGGGAGTGTCCCGTTCATGAGCAGAGTCGATGGAGGTGAAGATTGCTTATCTCTGGATCCTGATTGACTCTATGTAACTGGCACCACGGCCGTTTGCGTCCTTTGGGCGCCGTCGGTCCACCAAGGCTGCCCACCGACTGTCCCTGCGGGTAATCCCCTCCCACCACACCGCCGACGACTGCCGCCCCCGCCCCGACGCTTTCTCCACTCATCCACCCAGATGTCCTCCGAGCGCACCTACATCATGATCAAGCCCGACGGGGTCCAGCGCGGCCTCATCGCCGACATCATCAAGCGGTTCGAGCAAAAGGGATTCAAGCTCGCCGCGATGAAGATGCAAATCGTGACCGAGGAACACGCCAAGACCCACTACGCGGACCTCTCCAGCAAGCCCTTTTTCGGCTCGCTCGTCGACTTCATCACCAGCGGCCCCGTAGTGGCCATGGTGTGGGAGGGCAAGGGCGTCGTCAAGACGGGTCGGACGATCATCGGGGAGACGAACCCCGCGGCATCTTTGCCTGGGTCCATCCGCGGCGACTACTGCGTCGACATCGGCCGCAACATCATCCACGGGTCCGACTCGGTCGAGGCCGCCGACCACGAGATCAAGCTCTGGTTCCCGGAGGGTGTGTGTGAGTGGACGTCCCACTCGGCCGGCCAGGTCTACGAGTGAGGCCAGACAGACTAGGGGCTGGGTGAGACGGCACGTTGGCGGGCAACGGAAGGCCCAGGGGTCGAAGCCGCAGCCAAGGGCGGGCCATGTCCTCCACCCTACCGCGCACTCTAGCCTTCAGCTCACGTCTACTTTCGGGGCAATCAGTACCCGTCGTCCCCCCCGTCCCCACCGTCGTCATCGTCGAAGCCCCCGTGGGGATCGATGGCGCTGGGCATTCGCAGCAGGGGCGCTCGACCGCCCCCGCCGACGGGCTTCGCACCCGCCCGCGCCGGTGACTTCGGCGTGGGCCCCGGCGGGGGGCCCTCGGGAACCGAGCGGTTCCGAGGAGGCAGCGGGGGCGACACGGGGCCCGAGCTCAGGGGTCTAACTGCGGCGACGTTCTGGCTCGTGTCGACCTCGGTGGCCGTCCGGGGTCGGGCGATGGACAGGCCAACAGCGAGGGCCGAGTTAGGCAGGGGCGGCGAACCCATCTGGAGTGCTGCCGTGGGGCGGCCGCCAACAGGGGGAGCTCCGTTTTCCCACTCGCTGTTGTTCGTGCCCGCGTCGGGCTCGGACACGCCGTGATCGGCCAGCCAGGTGGCCCCTTCAGCGACCCCCCCCCCGGCGCAGGCGTCGGCCTGGACCTCAGGCCGGAGGTCCCGCTCCGAGGCGGCACCCCCCGCGAGCGACTCTGTTGGGCACGGAGCGGCGACGCCCCACCCAGCGTCGAGGACATCTCCTTGGTCCGAGGCCCGCACGACGAGGGGCGGACCACCGCCAAGACCGCCCACGATGGTCGCTGTGTCTCCGCCCCCCCCCCCGAGGGGGAGCAAGCCAAGCCGGCCGGCGCCAACGGGGCCGAGGCCGACACCAGCGTTGGCGAGGCCTCTATCCACCTCAGCCAGGAGGGTGGCGACTGCAGCCTCGCCCGCAGCGCCCGACGCAGCGTTCGTGGCGCCCAGGACAGCGGCCTTGGCCGCTGCTGCATCGCGCTCGAACGAGGCCGCCCCAGCAGGGCTGGCACCGAGGCGGCCGAGGCCATGCCGCGGTGGGGACGCGGCGATAGAAGGGACGGCGACGGCGGCCGATGGTGTGGCGACGGCCCCAACGCCGCCGAGCCGGGGCGCGGGGGACACAAAGGGCGACATCGACCCCGACCGGAGGGGCAGCGCGAGGGCGAGCGAGTGGCGCCCACCGCATGATACCTGCAGCACACGCCACTGGTGGCTGCCTCCCGGCAGCGCAACCTCAACGAAAGAGGGCTGATCGACTGCGCCGAGCCCCAGGCCGAGCCGGCCGCACGACGCCCGGCCAGCGACGAATAGGCGCCCCTCAGCCGTCAGCGCCGCTGTGTGGCTCCCCCCACAGGCGACGCTGACGATCTTGACGTGGGCGAGACCGGCGACGGGCGTCGGCCGCATCGCGCTCGTGCCCTTCGCGTCTCCCAGGCCCAGCCGGCCGTACTCGCCCCGGCCCCACGTGAAGAGCCGCCCGTCGGAAGCCACGGCGGCGTTGTGCCACCCACCCGACGCCACGTCAACGACGGTCACGCCCTCGAGGCCCAGTGGCGCCGCAGGGCTGTTGTCCCGCGTGTGCGCCGTAGTGGCCCCCAGACCCAGTTGCCCGTAGTCGTTGGTGCCCCACGCGAGAATGCGACCCTTGGCCGTCAGCGCGAGATTGTGAAAGGCCCCGCAGCACACCTTGGTCACACGGTCTCCCTCCCCGAGCGGTGGCAGCTGTACGCGGCGGGGACTTCGCTGCGCATCGAGGCTGAAGTCACCCCACGGTTCTCCCCACACCCACACATCCCCGGCGTCGTCGAGGCACAGTGAGTGCATCCCGCCGGCCGCCACGCACCGGGCGCGGAGTTGCGACAGCACGGGGGCAGCCGCAGTGAGGTCAAGGTCGGCGTGGCTGTAGCCCTTTCCGCCAGGGGACCGGTCTCGCTCGGCCCCGGTGCACTGCCCGTACTCGTCGCCACCCCACGCGTACATGCGACCGCCGTCGTCCAGAGCGATGCTGCGACGGGGGGGGAGGGGGTGGAGACAAGTTGGAGGAGGCGGCTGGGCCCAGAGGAGGTCAAGCGCCAGGGCGCGGCAGCAGACGAGTATCCCGCGCGCCCCTCGTGCAGACGCGCTCACGACGCCGACGGCTGCTCGATCGAGGCCCGGAGTGGGAAGGTTCAAGCGTCTCGCTGCTTGCCGCGCTGAGACCACGAGGACTCTTTGCACCAAAGCGACCAACTGGTCATCACATTTGCGCTCGCGCTCGTGCGCTCTGTCGCCCATTCACCGGCAGCTCGCCAGTGCCACCCCCCCGCAGCCACCTGGACGAAGCGCACATCTGGGGGGCAGGCCGGCCCGAGACCAACGCGCGCGGGCCTGCCACCCCCCTCGGTGGCTGCACCCTGCCCAAGAGTGGCGCGGGCATTCCACCCCCACGACACCACCCCGCCAGCCGCGTCGAGGGCAAGGCTGTTGCGGGACCCGGCCACCAGCGGTCCACCAGCGAAGCCGAGGGGGCCGCAGCGGGGGGCGAGCCGGACGCCCAGCAGCGAGTCGACCACGGTCGGAGTCTGCGCGAGGAAGAAGGGTGTCGTCGAGGTCCGGGGGCAGGACTCGAGACGGAGGTGTTGACGGGAGAGCGGGCCGCGGACGTGGGGGCGTGGAACCCACGAGGCCGCCGGGCTCCGCCGCGCCGACGAGGCCACCGAGGCGTGATTGCGGGCCGTCGAGGCGGCCGGGGCCGCCACCGCCGCGGTGACCGTCGCCGCCGTGCGCACCGACACCGACATCGCCCCCGTTCCTGCCGAGGCCGACACACGTCGCAGGGCTGTCGCGACCGACTCTAGGCCGCCCACGTCGCCAAACTCGCCGGGTGGTCCGAGACGTCCTCAATTCCGAGCTGGATGTCCTCGTTCACGCCCCAAGCAAACACGACGGCGCCCTCGTCATCACCGGACGACGGGCCGGCCACCTCTGCCTCATTCATCGTTCGGCGCTCGTCCACCGCCATTTTGGTTGACTTTGCCGGAGCTCTGGGGATTCGCGTACGCAAAGAGTTCTAATTCTTGCCGGAAATTCTGCCGGACCGCAACGAGGGGATTCCTGGAGGCGAGTGCTCATCCCTGACTCCTCCGACGCCGGGGCCCCGCTTCCCGTGAGGTAAAGCCGAGCCCCCGCCCTGCTCGATGCCAGGGGAGGGTCGGCGCCCCCCGGGGCGACATACTGAAACCATGGATGTTCGGCGACGAGTAGCGATGAATGCGACGGAGACTCTCGGGCGAGTCGCTGCCGGCGCTTTCGTGCCACGCCGCCATGCCGGTGCACGGGCTCGCCCCGCCCGGCGGCGAGTGGGCGAGCGGCGTGGCGTTCTGGGGCCCGAAAGGACGCGACCGACCGACAAGTCCCGCTCGCGTCCACTCCTCCAGATCCTTCGACGTCGCCGTCCTGGCCATCGTGCTGTCAGCGGTGATCTGCGTCGCATGGTGGGCAAGCCGTCGCGGCGCCGCCCGCGTGGCCGGTGCAGCGGGGGCCATGTCGGCTACGACGAACCAGTCGGACCGCACTTCGGCTTTTTTTCTGGCCGGCCGCGATGCGCCCTGGTGGATAGTCGCCGTTAGCCTATTTGCCAGCAACATCGGGACGGAGCACTTCGTGGGGCAGGCGAGAGATGAGTGCAGGCGTTGACACTGCCGGGCGCGACACTGACGAGCGGGCCATCGCCGTCGACCCGACCCCACCTCTTTCGCTTCCCCCACCCCCCCACCCCACCTCCCCCCCACCCCCCAGGCGGGCACCGCGGCAAGCGCAGGCTTCGCCGTCGCCCTGTACGAGTGGGAAGCGGCATATTTTCTGCTGCTGCTTGGGTGGGCGTGGGCTCCCCTGTACTTACGTCTCGGCCTCACGACGACGCCCGAGTACGTCGACCGGCGCTTCGGAGGCGTCGCCCGCTCCCTTGTCGCCGGCATCACGCTGAGCACCTACATCGTCGGTAAGGTCGGGGCGGGTCTCTTTGCCGGCTGCCTCCTGCTTGAGACGACCCTTGGCGTGTCCCCCTACTGGAGCGCCCCACTGGCGGTGGCCGCCACGGGCGTCTACACCATGGTCGGGGGCCTGAGCGCCGTGATGGCGACGGACGTGGCGCTGACGGCCGTCTTTGTTGTCGGAGGAGCGATGGGCGCAGCCCTTGTTGCCCATCGCGTGGGCGGGTGGACGGGTGTGCGAGACACCATGCTCGATGCGGGACGCGACCGCTTCACTCATCTCTATCGGCCAGCGGACGACGCCGAGCTGCCGGGGATCGGCATACTGTTGGGGCAGCTCGTTAGCTCGACGTGGTACTGGTGCCTCGACCACGAGATGGCCCAACGCGCACTTGCGGCCCGCGGCCTTCCCCATGCGCGCCTGGGCGTCGCAACGGCGGCCCTGCTCAAGACATTGCCCGCCTTCATCATCGTCTTTCCGGGCATGGCGGCGCGCGCGCTGCACGAGCGGTGCATCTCGGGTGCCGATAGCTCCGATGATTCGGTGTGGTGCTTTCCCGACCTGTCACGAGCCGACGCGGCAGATGCGTCCTACCCGCTCCTCGTTCTACGCGAGTTCCCCCCTGGGGCACGAGGGCTGATGGTGGCGAGCTTCCTGTGCGCGATGATGTCGTCTCTCGCCTCGGTGTTCAACGCCAGCAGCACTGTCTTCACCTTTGACGTCTACGCCCCGGCACGGGAGGCGGCAGCCCAATGGCGCCGGATGAGTGGGCGCAGGGGCACCCGGGGGGCGGTCGAGCTTGCCACGGCTGCCCGCCGACGGGACGATGGAGGCGCTGAAGGCGCTGAGCGGGCTCCGTTGCGGAGAGCGGGCGAGGAGGAGAGCTTGGCGTCGGACGCGACGGCTGTAGCCGACGCAATGGTTACGGATAACCGCGACCAGGACCGTCTCGTCGCTGTCGGGCGTGCCGCGACAGCGGCCGTCGTGCTCGTTTCTCTGGCCTGGCTGCCCGTCGTGCGCGGTCAACGGGGCCACCTGTACCTCCTCGCTCAAGCCGCCACGCTGCATCTGGCCCCGTCAGTTGTCGCCGTCTATCTCCTCGGCGTCTTCTGGCATCGGGCCAACGACAGGGGAGCCATCGCAGGGCTGTTGCTTGGCTCCCTGGCCGGAGCGCTACGCCTCGCCCTCTCGTTGTCGGCGCGGTCCCGGTGCGCTGCCCTCGAGCATGTCACAACCGACGGACGCCTCGCGCTTGATCTTTCGTGGTCGTCGCCCATCTCCGACGTCCTCTGCTGCCTCCACTTTCAGTACTGGTGCCTATTCCAGACGCTCTTCACGTTCGCTGTGACGGTCGTGGCCTCATTTCTCTTGGGACCGCCGCCTCCTCCGTGCCGGCTCGATGGAACCACCATCGACGTTGCCATCTGGATTGGCGGTCTATTCCCCGGACGCGGCAGTCGGGGGGGCGACGCGAAGCCCTTCGCGGGAACGTCGGAGGGGGGTGGGGCGGAATCGTCACGCCAGGCCACTACCGCTCCCACTCCCGACGCTGACCCCGCCGTCAACAATCGGTGGGGGCGCTTGAGTGACCCTGACGCCGCCCGGTGGGGTCGCGACTCGTCGTCCGATGGTTGCAGTCGGGCCGAGCGACCTCGTCGATTCGGGAGGGTCGCGGCGACCGGAGCCTCGTCGTGGCACGGATCAGGACGGGAGGAGAGGATCGCCCCTCCCCGGCCACGTCGGACACATTCGATTCTCTGCCCCACGGGACTCATCGAGCACGTCTCGCGGGGGGGGGCGACCGACACGACGCCGGCCCGCGTGGTGAGAACGGCGACACTGTCTCTCGTGCCCGTCGCGGGGGCGTCGTCCTCGTCCGCAGACGACAAGGACGACGATAATGATCGCAGCTCTCTGCGACCGCCCCGCACCCCGACCTCGCCTCACCCCGAGCCGCGACTGGCCGTCGTGAGGAACGATGCGCGCCCCCCGGTCCCGCCGCCCCCGCGGCCCCAGTCGCCCCTACCGCTGCCCCCACCGCCACCCCCACAGCCGTCGGGGACCCTGGCGGACGAGGGGGTGGAGGAGCGCGGCTGCGAGGCGCCTCCGCGCCCCCGCGGACTAACATCGGCGCGGCGGTCCCTTGAGATTTGTGCCGTTGCTGACAGTGGGTACATTCGCCAGTCGGTCACGTCCTCCCAGCGAGTGACACGCCGCGAGAGAGATCTGTTGGCGCCAAAGCCGGCCTCGGCCACCGCGGCAACGGTCCCTGGCGGCGTCGTCGCGGCTGCCGCCCTCGTCGCAAGCGCTGCAGTCGCAACCTCGATGTCGGGTCTCATCGTGCAGTTTTGGTGACGA